>Ga0105092_10001823_pt1 | contig 11414 bp, 10 predicted proteins | sample PPLLak2March2015_FD_87021 | JGI IMG/M metagenome (GOLD analysis project Ga0105092, IMG submission 87021) | Freshwater sediment microbial communities from Prairie Pothole Lake near Jamestown, North Dakota, USA - PPLs Lake P7 Core (1) Depth... | ecosystem: Environmental > Aquatic > Freshwater >... | reverse complement strand
TACCGTCGATTGGGTCATGTGGATTGCCTTGGCGGATCAAGGCATTTTCTCGACGACTCTGAGCCAGGTATCGGGACTGATGTCTATTCCGTTTCACTACACGGTAGGAATTCTCCTGGTGTTAGCTATCAGGAAGTATCGAGCTTGATGACCATGCAATGCGCGCTGCCGCGCAGGAAGACCGCAAATCAAGAAAGGAGAGGCCGATGTCTGCAAAACCAAATGGCGTTATTGTGTTCGTCGGGCTCGCGCTTGTAACGTTCACTGCGTGTAATGGCGGCGATAAACCAGCGCCGGCACCCGCTACATCCGACTCTCCCGCGACGGCGTCGCCGACTGAACGCGTCGTTGGGCCGCTGAGCCCGGCCGACGCGCAGGCGCTTTCGACCATGAACGACCGGTTGAAGGATTACATCGACCTGCACACGAAACTTGAGAGCTCACTTCCAAGCCTTTCAAAAGACGCGACACCGCAAGAGATCGACAAGCACCAACGGGCTCTTGAGATTCTGATGCGGAACGCCCGCGCGACGGCGAAGCCCGGCGATATTTTCACGCCGGAGGCGCGTCCCGTCATCATTCGCCTACTCGCCGCCGTCTTCGGTGGGCCTGGGGGCCAGCAGTTGAAGGCATCGATCATGGATGAAAACCCCGTCGGCCTCACCTTCTCCGTCAACGATCGGTATCCCGACGCCGTGCCCCTGTCCAGCGTTCCCGCCCAGGTGCTGCAGACACTGCCGGAGCTGTCCGAGGACATGGAATACCACTTTGTCGGCGACCGACTCATCCTGCTGGATACGCACGCGCACGTCATCGCAGACTTCATCGAAGACGCACTGCCAAAAGAGTAGAGAAGAGCTTCTCATGAGTTCAGAGCATTTTTCTCGCGCCCGACTTCTGTTACTCGCGGTTCTGTTCGCAACCGGTTGCCAGGACAGCGCGCCCAAGGACAACGCTCCGGCGCCTGCGAAGCACCAGTCCGCGCAGCCCGTGCTTGCACTTCCAAATAGAGAGGGGTCGTTCAAATTCGGGGTCCTGGGCGATTTCGGCACTGGCGCTCGCCCCCAGTATGAGCTCGCCGACCAGATGGTAAAGCTCCACGAACGGTTCAAGTACGAAATCGTGGTGACGGTCGGCGACAACCTGTATGGATCAGAGCGCCCGCAGGATTTCCAAAAGAAGTTTGAGATTCCGTATAAGCCTTTGCTCGATGCCGGCGTGAAGTTTTGCGCCGTGCTGGGCAACCATGACGCGCGGGAACAGCGGTACTACAAGCTGTTCAACATGAACGGAAAGCTGTACTACACGTTCAGCCCGACACCGGACGTTCGGTTCTTCCTTTTAGAGAGCACGTACCCGACGCCGGAGCAGTTTCAGTGGCTGGAGGACGAGCTCAAGGCGTCGAGCAACAATTGGAAGATCGTGGTGTTCCACCACCCGCTTTACTCGTCCGGCGAACGGCACGGCTCGGATTTGGGTCTTCGGGAGGTTCTCGAGCCCCTCTTCCTCAAGTACAACGTAAGTGTGGTCCTCAACGGCCATGACCACGTCTACGAGCGCGTGAAGCCTCAGAAGGGCATCCAGTATTTTGTGGTGGGTTCCGGGGGCCGGCTGCGATCCGGCAATATCGACCGAGAGTCCGGTATCACGGCACAGGATTTCGACACCGACTTGGTGTTCATGGCAGCGGAAATTATTGGCGACGAGATGTACTTCAACGCCATTTCACGCGTGGGCCAAACCGTCGACTCCGGCGTTCTGACGCGCCGGAAGATCACGCCCTGACGCTGCCAAATCATTTGGGAGACGCTGTGGGATTGGCGCTGGCTCGGCCTTGTTCCGAAAGATCAGCTCTATCAGCGTATAGGCCAGACCGGACCAGGCGATGCCCATCGCATAGCCCGCGACGAGATCCGTAAGAAAATGGTGGCCCACAAAGATCCGGCTAAAGCCGACGTAAAGGGCAATGATCAGCGTGCCGGCGATCATCGTCGCCTTTCCCAGCCGCGAAGAGATTTTCGGCACGAAAAAGTAGGCCAGCAGCCCATAGAAGGCGACGACGGCGCTAGCGTGCCCGCTTGGGAATCCCGGAATGACGTGTATTTTCCAGATTTCCGACTCAAAGACGGGCCGGGGGCGATCGAAGATGTTCGAGGTTAGCCGAAAAAGGAGCCCTGAGCCCCCAGCGCCGACGGCCAGCATCGTCAGCTCCCGCCAACATCGCTTGCGGAGAAAATAGATTCCGAGCACCAGACCAATCACCGCGATGAGCTGGCCCCCGACATAGTAGCCCGCGATCATGACTCCGTTGACCCATCCCGGGCTGTTGAGCGCCATCGTGTGGAGGCTGTTGGCCAAAGGGACGTCCCACGCAAGGAAGGGGCCGTGGGTCACCACGCTGTAAGCAATGACGCCAAAGATCAGGCCCCCGAATACGAGCATTGCCAGCCCGATGATCGGGTACTGCGCAAGCTTTCCCGGCGAGCGAATGTGATGAAACATGCCCCCCGACTGAATGCTGGTGGTCCCTGCTGTGATCGTCGACGACCCGTGGTCGCTCTGGACCGCGCGGAAAGCGGGCTGATCACGGGCGCTATTTGCCGCCTTTCCGACAATCGACGAATCACGCATTGGAAAGCACCGGCTCGGCGGGCGGTTCAATGGCCTCTTCATCCGTGAGCGGCGGGTCGTCCGCGAACGTGGGTGCGCTGGGCGCGGATTCGACCGGCACGCTGAGCCCGATGCCGTTCCCGACGATTACCGATAGCGCCTTCGGCACGACCTCCATCTCGACTACGTGCTGCTCTCGCGTGATGTTCATGTCGGAGTTGGTGAGCACCGGATCTTCGGCGGTGATGCGCACACGGCGGACACGGTAGGTCTTGAGGGCGTCGGGCGAACCAGACGACGCGGCCATGAAGTATTTCACGAGCGCGGCATCTCCCATACCGTCGTAGATCTGCACGTCGAGGAACCCATCGTCCATCTTCCCCCCCGGCACCGCCAGCATTTTGGTGCCCATGAGCGGCGCATTCGAGACCGTCACCATGCGCGTGGACGCTTCGACGATCGTGCCGTCCATCTCCACCCGCATGGAACCAAGTTTCGACTCGAAAAACTTGCGCAACGCGCGCGGGATGACACGCCAGTGGCGCTTTTGAAACGCTTGCCCGGCCAATGCCGCGATCGCGCTCAAGCCCACGCCGGCGCATTCCACGAAGTACTCGCCGTCCGAGCTTCCGTTCGAGGTGACGCGGCCGACGTCGATGTGGCGCGTCGTTCCCATCCCGATGAGCGCGCACGCATCGTCAATTCCGAGTGGGATGCCCAGCGAACGCGCGAGATTGTTCATGGTGCCCATCGGGACGATGCCGAGTACGGTGGAACTGCCGATGAGCTGCGAGGCGACGTCCCCGATGGTGCCATCGCCGCCTGCGACCACGATCAACGGGTCGCCCGCCTTCACGGCCTTTTGTGCCAGATCCCGTGCCGCACTGCCGGAGGTCTTGAGACCGACCTGCGCTTCAATGCCATGGGCGCGCAGGCTGCTCACGACGTGTGCGAGGCGCATTACGTTGTTCTCGTCGTCTCGGCCGGAGGATGGGTTGAAGATGAGCCGGGCGTGCTTCAGCGCGCCGTCACTGGCGTCCCGCTTACCGAGCTGCGCTTTGCGAGGTTCGGACAAGCGGTGCTCGAGGTCGGCGATGCTGGCTTCCAACGCGAGGAACTTGGCCTTGCGCCGCTCGAGGCGCGTGGAGGCCTTTTCGACTTTTCGGAGCAGCGTCTCGTGATCGCGCTGCATGCGCAGGAGGGATCTGAACAGATCGGGTTGCGATTTCTTCGGCTTTAGTTTCTTGGGCTTTGACATGACGAACCTCACACGAAGAGCTTAGGACAAGCGCGAACGCGGCGCGGGCTCGGCGACGTCGATCCGCATCCAGCGGGCGCACATCGCGGAGAACACGCCGTAGGTGATGAGCCCCAGCCCCGCGGCGGCGAGGAGCGTGCGGCCAAACGGTTGGCGCAGGAGCCCGAGCAGCGCGCCATCCATCCCACTTGCGTGGTGGGGATTGGCATGGAACGCAGTAGCAACCAGAAAAATGCCCACGAGCGTGAGTACGATGCCACGGGTCACAATCCCCACCCGGCCCAAGCGAATTGCCCACCTGCGCTCGGCCGGAGCCCTGCGAGCCAGGTCGAGATAGCGCACGAATTTACTTCGCCACCCTTTCACGATTTCGATGCCGGCAACGGCGATCCAGCACACGCCGATGAAACCGACGAGCCACGCGCCGAACGGTTTCGCCAACAATCGCGCGGTCCAGTCGCCCGACTGGGGAACGTGCGGCAGCGGTCCCGCAATGAACCCGAGTGTCACGACCACGAGGCCCGCGTACGCGAGCCCGCTCGCAGCAAAGCCGATGCGCTTCGCAATGCCGAGGGCAGATTTGCCTTTGTGGAGCGGATCAAAGACAGCGCGGATTAGGCCCCACAGGGCGTAGCTCGCGAGCCCGATTGCAACGACGACCAGAAGGACGGCGCCGAAGCGCTGCTGCCCGATCAGCTCGATGACACCGGTTTCCGTCATCTCGGCGCCGTGGGTGCCGAGCGCCAGTCGCAGCGCGAGTGTCCCGAGTACCACGTAGATGACGCCGCGCACGAATTGACCGAAACGCATGAAGCCCCCAACCCACGCGCTCCCGGCTGCATTGCGCGCGGTGTTACCCGCCTCATGAACGATCGCGGTTGCGGTTGCCTCAGGTGCAGTAGGATTGGAGTAAGACATCGTCAGCAGCTCCTCTAGGTGGTGGAGGCGGCGGGGATCTCGGGCGCCACGGGTTGATGGGTGAAGAAGCGGAGCTTGCCCCACCGGTAGAGCCAGATGGTGAGGGCGAGCCACAAACTGCCGAGCAGATAACCGCCCATTACGTCGCTGAACCAGTGCTGGCCCTGGTAGATGCGGGAAAACCCCATCAGGATGACGAGCACGAAAGCGGTGGCGAGCAGCGTCGTGCGGCCCCAAGATGGCTTGAGCAGCGTGTAGACCAGGAATGCCAGGAACCCGCACAGCGCCGTGAACGTGAGTACGTGACCGCTCGGAAACCCCGACATGGAAATCTCGCGGAGGACGTAGACCAGGTCCACGCTCGGCCGCGGGCGATCGACGAGGAGCTTGACGAGTGTGGAAACACCCGTAGCGCCCGCGGCGAACAGTGTGACCACCGCCTCCCAGCGGAGGCCCGCGACGAACAACAGCGCAACGAGAAGAACGCAGAGGACGAGGGTCTGGGGCTGGAATCCGAGCCAGCTCAGGCCGAACATCACACGGTCGAAAACGACACCGTGATAGCCCTGTATGGCACGGGTGACGGTGAGGTCGATCGAGAAGTACGGGACGTTGCGCGCCACCACGGCCAGCCCAATGAACACTACCGACGCGATGAGCACGTATGCCTGGAAAGCCGCCGCCCGGCGGCGCCGGGTCGGACGCGTGGCAATCGTCGCATCCAGCTTCTTGACCGGATCCTTTTCCGGTTGCTTTGGCTCAGGCAAGGCGCCTCCTTATGACGGTCGGAAAGACGATGCTGTCGGAACAGCACAATCCTTCCGACGATGACCGAGAGCGGAATACTCTTCTGCTTCGTCGCAGTCGCCTTGAAAAAACCAACGCTGGACGCGCCGGGGGAACAAGATCGGCGTGTCGTCATCTGTCGGTCAGCATAGTGGAGGCCGGGGACGGACTGAATCGACCGGAAGGGTGAAAAGGGAGCTAGTCCCTCGGAGGGTGCCATCACCAGTACCATGCGGACCACTATCGAAGAAAAGAAACACTCCTACGACGTTGAGTACACGCTTGCCGGTGTGCCCGCTCGTTGACCGCCCAACACGCTCGGACTTGCCGGTGATGTGTACTCGCTGCTAGAATTCGGCGCGAAACGGAGAAGCCATGCTCAATTTACAGCGATTTTTCGAAGCGGTGCACAACCTCACGAGCCAAAAACGGTTGTCGAGGTTTGCCTACGTGGTAGAGAAACGTGCCGACTGAGATGGTGAACGGCCGTTTCATCCTCGCGGCGCTGCTTGTCTTCTCCTTCTCGCTGTTCGCAGCGCCCGCGCTCGCTATCACACCCACCGACCGACCGCCGAATCAGGGTGGCTACACACGAGCGATGGGAACTCCGCCGCTGTTCAAGACCACGGCCGGGCTCGAGTTCCTTTCCTACCACACGTCGACGGATCTTGAGATTGGCGCGCTCCTCAACCTCGGGTTGATGCGCTACATCGGCAACCCGGTTGAGGGATTTCTGGCGTTTGGGGTCGAGGGGTACGTCGGCGGCCACGCCAGCGAGCCGGACCTCGGTGGCCGCGCGTATCTGACCGTTCCCAGCCTGCTGATCGGCGCCGGCGTCGATTACAGCGCCGAGACCGGGGAGTCGGATCTCATCCTCAAGCTGGATGTTCCCATGCGGCGCAAGGGAATCGTCGGAGCGGGGTCGGCGATGACCTTCCGGTGGCTGCCGCACCGCGAGCAGACGTTCACCGTCGGGTTGAGCATTCCGATCGGCGATCGCGACGCGGGCCGCACTCGCCCGCAAGGCGACTACGTGAAGATGGACAACCGCAAGCCCGCGCGTCTGCAGTTCGAAAAGATGGGCGCCGTCGACTCGACGTTCGTGGAGTGCCTGCGGTCGCTGCGTGCGCGCGCGGCGTGGGTGGCGCGCCTCACGCAGCCCTTCTCAGAATACGGTGGCGTGGACGCGGCGAACGCGATGGCACCGCGCATCGCCGAGCTGCGCGCACACATGGCGAAAACCGACGCCGAGTTCCCCAACGGCCACACCCTCAACGAGGAGATACGCGTCTACCACAATGCTCTCGACCGCTTGTTTTCGATCGCCGAGAGCGGGAGGCCGATGGCGCCGGGCGAAAGCACGGAAGCGGGACGGCGCATGGCGGCACACGCGAGGCTCTACCTCCTGGATAACGTAATTTTCCCGTACAACTCCCTCATCGGACAGTTGAAGAAGGTGGACGGGCTCTCGGGCATGATCGCGGTCGCGCACGCTAACTTCGCACGCGGTGTATTAGCCGGCGACGACTTCGAAGACGCTCGGGCGCGGCGCGTCCTGTTCGCGTTCCAGTCGCTCTGCGACATGGTGGCCGAGAATCAGTCCGAATTGCGCGAGCGCTGGGACGACAACCGTCACGTCTGGTTGCCCCTTCAGTACGGCCTGACCCCAGAGGAACACGACACGCAGGAGGAACTCAACGGCATCATCGCGCGCGCGACCGGGGAGGAATTCACGCGCGGCAACCGAGTCTGGTACATCATGGACGAGGCGTTCCAGTACGAGATGGCCCGCTCCGTGCGCCTGGCGGTGGATTATCACGTGCTCTGGATCCACGACATTCGCGGCCTCAATGCCAACGGCGACCCGGACGCCGTTGCCTACGAACTGGTGCGCAACTACCTCATGGCGTTCGCCGAGCGCGTGCGGTCATACAACACGACCGGCAAGTTTCCCATGTACATCGTTCTCTTGGACCAGCACTTCTTCGAGGGCAATAAGTCCCGGTTGTGGATTGAGCTCCTGGAGGATCCGCTGCGACACCGACTCCGGCTTCCCGCCAAGTTCGCCGAATGGGAACACGAAATCGAGCGTCTGCAGGACGACCTTCGCAAGGCGGTCGACGAGTCGCTCATGCTCCAGGTCGAGAAGAACCAGTACGGGGAAAAGTGGCTGCACAACCGGATCCGGGTCCAGGTGAACATCACCAACCCGGCCGACTACTCCTTCTACAGCCTGAAGGTCGTTGGCAAGTTACCGATTCCAGACAACAACATGCGGGACCACCGCAAGATCGTCTTCTACGACGTGACCGAGGACGACCCATACCGGGGCATGGCGATGTTCACGGGTATGGGGATCGGCGAGCATTACACGGGAGCGACGTGGGAAGACCGCGCGCTAATGCTGCAGGGCCCCGGCGCGCTGGCCACGAAAGATGCGGCCCGCTTCCTGTTCAAGACTCAGGGCTTCAGGGATGATCAAATTCCCCACCCGCTGCGCGCGCGACCGAAGCCGAAATCGTACGAGGACGCGGTGGCCGGCGAAATGGCGGCCCGCTCCGACTACAGCGTGCGTAGCCGCGTGATCGAGCTGCACAACGAGACCGGCTTCAGCCCGAAACCGCTGAACGTGGCAAAGTGCGTGCTCTACAGCCTGATGCCTCCCGGCTCGGTCATCGAGGTGCCCGATCCGCTCTGGCAGAGCTACATCTACGCGTCGCTCATCGCGGGCAGCTCCCTTCGCGGTTGCCGTTCGCTGGTGATCGCGCCCTCGTTGCGCGCCGCCCCCGGTCCGGACGATCTGGGGATGGCGCGGGCCAACGGGCTCATGAAACGCTTGGTCGTCTTTGGCAATGCCATGGACGACTACATGGAGCGCGAGGGCGGGATTCTGAAAGTGGGGTTGTACGCGCCGCGGCGGCGGGGTGCGGGTGACATCGCGGGTCGCTTCCAGCAAGGGATGGAGATCCACGAGCCCTGGATGAACCGCGTCTACCACCTCAACGCGGCCATGGACTCGGTTGCATCCAATGCCGGCCGCTACCTCGACGAAATTGGCTACCAACCGGCCTATGCAACGGAAGAAGACTCTCTCGAGACTCCCAAGCTCCATTTGAAGGCCAACTTGTTCGCATCGCCCCAGGTGTGGGACGGTCTCATGACCGACCCCGGGTGGGGCGAAGTTCTGAAGCTCTACATCCAGTACCTCGCCCGACAGCAGGGGCACGGCCGCGGTGTTGAAACGCCGGTCCACAGCGTCCGGGAGGTCCCCGAGGAATTGGCGCGCAAGGTGAGCGAGGTCGTGAACGGATACTATGATTCACTCACGCCGGAGCAACAGAACGCGATGATCTCGTTCTTCACCATCGGCAGTGCCAACATGGACTATCGCAGTGAGGTCATGAACGGCGAAGTGATGGTGACGATCGGCGGCCCCGGCGGCCTAGTGGGCGTGATCGACTTCGTGCTTCTGGCCGGTCTGTGCGAGTGGCCGGCAACACCCGAACAAGTTGACGAGCTGCTGCCGCCGCCGGGCTGGTTCACACGGAGACTCTCTGCCTTTATTAAGGTGGCACTCTAGGCCCGCGGCCTCAAGGTCGCGCCAGGTGCACGGCGAACACAAGCCGCCGGGCTTTACTCGTCTGTAAGCGCGGGCTCCGCTTGCGGGTCGACGGAGTCTGCGTCGGTAGTCGGCGGGTCGTCCGCGAACGTGGGTGCGCTGGGCGCGGATTCGACCGGCACGCTGAGCCCGATTCCGTTGCCCACGATCACGGACAGCGCCTTCGGCACGACCTCCATCTCGATCACCTTCTGCTCGCGCGCCATTTTCATATCGGAATTGGAGAGGACCGGCTCATCGGCGATGACGCGCAGGCGGCGGACGCGGTAGGTCCTGAGGGTGTCGGGCGTTTTCGACGACGCGGCCATGAAGTGCTTCACGATCGCCGCATCGCCCATGCCGTCGTAAATCTGCACGTCGAGCAGTCCATCGTCCATCTTCGCCCCCGGCACCGCCAGCATCTTGTTGCCCATAAGCGGCGCGTTCGAGACGGTCACCATGCGCGTGGATGCTTGAACGACCGTGCCGTCCATCTCCACACGCATGGGACCGGGTTTTGACTCGAAGAACTTGCGCAACGCCCGCGGAACGACGCGCCAGTGTCGTTTCTTGAACGCCTGGCCGATTGTGCCCAGGCCCACGCCGACGCATTCCATGAAGTATTCGGGGTTGGAACTCCCGTTCGAGGTCACGCGGCCGATGTCGATGTGGCGCGTCGTCCCCATCCCGATGAGCGTACAGGCGTCGTCGATGCCGAGCGGCACGCCCAATGAACGCGCGAGATTGCTCGTGGTGCCGAGCGGCACGATGCCGAGCACGGTGGAGCTACCGACGAGCTGCGAGGCGACGTCGCAGATGGTGCCATCGCCGGCCGCGACCACGACCAGCGGGTCGCCGGCCTGCACGGCCCTTCGCGCCAGTTCCCTTGCCGCACTGCCGGACGTCTTGAGTCCGACGTGCGCCTCGATTCCGTGGGCACGCAGGCAGCTCACGACCTTGGCGAGACGTGCGGCATTGTGTTTGTTGTCACGGCCCGAGGCCGGGCTGAAGATGAGACGGGCGTGTTTAAGCGCGCCGTCGCTGGCGGCCCGCTTCCCGAAGTCCCTCTTCCGGGGCTCGGACAGGCGCTTTTCGAGATCGGCGATTTCGGCTTCAAGCGCCAAGAACTTGGTCTTGCGCCGCTCGAGGCGGGCGCTGGTCTTTTCGACCTTGGCGAGCAGTGTCTCGTGCTTACGCTGTTTGCGCAGGAGGGACTTAAAGAGAGAAGGTTGTAGTTCTTTTTGATCTGTCATGCCGGACCTCACAAACGGTATGGTCGCGAACCCCCTTTAGATTCGCAGGATCAGGGCAATACGTTCAAACTTGCCGAGTGAACCGTTCTCCACGAAGATGACGTTGCCGCCCAGCGCCAGCACCTTGTCGATGACGACATCCACGACGTTGTCGGCGTCGTCTACCATTGACGAACTCTCCGGTGGCGGCACCCGGTACCCATCTTCGACCAGCAATGTCGCCCCCACGTCGGCGTCGACCGATTGGACAACGCCGTCGATCCCAAACGCGATATTGTGTGCGCGCGTGGCCGCTTCCAACTCGCGCTCAATTTTCTGGCCGGCGCTGGCCATCACGCCTTTTACGATGGGCCATACGATGCTCCCCAGGTCGCTCAGCGACGTGGCCGGGTGCTCACCGTCGGTCTGGCCGATAATCACGCTCGAATACTCGGTCAGCGACGAGAACATGGACTGATTTCTCTTGGTGCCAGCCAGGACCACCCCGAGCGGCTCCTGCCCGTAGTAGTGCGCGAAGTGGTGGTCAACTCTCTGCATGAGCGTCCGCAGTTGTGTGTCGTTCAACTCCGGTTGGGGCGGGCTTCTCGACGATATCAGCGGGAACCACGTGTTCTCGATGTCGATCAGGGTGTCGCGAAATGCCTCGTATAACCGGCTGGTGTGCTCGCTCAGGGAAAGGACATAATAGTGCGTGCTGAGTTTTACTTCGCGCCTTCCGTTGCCACGTGTATTGCCAACTTCTGGCAGAACTGGCAGAAACTGATCGCTTGTGTCGTTCATTTTTTTGCTCCATATGGATGGCCCACGGCCCTGTCGTACCGCAGCCGACGAATCGCCGGCCCGGTTGTTGGAACGGACCTTTCCATTTGCTAGAGCTTACGCAATATCAAGGACGGGATTGAATCGACCGAAGGGGTGAAAAGGGAGCTAGTTCCCCGAAGAGCCAGGCCACTCCGTCACGGCGTCCTCGCTTCGTGTGCGCAGCATCCAC
>Ga0105092_10001821_pt1 | contig 11415 bp, 13 predicted proteins | sample PPLLak2March2015_FD_87021 | JGI IMG/M metagenome (GOLD analysis project Ga0105092, IMG submission 87021) | Freshwater sediment microbial communities from Prairie Pothole Lake near Jamestown, North Dakota, USA - PPLs Lake P7 Core (1) Depth... | ecosystem: Environmental > Aquatic > Freshwater >... | reverse complement strand
CACTTCCTCTGCGACGAGGGCGGCCTTGCCGACCTCGGTCTGGATCAGGACATAGGCCTGGACCAAATGAGCCTCCTTAGGGTCTCGGGTCGGCGTGACCCTAGTTGATTGCATTTTGCGTGGCGCGTGGCGAAAGTGCGGTGGGGCCGTCATCAGAACCACCATCGAGCTCGACCGGCGCTTCAGCAGCGGCTGGCCCATCGAGATGCTGACGTTGGGCAAGGGGGAGGCTTGCGGCCAGACCCGGTGCATCTTCTGGGGCCCTAGTAGCCCTCCTGGCCCACTCCGACCGAGGACACGAAATGGGTGCCCTCCTCTTCGACCGTCTCGAAGACGAGACGTTGGCCCTGTCTCAAGGTGCGGAAGATCGATCCCTTGAGGGATCCGGGACGGAGGAACACCTCGGACCGGTCGTCGTCGCGGACGACGATGCCGGCGCCGGTCACAGGGTCGTAGGTCTTGACCACGCCCTGCGGCATGCTCAGGCCTTCTCGATCTTGCCTGCCCGGATGCATGAGGTGCACACGCGGGCGCGGCGAGTGTTGGAGCCGTGGCGGACCCGCACCTTCTGGATGTTGGGCAACCACCGGCGATTGTTCCGCTTGTGGGAGAAGCTCACGGTTTTCCCGTAGCTCGGCTCCTTGCCGCAGATCTCACAGCGATAAGACATCTCGAAGACTCCTGGAACAGTCGGGAAGGGTAGACGGGCGCGCTGCCCGTTTCGACCGTGCGGAAGGATAGCTCTGATCCAGGCCAAGTCACAGTCCGCCTGTACCGTTTGCTGGTGGCGACGATTCCTTTCCGCCAACACCGATGGCCACATTGAGCAAGCTTGCCGGCGTGTCCGTGACCGAGGTGCGTGGAATCGGCAAAGACACCGAGAAGGCCCTCGCCAAGGGGGGAATCAGGAGCGTGGCCGACCTTCTCCACCACCTTCCCCGGACCTACGTCGATCGCACCGATCGGCCGCGGCTCGATCGCGTACCGCTCGGAACCGAAGTCACGGTGATAGGTGAGGTGAAATCGATCGCGACGCGCCGTCCGAGGGCGAAGTTCACGATCACCGAGGCCCGCATCACCGACGAGACGGCCACGCTCAAGGTCGTGTGGTTCAACCAGCCGTTTCGCGAGAGGCAGCTCTCCCCGGGGACCGAGGCGGCGTTCGCCGGGACGATCGAGTCATATCGCGGCAGTCTCCAGATGGCCAACCCGGTGGTGGCGGTCCTGGACAGCGACAGGGAGGCACTACACACCGGTCGCATCGTGCCGATCTACCCCCAGGTCGGGAAGGTGAAGCCATTCGAGCTCATCGACTGGATGGCCAACGCGCTGACCCGGGCCCGACCCATCCCCGACCCGGTGCCTGACGTGGTCCTCGCCGCAAGCGGTCTGATGTCGAGGGACGAGGCATATGCCGGGATCCACTTTCCGGACACGCTCGAGCAAACCCATCCCGCACGCCAGCGACTGGCCTACGACGAGCTCCTCCGACTCGAAGTCGCTTTGGCGCTGCGCAAGCGCAAGCAGACCGAGGAGGCCACCGGGTTCGCCCATGATCCGAGTGGAGAGCTAGCCGCTACGTTCCTTGGCGGGCTGCCCTATGAGTTGACCGCGGCACAACGGCGTGTCATCGAGGAGATCCTGGTGGACCTTCGGGAGAGTCACCCGATGCACCGCCTCCTCCACGGAGAGGTCGGCTCCGGGAAGACCGTGGTGGCGGTCGTGACCTTGCTCAACGGAGTCGAAGGGGGATGGCAGGGTGCGATCATGGCCCCGACCGAGGTCCTCGCCGTGCAGCACTATCTCGGGGTCACCGGTCTGCTGGCCCAGGCCGGGCTGTCACCCGAGCCCTTCGCCGCACCCAGCGACCTCGGCATGGAGAGTCTCTTCGGATCGGATGGGCCCGCCGTCCATATCGGGATCCTCACCAGCTCGACCTCGGCCTCCAACTACAACCCCGATATCAGCCGGGCGGACCTGTTGAAGGATGTCGCCTCCGGGCAGGTGGACATCCTGGTTGGGACCCACGCTCTGATCCAGGAGGGGGTGCACTTCCACAAGCTCGGGGTGGCCGTGATCGACGAGCAACATCGCTTCGGCGTCTCACAGCGGGTGATGCTCAAGGAGAAAGCCGATTCGATCGACCCCGACATCCTGATCATGACCGCCACTCCCATTCCGAGAACTCTGTCGATGACGCTGTACGGCGACCTGGACATCTCGGGACTCGACGAGATGCCACCGGGCCGAACCCCGGTGAAGACACGTGTCCTGAGCCGCCAAGAGGAGTCAACGGCTTGGAAGAAGATCGACGAGGAGGTGGCTGCGGGGCGTCAGGCATTCGTGGTCTGTCCGTTGGTCGATGACAGCCCCAAGGTCGAAGCTGCTTCCGCCAAGGCCGAGCATGAGCGCCTTTCCGCGCTGTTGCCCGGTCTTCGAGTCGGGCTGATCCACGGTCAGCTCCGCCCGGCGGACAAAGAGGCGGCGATGTCTGGATTCCGCGCCGGCGAGACCGACGTGCTCGTCTCGACGACGGTGATCGAGGTCGGGATCGACGTGCCCAATGCCACCGTGATGGTGATCGAGGACGCGGACCGGTTCGGTTTGAGCCAACTCCACCAGCTGCGGGGGCGGGTGGGCCGCGGCCGTCATCCTGGGTTGTGCCTTCTCATCGCGGATCCGTCGACCGACGATGCGAAAGAGAGGCTTGCGGCGATGGAAGCCACCACAGACGGGTTCGAGCTCGCCAACGAGGACCTCAGGATCAGGGGCCATGGGACGGTGTTCGGCGAGCGTCAGTCGGGGATGGCGGACCTCGAGGTCGCGGATCTTCTCCGCGACGTGGAACTCCTGGTCGCCGCCCGCAACGACGCCTTCGCCATCGTCGACCAGGATCCACAGCTCAACGGTCATCCCGATCTCGCCGACGAAGTGCGTGCGATGCTCGGTGAGTCGGTCGAGTGGTTGTTCAAGAGCTGAGCATGCGGATCATCAGCGGCAAGGCGAAGGGGAGGCGGCTCCTCGCTCCCGACACACCGGCCACGAGACCGGTCACCGACCGGGCGCGGGAGGCGGTGTTCTCGATGATCGGGGGCTGGGTGGAGGAGGCCACCGTCCTCGATCTCTACGCCGGATCCGGCTCGTTCGGGCTCGAGGCCCTCTCCCGCGGCGCGGCTGGGGCCACCTTCGTCGAGAACGGGAACCGGGCACTCGAGGCCCTGAGGCAGAACATCCGCGAGGTGAGCCTCGGTGGCACGCTGGTGACGGCCAAGGTCAGGGATTTCCTGGAACGCTCGACCGGTGACTTCGACCTGGTCTTCATCGACCCGCCGTGGGACATGGCATCGTCGGATCTGGCCCTGGACCTGAACGCTCTCGATCGGCTGCTTCGGGCCCGGGCCGAGGTGATCCTGTCCAGGCGGCACACCGACACCGTCCCTGAGGCGCCGCCAAACTGGAGTGTTGCCACCGATAGGCGGTACGGGGATACCAGAATCGTCAGGTACGAAAAGGAAGCTGAAGTCGAATGACCACCGCACTCTGTCCCGGGAGCTTCGACCCCCCCACCAACGGGCACGTGGACGTCATCGAGCGCGCCATCGCTGCTTTTGACCGGGTAGTGGTTGCGGTCGTCGACAACCCTTCGAAGGAATCCCTTTTCTCGACCGCGGAGCGGATCTCATTGCTCGAGGACCTGTTCGGCGGGCGGGCGGAAATCGGGTCGTTCACGGGTCTCCTCGTCGAATACGCCGCCGAGGTCGGGGCGGATGTGGTGGTCAAAGGCCTGCGCACCGTGGACGACTACGAGTACGAGATGCAGATGTCACAGATGAACCGTCACCTCACCGGTATGGAGACCGTGTTCATGGCGACCAGGTCCGATTGGAGCTTCATCTCGTCTTCGCTGGTCAAGGAAGTTGCCAGACTGGGCGGATCGATCGATGGCCTGGTACCAAGTGCCGTCGAGAAAGCCCTCCAGGAGCGTCTCATATGACCGACGAGCAGGAAGCCCATCTAGCCGAGGCGGTCGAGCCCATCGAGCCGGTCGGACCGGAGAATCGGGCCGAGCTGAGTGATCTCCAGGACACGGTCGACGATCTGATCGTCCACCTGCACGAGGCGAAGAACGTCCCGTTGTCCGGCAATGCCATGGTCGACAGGGAGCAGTTCCTCGGGATGCTGGAGAAGATTCGCGCCGATCTGCCCGACGAGCTGCGGGCGGCGCGCTGGATGGTTCGTGAACGCGAGGCCTTCATCGCCCGCACCAACGAAAAAGCCCGCGAGATCGTCGATCGTGCCCGCAAGGAAGCCGACGCCCTCGTCTCGGATTCGAACATCATGGCCGAGGCGGTTGAAGAGGCGAACATCCTGGTGCGGCGGGCCGAGGGGGAGGCCCGCCGTCTTCGGCTCGAGACCGAAGACGAGATCGAGCGGAAGTTGCAGCGGGTCGAGCTCATCCTCAACCAGGTACTCGACCAGATCCAGGATGCCCGGGACGAGCTGCACGAGGCGCGTCCCAAGCCTCCCGACGTCCCGCTCTGACATGAGCCCCGATCTCGTTGTTCCCGTCGGCGACCTGATCGTATCGCCGGGCAAAGAGCGGCCGTTCGCGGGCACGGTCGCGGTGAGCCTCGATTTCGGAGACTCCCGGGTCGATGGGCCGATGAAGGTTTCTGGACGGGTTGTCGGGCTCATCGACGCCGTCGAGGCCGAGTTAGCCGTCTCGGCAACGGCCCATTTCACCTGCACCCGATGTCTCACCGAGTGGGACGGCGTGGTCGAGGTCGAGTCCAAGCAGTACTTTCGAAAACTGCCCGACGAGGACGGGTATGCCATTGCGGACGACGAGATCGACGTCTCCGGCCCCGCTCGCGATGAGCTCGCGCTGGCGCTGCCGGCGACGCCTCTGTGCAGAGAGGACTGCAGGGGACTTTGCCCAACCTGTGGAACCGACTTGAATAGTGAACCTTGCGGAGGCCACGGGGATGATTCCGACTCACCCTTTGCCACCCTGAAAGATCTGTTCGATTCCTGACCGAGGAGAGCACCATGGCGGTGCCCAAGAAGAAAATGTCGCGCTCGCGAACCAGGCAGCGCAAATCAGCGTGGAAGGTGTCCCGCCCGAGCTCTGTGGCCTGCGAGCAATGCGGCAAGCCCAAGCTGCCCCATCGCGCCTGTCGTGAGTGTGGCACGTACGGCGGCCGCGAGGTGATCGAGGCCTCCTGAGCCTTGGCCCGGATCGCCCTCGACGCCATGGGGGGCGACAACGCCCCCGAGGAGACCGTTGCCGGCGCGGTTGACGCCGCCGGACGCGGTGTCGAGGTGGTTCTCGTGGGGGTCCCCGAGGTCATCGAAGCCCAACTCGCCCGACACGGCACCCGTCTTCCCATAGTCGAAGCCCCTGAGGTGATCGGGATGGGGGAAGACCCCGCCCGCGCCCTCCGTGAGAAGCCGGGAGCGTCGATCAACGTGGCGGCGAAGCTGGTGGAAGAAGGCAACGCAGAGGGCATGGTTTCGGCCGGTTCCACCGGCGCGGCGATGGCGGCGGCGGCGATCCATATCGGGAGGCTGAAAGGCGTGCGGCCGTCGATCGCATCGATCTTCCCGACCCCGGGCAGCCCGACACTGGTCCTCGACTCCGGAGCGAACCCCGACGTTGGGCCGGAGCAACTCGTGCAATTCGCGATCATGGGGTCGGTGGCCGCCGAGACTCTGTTCGGCGTCGACGAGCCGAGAATCGGCCTGCTCAACATCGGCGAGGAGAAGGGCAAGGGTCGTGACCTGGAGAAGGCGGCTTTCGACCTCCTGGAACGGGCCCCGATCAACTTCGTGGGGAACCTCGAGGGCCGCGACGTCGCCGAGGACAAGTCGGATGTGATCGTCACCGATGGCTTCACCGGCAACATCTTCCTCAAGACGATGGAAGGGGCGGCTCAGGTGATGATCCGATACTCCTTAGAGGCCATCTCGAATCTCGACCCAGAAGTCCAGGAGTCGGTACTGCCCGCCCTCGGGGAGGTGCGACGCCGTCTCGACTACGAGACATACGGAGGCGCTCAGCTGCTCGGGGTGAAGGGTGTGGTGGTCATTTCCCATGGCAGGTCGAGCCGGGTCGCCATCGCCAACGCCCTGACCATGGCGGCCGAAGCAGCCGAGCACGACCTCCCCGGGCGGCTGGCGCGTCGTCTCGTCTCCTGATGACCCTGGAACAGCTGTTCGGCTACACCTTCGCCGATCCCGGGCTGCTCAAGCTGTCGCTCACCCATCGCTCCGTCAGCAGTGAGGAGGGTTCGAGACACGACAACGAGCGGCTCGAGTTTCTTGGTGATGCAGTGCTCCAGTTGGCCATCACGACCTACCTGTACAACACCTACCCCGACCTCCCTGAGGGAAACCTGGCGAAGATCAGGGCGGGCCTGGTGAGCGGGCCGGTGCTGGCCGATGTTGCCCGGAGCATCGGTCTTAGCGATCACATCGAGCTGACGCTGGCGGAGGAGCGGACGGGGGGTCGGGACAAGGACTCGATCATGGCCGATGCTCTGGAAGCCGTGATCGGGGCGGTCTACCTCGACTCCGGCCTCGAGAGCGCGACCGATCTGGTGCTACGCCTCTGGGGCGGTCGCATCGCCGAGAGAGCAGAGAGGCCCGGGCTCAAGGACTACAAGACCCGGCTTCAGGAAGTGCTGGCCCGAGACGGCAAGCGTCCCGACTACCTCACCGACGGTTCCGGCCCCGATCATGAGCGGACCTTCGTCGCCAAAGTGGAGGTGAACGGGATGCCCCTGGGCTCGGGGTCGGGTCGGTCCAAGAAGGAGGCCGAGCAGGGAGCTGCGGAGCAGGCCCTCGAGAGGCTCATCGCAGACTCTCGGTGACCAAGGGCTCTTTCCGGGACCTGAGATCCAAATACCAGAGGGTCACCATCACCGCGATGGCGGCCACCACGAATCCCTGAGCGACGACGAGCACGACGAAGCCCAATCCCGCGCCGATGCCCACCCCTCCGGCGCCGACGATGGGAAGGGCGACCAGCTGCACCAGTTGGGCGGCGACCGACCCGAAGAGCCCGACGAGCAAGAGAAACCCGACCGTCGGCCACCATCTGCCACGCACCAGCGAGAAGCTCCTGCGCAGCGCCTGTACCGGCCCGAGACCCTCCAGAGCGATGACCGCGGACAGCATGCTGAAGGCGCCGGCGAGCCACAGCCCGGGGATGATGAGGGCGACGAGGCCCACCGTGACCAGGGCGATCGCGATCAGCCCGGCGACGACGAGAGTGAACAGCCTCGCCAACGCCTTGGAGGATGCGGGTCCGGCGCCGAGAGCCTCCCCGGCGAGCTCTGACCCGACGATCCGGTGCACCGTCAGGCTCAGGAAGCCGATGGCCAGGAGTTGGAAGACGAGCACGATCGAGCCCGCTTGAAGCAACAAGAGCCCGGCCTCGCTGATCTCGGTGTCGGTCATCCCTTGGAGTGCCTGAGGGTCGCTCAGGATGAGCTGGAGAAGGTCATCGGCCCCGGTGAGGGCGAACACGGCAATGGTGGTCGCGCCGAGGAGGACGAATGCCCAGAAGGCAGGGGCAAGGATTCGCTTCCCGACCCGACCGAGCATCGTCATGCCCTCACCGATGATTTCGCCAAAGGGCCTGGGGGCTATCTCCATGGGCCGGGGTACGGTAACCAGCCCTCGATCAGGAGTGATGCTTGCCCGAGCTGCCGGAAGTGGAGATGACGCGCCGCCATCTGGACGACGCGATCAAAGGGCGCCGGCTGACTCGTGTCCGCACCACCAACCCCCGAACGGCCCGATACAACGCAGGTGGGCCGACCGAGGTCGACGAGCGGCTCGAAGGACGGACGGTGCTCGGGGTGGGCCGCAAGGGGAAGTTCCTCTCCGCGCCGCTCGACGACGGACAGACTCTCGTGGCCCACCTTGGGATGTCGGGCCGGTTCACCGTCGGCGAGGCGTCGGAGGACGAACCGGCTCACACACATTTCCGGGCGCGATTGGACGATGGACGCGAGGTCCGCTTCATCGATCCGCGCACCTTCGGCTTCGTGGCAGTCGTGACCAGCGATGAGATGGAGGGCTCAGGTCTGTCCCGTGTCGGGCCCGACGCGTGGGACACCACACCATCGGTCGAAGACCTGGCAGCCGCTCTTGCCCGTAGGACCGCTCCGGTCAAGGCGCTCTTGCTCGACCAGGTCATCGTGTCCGGTTTGGGCAACATCTATGCCGACGAGGCACTGCACCAAGCAGGGATCCATCCGCTGCGGCCCGGTGGCAGCCTGTCGGAAGCCGAGCTGAAGCGCCTGCTCGAGGCCACCCGCACCGTTCTGGGCGATGCCATCGACAACGGGGGGACCAGTCTCGATGACATGACATACCTGTTGCCCGATGGGAGGGCGGGGGAGAACCTCGAGCGGCTCCGTGTGTACGGTCGAACCGACCTGCCCTGCCCCAATTGCGGCACACCGGTCCAGCGGATCGTGATCAGAGCAAGGTCGAGCCACTTCTGCCCCGATTGCCAGCCGGAGCGGCCTTGACCAAGGCGGTCCATGCCTATGTGTCGGGACGGGTGCAGCAGGTCGGATACCGTCAGAGCTGCCGTCAAATGGCTCGCTCGCTGGGCCTCGTCGGCTGGGTGAGGAACGTGGCGGACGGCAGGGTCGAGGTCTTCGCCCAGGGCCTGGCCGAGGAGGTCGATCGGCTGGTCGGCTGGCTGTGGTCAGGCCCTTCCATGGCCCTGGTGGCAGGCGTGGAATCGGATGTCGTGGCCCCGGATCAGACCTTGCGTGACTTCTTCATCTATCCCAACCCGATGAAGAGCGACTGAGCGGAGGGCCGCTGTTAGCCTGCTCCCGGTAATCACAGTCGTGTCATTTGCCAGGTGTTTGCTGTGTATTTGAAGTCACTGAAGCTCGTCGGTTTCAAGTCTTTCGCCGACCGTACCCGGCTCGAGTTCCGACCCGGCGTGACCGTGGTCGTCGGCCCCAACGGATCCGGCAAGTCCAACCTGGTCGACGCCCTTTCATGGGTGATGGGGACCCAATCCACAAAGGCACTGCGCACGGGGAAGATGGAGGACGTCGTCTTCGCCGGCACTGCCACTCGCCCCGCATTGAGCCGGGCGGAGGCCACTCTGGTCATCGATAACGCCGAGCGGAAACTCCCCCTGGATCTCGACGAGGTGGCGCTCACCAGGCGTCTGTACCGCGACGGTTCGTCCGACTACGAGATCAACGGGGTGGGCTGCAGGCTTCTCGACGTGCAGGAATTGCTCAGTGACTCGGGTGTGGGCCGTCATCAGCACGTGATCATCGGGCAAGGTCAGGTCGACGAGGTGCTCAGTGCCTCTCCCGAAGACCATCGAGCCGTGATCGAGGAGGCGGCCGGGATCCTCAAGCATCGCCGTCGCAAGGAGAAGGCGGAGCGACGGCTCGAACGCACCGACGAGGACGTGCTCAGGCTCCAGGACCTCATTGGCGAGATCGAGCGGCAGTTGAGGCCGTTGCGCCGTCAAGCGAGGGCAGCCGAGCGGTACCACGGCCTGAAAACCGAGGTCCGCGAGCTGCGTCTCCATCTGGCCGGCCTCGCCCTCGAGGCCTACGAAGCCGAGATGGAAGCCGGGAGCGTCACCCTGGAGACTCTGACAGGTCAAATCGCCTCTGACGAGGCGGCGTTGGGTGCCCTGACGGCGTCCGTCGAGACCCTGACGGCGCGGGCCACGACGGTTGGAGTCGATCTGGACCGCGACACCGCCGCTGCTGCCCGTCTCGAGACGACAGTCGAGAGATTGCGGCGTCTTGGTGCGGTGGCCCAGGAGCGGAGCCGGGCCGTCAGCGGCAGGCGGCAGGCCGGGATCGAGCGCAGGTCCGACCTTCGTCTGGAGCTGGAAGGGATCGTGGGGGAACTGGGCGGGGTGGTTGATTCCGAGACCGTTGCGATCGCAAATGCGGAAGCGATGGAGGCTCGCTTTCGACGTCTGGAGGACGAGGAGCGGGCCATCGCCACCCAGAATGCGTTGTCTCCCGAGGGGGCGCTGGCGGCGGTCCGTGGTGAGCTCTCCGTGCTCCAGGCTGCGGGCATGCGCGACTCCCGCGAGATGGAGGCCATCGAGCGCAGGCTGGACGTCGTCACCTCCCAGTTGAGTGGCGAATCGGGCGAGATCTCGCGGATCAACGAGGAGATTCGGGGCCTGGATGAAGGTGTATCCGGATTCCAGGACGGCTATCAGAAGGCAAGCCGTCGGCGCGAGTCCGATCAGAAGGCGTGGTCCGGTGCAGAAGAGGCCATGACCGAGGCCAGGCTGGCACTGGCCGGAGCCGCGGCGAGGGTCGATGCGCTGGAAACAGCCCTTTCTGGCAGCATCGACATCGAATCCCGGCGCACGGTGGAAACGGTGGAGGGGGCCCTGGGCGCCCTGGTCTCCTGTCTGGACATCCCGGCCGGGCTGGAGAAGGCGGTCGACGCGGCCCTGGGGCGATGGGCCGACGCCGTCGCCTTCCAGAGCGTCGATCGGCTCAAGGATGCCGTAGAGAAGCTCAAGGCGGCGGGTGGCGGAGGCGTCCCGGTCGTCGCGGCGGTGAACCGGGGGTCGGCCCCGGCCTCCGAGATCGCGGCCGCCTCGGGCGTCGACTCCCTCGTGGATCGGCTCGGGCCTCGCGCCGACCTCGGCCTGGCCCGCCACCTACTTGGCGACGCCCTCCTGGTGGAGGGATGGGCTACTGCACTCTCGCTGGTTGCACGTCATCCTGCATTGAGGGCGGTGACCCCCGAAGGCGACCTGGTGTCGATCGACGGAGTCCAGATCGCCCAGCCAGACGGTGCCGGTCCCGCCATGCTGGAGACGGCCCGGATGGCGGCCGAGGAGACGAAGACGACCCTGTCCCGGGCCTCGTCGATCTACACGGCCGCAAAGCGCGACTTCGAGAAGAGCCGTGACCTGGAGAGGGCGGCGTTGGAACGGCTCGAATCGGCCGAGACGATGCTGGCCGGACGAGCCGAGGCCATGGCCCGTCTCCAGAAGACGGTAGATGCCCTGGAGGGCGAGCGGGCACGTCTCAGGGAGCGGCTCGGCTCGATCCAGGAGGGGACAGCAGAGAGGGAACGGCAGGCTGCCGACCTCGCCGGGCGCCTCCAGGCCCTCGAAGGGGAAGAAGCTGAGCGGATGCGGGCCTGGGAGGAGTTGGAGAGCCGTCGTATTCAGATCGGCGCAGATCGGGAGATCGCCCGGTCCGAGTGGCAGGAAGCGGCTTCGGTGCAAGGGGTCATCTCCGAGCGTCGCCGCCTCCTCGAGGAGCGTGTCGTGAGGATCGAGGCCGACCTCAGCCGTGTCGATGGCGACGACCCGGCACCGATCGCTGTCGAACGGCTCGACCTGGTCGATCGATACGCCCGCCGCGCCGTCGACATCCT
>Ga0105092_10001820_pt1 | contig 11419 bp, 11 predicted proteins | sample PPLLak2March2015_FD_87021 | JGI IMG/M metagenome (GOLD analysis project Ga0105092, IMG submission 87021) | Freshwater sediment microbial communities from Prairie Pothole Lake near Jamestown, North Dakota, USA - PPLs Lake P7 Core (1) Depth... | ecosystem: Environmental > Aquatic > Freshwater >... | reverse complement strand
TGGTACGCCAAAGGTCCATTATTTAAGGGTCGATTTTTGGGCTTTTAGAAAGGATTTTAAGGGAAAAGGGCCATTTTGGACCCACCGTTGCAGCGAGCTTGAAAACCCGACAGGGATTGAAACGCCGCTTGGACCCCAGCCGTCATTGCGGTGATCACAGTTGCAGCGAGCTTGAAAACCCGACAGGGATTGAAACCTATCGTTCTTTTCTTCCCAGTTCGGCCATATTTTGTCGGTTGCAGCGAGCTTGAAAACCCGACAGGGATTGAAACTATGATTGGCGGCATGAGAGGTTACAAGCCCGCTCCGTTGCAGCGAGCTTGAAAACCCGACAGGGATTGAAACATCCGGCTGGATCTCGACATTCAGGAGGTGATGGCGTTGCAGCGAGCTTGAAAACCCGACAGGGATTGAAACTTTGCTGGCAAGTTATAGAATTCGTCTCCTAGAATTCTGTTGCAGCGAGCTTGAAAACCCGACAGGGATTGAAACCCTGAAGGCGAAACCTCTGAATAGCTATCCAGTCGAGTTGCAGCGAGCTTGAAAACCCGACAGGGATTGAAACACAGTGACATTCGTTGCCGCTGCCGTGCCTGCTGCCGTTGCAGCGAGCTTGAAAACCCGACAGGGATTGAAACCATAGACCAGGATTTGAGCCCATTGCTTGACCGGCAGTTGCAGCGAGCTTGAAAACCCGACAGGGATTGAAACCATGCAGAGCCTGAATAGGTGGCACAATATGGGAAATGTTGCAGCGAGCTTGAAAACCCGACAGGGATTGAAACGTATATTCCCATCCAGGAAGTAGGGCGGAATTCGCGGTTGCAGCGAGCTTGAAAACCCGACAGGGATTGAAACTCGTCGCTTTGAGATGTGGGCAAATTTGGGCCTTTTAGTTGCAGCGAGCTTGAAAACCCGACAGGGATTGAAACTAGAGCGCCCGGCGGGCAAATACACCGCCCGTGGATGGTTGCAGCGAGCTTGAAAACCCGACAGGGATTGAAACTTCATTGGCCCATGACGGAAAGCGATATGCCATCAGTTGCAGCGAGCTTGAAAACCCGACAGGGATTGAAACACCAGAAAGGACGCCCTCTTGAGCAACACCCCAATCAGGTTGCAGCGAGCTTGAAAACCCGACAGGGATTGAAACTTTTCGTTCCCCATAGCGTCCTCGCTCCCCGAATGTATGGTTGCAGCGAGCTTGAAAACCCGACAGGGATTGAAACTATTTTATTCCGCCCATCCAGGATCGCCTACCATAGTTGCAGCGAGCTTGAAAACCCGACAGGGATTGAAACTAAGACGAACCGCGATGGCGGATCCTCTTCGAGATGCTGTTGCAGCGAGCTTGAAAACCCGACAGGGATTGAAACTCGTCGCTTTGAGATGTGGGCAAATTTGGGCCTTTTGTTGCAGCGAGCTTGAAAACCCGACAGGGATTGAAACCTAGCCATCCAGAGGATACCATTCTCACCCGATAGGTTGCAGCGAGCTTGAAAACCCGACAGGGATTGAAACCATTTCCGCCGAGTTCCTTCGGCTTATCGGCATATTCTGTTGCAGCGAGCTTGAAAACCCGACAGGGATTGAAACTCAAGTGATTCGGCCATATCCAGCAGGGCGATAAGCGGTTGCAGCGAGCTTGAAAACCCGACAGGGATTGAAACGATTTTGAACGATATCCCATCACTCATATAACCTCTGCAGTTGCAGCGAGCTTGAAAACCCGACAGGGATTGAAACGGCATCCTCATGTTTCAGGCCATATAGCAGGGCGAGGCTGTTGCAGCGAGCTTGAAAACCCGACAGGGATTGAAACAGAGCCATCGCGACCAAGTATATCGAGACGATGGGCGGCGATGTTGCAGCGAGCTTGAAAACCCGACAGGGATTGAAACTCTCGTACTTCTGGATGCCAAGTAACTCGGTTACATCGTTGCAGCGAGCTTGAAAACCCGACAGGGATTGAAACCTTAACCCGTGGACCGATAAGGCCATTCTAAATGAGGGTTGCAGCGAGCTTGAAAACCCGACAGGGATTGAAACTTCGCGCTGGCAAATTCTCCAACCGGAGAGCCCGCCGTTGCAGCGAGCTTGAAAACCCGACAGGGATTGAAACCACTCCATCTTCTATATATGGGCAACCGCGGGGCAGTTGCAGCGAGCTTGAAAACCCGACAGGGATTGAAACTCCCGCAGGGTTAGGCCGTGCCCCTTCTTGAGGATCGTATGTTGCAGCGAGCTTGAAAACCCGACAGGGATTGAAACTTCTCGGCGGAGCATATGGCGGCTCTCCCGGCGGTTGCAGCGAGCTTGAAAACCCGACAGGGATTGAAACTACAAGAAGGGCGGAGCTGGCGGAGTTTTGCGAATGGGTTGCAGCGAGCTTGAAAACCCGACAGGGATTGAAACTCTGTTCTTCATCCTGGCCGGAGAACTGAATTTTGCGTTGCAGCGAGCTTGAAAACCCGACAGGGATTGAAACTGTTAAGCTCGGTGCCGACAAACCGGCATCCTGCCGTTGCAGCGAGCTTGAAAACCCGACAGGGATTGAAACCAACCTATCTATCTCGGCTGCCGACAGCCCCTTATTGTTGCAGCGAGCTTGAAAACCCGACAGGGATTGAAACTCGTCCTCCATGATGGCCTGCAGAATCTCCTTGAGCTTGGGTTGCAGCGAGCTTGAAAACCCGACAGGGATTGAAACCCGTAACGTCTCCCATTTACTCCACCCCCATCTGAGCACGGTTGCAGCGAGCTTGAAAACCCGACAGGGATTGAAACTTCAAAAATTCCTCCCATTCCTTCAGTTGCCGGGCTGTTGCAGCGAGCTTGAAAACCCGACAGGGATTGAAACCAAATTTCACTCCTGCCATTCAGCTCACCGCCTTTGTTGCAGCGAGCTTGAAAACCCGACAGGGATTGAAACCACATAACGCCGTTCGGAGAAGAGACTCTTGTAGCGATGTTGCAGCGAGCTTGAAAACCCGACAGGGATTGAAACCGGCATCCTCATAAGCCGGGCCGGATCGCCCAGGCGAGTTGCAGCGAGCTTGAAAACCCGACAGGGATTGAAACCTTTCTGTGGGCACTGATGGATTCTGCGAGATCTGGGTTGCAGCGAGCTTGAAAACCCGACAGGGATTGAAACAGGGAAACGCGAATTCGTTCGTCACCAAGGCAGGCCTGTTGCAGCGAGCTTGAAAACCCGACAGGGATTGAAACCATCAGGCGGCTCAGCGCAAACCGCCAATTATGATGTTGCAGCGAGCTTGAAAACCCGACAGGGATTGAAACTGGACCACGGGGCCGAAGTTCCCGGCCTTGATCAAGAGGTTGCAGCGAGCTTGAAAACCCGACAGGGATTGAAACGATGTATTAGGGATCGTAAAAAAAGCATCCGAAATAGTTGCAGCGAGCTTGAAAACCCGACAGGGATTGAAACGCGTTATCTCAGGCAGCAGGCGAGCGAGTCACTGAGTTGCAGCGAGCTTGAAAACCCGACAGGGATTGAAACAGTGGGACATTGTGGCCCTGCTGGATGCCTTCCTCTGGGTTGCAGCGAGCTTGAAAACCCGACAGGGATTGAAACTGGACAGGCTATACATCTCCGAGCCCGAGAACATCGTTGCAGCGAGCTTGAAAACCCGACAGGGATTGAAACCTGGCGGATCGCGATAGACTTTTGGAGACGGTCGCAAAGTTGCAGCGAGCTTGAAAACCCGACAGGGATTGAAACCTATTTCATCCTAATCATGATCGGTGTCGGGATCGGGTTGCAGCGAGCTTGAAAACCCGACAGGGATTGAAACTATCAGGCTGTAGAACAACCCCAAAAACAATATGCTGTTGCAGCGAGCTTGAAAACCCGACAGGGATTGAAACTATGCAAACATAGGATCAAAATCATTTATTGCTTTATGTTGCAGCGAGCTTGAAAACCCGACAGGGATTGAAACTCATCAATAGAAGGATCAGTCTTGCGATATTCCGAGTTGCAGCGAGCTTGAAAACCCGACAGGGATTGAAACGAATGGTCGATGTTGCCCATCTCGTCTGCAGCGATGTTGCAGCGAGCTTGAAAACCCGACAGGGATTGAAACTACCACGCATCCGCGGCGGTATTCGATACCGATGTGGTTGCAGCGAGCTTGAAAACCCGACAGGGATTGAAACTAATCCTACAACTCTCGATGCTTTTTTTGTAAAAAGGGTTGCAGCGAGCTTGAAAACCCGACAGGGATTGAAACAGATCCTGAACTCGGGCGGCGCAGAGTTCGACATGGTTGCAGCGAGCTTGAAAACCCGACAGGGATTGAAACTCCTGAGCGACAGCTAAAAGCTCTTGAGTTGCGCTCAGTTGCAGCGAGCTTGAAAACCCGACAGGGATTGAAACCGTGCAGGTGGCCGATATGATCTATTGCGATCCTCCGTTGCAGCGAGCTTGAAAACCCGACAGGGATTGAAACGCAGTCGATGAAAAATTATATGAAACACTTGGCGCACCGTTGCAGCGAGCTTGAAAACCCGACAGGGATTGAAACTTTGGTGGAACAGATATGATTGATTTCCAGCCACTAAGTTGCAGCGAGCTTGAAAACCCGACAGGGATTGAAACTTCGCTCGCCGACAGGACCCCGCCTGCGTGGCTTCTCGTTGCAGCGAGCTTGAAAACCCGACAGGGATTGAAACGGCCCCGCCTGCTGCATCTACAACAAGCAGTACGGTTGCAGCGAGCTTGAAAACCCGACAGGGATTGAAACTTTGTGCCATCGTGCCTGTCCACATGACATCTTTTGAGTTGCAGCGAGCTTGAAAACCCGACAGGGATTGAAACCGGTCCTCGTGATGTGAATATTCTCAGGAGTTTCAAAGTTGCAGCGAGCTTGAAAACCCGACAGGGATTGAAACTGGACGCACGAGTCGCATGCATCTCACGATTCCATCTGTTGCAGCGAGCTTGAAAACCCGACAGGGATTGAAACCGGTTGACGCGGGCTGTCCGGTGGCGAGCTATTTCGGTTGCAGCGAGCTTGAAAACCCGACAGGGATTGAAACTTCTCAACACTTCGGAGTATGTTTTTGGGTGGATGATGTTGCAGCGAGCTTGAAAACCCGACAGGGATTGAAACTTCTTTACGTGATTATCAAATCTTTTGCTAAGTTCAGTTGCAGCGAGCTTGAAAACCCGACAGGGATTGAAACAAAAGATATGGCGGTTCCTATAGGCTACAGATCTCAAATGTTGCAGCGAGCTTGAAAACCCGACAGGGATTGAAACGGATTTACGATAAAGCGCAATCATGGGTCAATAGTGGTTGCAGCGAGCTTGAAAACCCGACAGGGATTGAAACCATAAAGCAAGTGATCCAATAGTAATTAATATCAATGTTGCAGCGAGCTTGAAAACCCGACAGGGATTGAAACTAATCATGGCCTGTTGCTACATTATTAAGGCAATCAGTTGCAGCGAGCTTGAAAACCCGACAGGGATTGAAACTGACCGTTACAAATTCCATAACCGGACGGTATTTCTGCAGTTGCAGCGAGCTTGAAAACCCGACAGGGATTGAAACTTTCTCATGGTATTTCACCAATACCTCAATAGGATGTTGCAGCGAGCTTGAAAACCCGACAGGGATTGAAACCTCGTCGGTATCTATTACGAGCAGAACGTCTCCCTGCCGTTGCAGCGAGCTTGAAAACCCGACAGGGATTGAAACTATTGGGCAGTGGGAAGGATCGCCTGTGTAAGTGGAGTTGCAGCGAGCTTGAAAACCCGACAGGGATTGAAACTTCCAGTCGAGATAGGACTGCCCGCCCTGGCCTATGTGTTGCAGCGAGCTTGAAAACCCGACAGGGATTGAAACCGGTGCAGCGCTGCGCATCGCTGCAGGCAGATCTGTGGTTGCAGCGAGCTTGAAAACCCGACAGGGATTGAAACAGGATGGTGGAAAGCGTGGCGGGTGCATTCGCATAGGGTTGCAGCGAGCTTGAAAACCCGACAGGGATTGAAACCTATAGATATATCGAATACCAGTCCCATCACGGCTGAGTTGCAGCGAGCTTGAAAACCCGACAGGGATTGAAACCTGTGTGTAGTTTGAGGTCGCGCCCACTATCCCTACGTTGCAGCGAGCTTGAAAACCCGACAGGGATTGAAACCAAGAGATGAAAGTCGACGCGTCGGTCGTGAAGGCCGCGTTGCAGCGAGCTTGAAAACCCGACAGGGATTGAAACCAGGCTGATATCGTGGACCCGAAGGGCATCGGTGTCTGGTTGCAGCGAGCTTGAAAACCCGACAGGGATTGAAACTGTGCAAAGAAAGCTGAACACAAGGAGGCGGCCTGAGTTGCAGCGAGCTTGAAAACCCGACAGGGATTGAAACCACCAATGCGAACGCCACAACAGCACGGAATGTAACGTTGCAGCGAGCTTGAAAACCCGACAGGGATTGAAACCGACTGGCTGCAGCAGGCCATCCAGGCGTTCGGGCTGTGTTGCAGCGAGCTTGAAAACCCGACAGGGATTGAAACTTTTGTTTGGCATTCTATATCTTCCCGAAGTTCGGAAGTTGCAGCGAGCTTGAAAACCCGACAGGGATTGAAACAAAGTCCTTCGCCACTGCCGCCACATGATCATATTCTGTTGCAGCGAGCTTGAAAACCCGACAGGGATTGAAACTAACCGCTTGCGCAGGACCCTTAGTGTTCGACAATCGTTGCAGCGAGCTTGAAAACCCGACAGGGATTGAAACCAGCAGGCGCACATATTTGCCCCCGATGCCCATCTCCGTTGCAGCGAGCTTGAAAACCCGACAGGGATTGAAACATTACCACAGCGGGCTTGGACTGTCACATCCTGGTGTTGCAGCGAGCTTGAAAACCCGACAGGGATTGAAACGAGGTGCCCATCATAAGCGGCAACAGCATCCGCCACGTTGCAGCGAGCTTGAAAACCCGACAGGGATTGAAACTGCATTCGGCAGCCATCTACGCCAACGAAAGCATGATGTTGCAGCGAGCTTGAAAACCCGACAGGGATTGAAACGCTTCCTCGGCAAAACTCTAATATCGTTGCATCGTCGTTGCAGCGAGCTTGAAAACCCGACAGGGATTGAAACTAACAAGTGATCAAGAACGATGGGTACGTAATCACTGTTGCAGCGAGCTTGAAAACCCGACAGGGATTGAAACTATTTGGAAAACTTTTAAATATTTGTGGTGATATGGTTGCAGCGAGCTTGAAAACCCGACAGGGATTGAAACTAGACGCCGCCCAACCATTGACTGTTAGCGGAGTACGGTTGCAGCGAGCTTGAAAACCCGACAGGGATTGAAACTTACCGCCCCAAAATGGAGAAATGCCGAAATCAGAAAGTTGCAGCGAGCTTGAAAACCCGACAGGGATTGAAACCATTTATATTACTCCATTTGCTGCCGTTTGGTACTGGAGTTGCAGCGAGCTTGAAAACCCGACAGGGATTGAAACATTTTGATGTCCGGTACACCCGCAACCGAACTACTAAGTTGCAGCGAGCTTGAAAACCCGACAGGGATTGAAACAAAATGCTGAAAATTTCAGCAATGAAAAAGCAAATAAAGTTGCAGCGAGCTTGAAAACCCGACAGGGATTGAAACTAGTAAAAAAGATGATCGCACGAAATGAGCAATTAAATAGTTGCAGCGAGCTTGAAAACCCGACAGGGATTGAAACTTAAAAAATGCCAATTAAAGGACCAAGAAGAAGCCAAGGTTGCAGCGAGCTTGAAAACCCGACAGGGATTGAAACGAGATCGACTATTGCTGTTTTGATTGATCCTCTAACGTTGCAGCGAGCTTGAAAACCCGACAGGGATTGAAACATACCGTTGGTCAACTGCCTTCAGGATATGCCATATATGGTTGCAGCGAGCTTGAAAACCCGACAGGGATTGAAACTATTATTATCAACTCATAATATAGCATATACCAAAAAGTTGCAGCGAGCTTGAAAACCCGACAGGGATTGAAACCGAATTTCCAAGAGAATGTATATCCGGCTGATGGAGTGTTGCAGCGAGCTTGAAAACCCGACAGGGATTGAAACTTAAAGTATATATATATTTACCAAAAAAATGTTATAATGTTGCAGCGAGCTTGAAAACCCGACAGGGATTGAAACTAAATCTCGATGGTACATGGATATTAACAACTAAAAGTTGCAGCGAGCTTGAAAACCCGACAGGGATTGAAACAATGCCAATAACTCGTTTTCAAAGCTCAATGGTAAGGTTGCAGCGAGCTTGAAAACCCGACAGGGATTGAAACTTGGCGATGCTTGGACTAGATGTTATTACTGCAATAAGTTGCAGCGAGCTTGAAAACCCGACAGGGATTGAAACCCGTTCTTACCGGCTGATCCAAGCTTAGTAACGAGGTTGCAGCGAGCTTGAAAACCCGACAGGGATTGAAACATTGCATCGAACTAAGACCACAAACATTAGAAATTCGGTTGCAGCGAGCTTGAAAACCCGACAGGGATTGAAACAATATGTAGGCGCAACCCACCAAACCATTTTACCAACGGTTGCAGCGAGCTTGAAAACCCGACAGGGATTGAAACAATCTTGTTCTTCGGGGAACCTGGTTGAATAACAACCGTTGCAGCGAGCTTGAAAACCCGACAGGGATTGAAACCGATACTAATCTTGCAGCCAAACCAGACTTTACCTTGGTTGCAGCGAGCTTGAAAACCCGACAGGGATTGAAACGTTGTTATGGATACATACAAAAAAGGCATTCGCAGAGTTGCAGCGAGCTTGAAAACCCGACAGGGATTGAAACGTCGATCTCCGGTAATGCATCGGGTACCGGCTTTCAGGGTTGCAGCGAGCTTGAAAACCCGACAGGGATTGAAACTTATCGCTCACTGCCATGCTATCTCCGGCCTTGGCTGGTTGCAGCGAGCTTGAAAACCCGACAGGGATTGAAACTCGAAGATATCTCGCGTCGCTCTCATGCATTTCTTGAGTTGCAGCGAGCTTGAAAACCCGACAGGGATTGAAACTTTTGCTTTTGTTCCGCCTTGGAATCCCAGTAAACGTTGCAGCGAGCTTGAAAACCCGACAGGGATTGAAACCATAGCCATGTGTACCAAGCTTGCCGCTTCATGGCGTTGCAGCGAGCTTGAAAACCCGACAGGGATTGAAACTTTCCGACGCCGCGCTTAGCAGGGAACTCATCGATGAAGTTGCAGCGAGCTTGAAAACCCGACAGGGATTGAAACTTTTATTTCTTTGACCTCGATGTGCACATAGCGGCCACGTTGCAGCGAGCTTGAAAACCCGACAGGGATTGAAACTCTGACCACAGATCACATGAGTAGGTGGTTCGGCCTATGTTGCAGCGAGCTTGAAAACCCGACAGGGATTGAAACTCTGGAATCTCTCTGGGGTGCAATTCTCCGTCGTCTAGGTTGCAGCGAGCTTGAAAACCCGACAGGGATTGAAACCGTAATTATTTTTTGTCAATAATAATTTAGGAGGGAAGTTGCAGCGAGCTTGAAAACACGACAGGGATTGAAACCAGATATTAATATGTCAGCGGGTGGTTCGCCTCGTATGTTGCAGCGAGCTTGAAAACCCGACAGGGATTGAAACGTATCGGATGCAGCTAGACCCCCCATTCGATTACTTTGTTGCAGCGAGCTTGAAAACCCGACAGGGATTGAAACTAGAAATCGCAATCAAGAACGAAAAAGACACCCTCCGATGTTGCAGCGAGCTTGAAAACCCGACAGGGATTGAAACCTGCTGATAGAGTTTCAATCTTCCTTCGGCTTCTTCGTTGCAGCGAGCTTGAAAACCCGACAGGGATTGAAACAGGATCTTTGCGGCACTTGTGGCCGCCTCATCTGCTGTTGCAGCGAGCTTGAAAACCCGACAGGGATTGAAACGAGAAACCTAGCCTCTCCATCTGCATTCGGGAATATATTGTTGCAGCGAGCTTGAAAACCCGACAGGGATTGAAACCGAGAGGATAGTTTCCAGTTCTTTGCTCATGGAAGAAGGTTGCAGCGAGCTTGAAAACCCGACAGGGATTGAAACGATGATTTCTTGGCCGGTTGCCTTTGGGCAGATGAAGTTGCAGCGAGCTTGAAAACCCGACAGGGATTGAAACTCGACCTCGCCTTTCCTGTGAATCTCACAATGCAGATAGTTGCAGCGAGCTTGAAAACCCGACAGGGATTGAAACCGGACGGCGAATTAGCCGATACTGGCACTTGGGCATTGTTGCAGCGAGCTTGAAAACCCGACAGGGATTGAAACTCACCTACGGCATTGAGTCTGCCTTGTGCATCTTGAAAGAGTTGCAGCGAGCTTGAAAACCCGACAGGGATTGAAACAAGAAAGATCAAGAGATCGATGAAGTAGAGGCACATCGTTGCAGCGAGCTTGAAAACCCGACAGGGATTGAAACTTGTCTTCCAGGGAGGAGGATGTTAGATCAAGTTTGAGTTGCAGCGAGCTTGAAAACCCGACAGGGATTGAAACTTCGGGAATTGCCACATAGTATCAATCCATTTAAATTGTTGCAGCGAGCTTGAAAACCCGACAGGGATTGAAACGTAACCGTGATGCGTGGCAGCGGAATTTGCCGCGAAGTTGCAGCGAGCTTGAAAACCCGACAGGGATTGAAACCAAAGGCGAACTCCGAGACGATTTGAACGAATCGGAGTTGCAGCGAGCTTGAAAACCCGACAGGGATTGAAACCTGTCGTAAAAATAGTTATCAATTCAACTGCCCCCGTTGCAGCGAGCTTGAAAACCCGACAGGGATTGAAACTCTTCAGGTACACTAGGGCCTCTTGCCACCAACTCAGTTGCAGCGAGCTTGAAAACCCGACAGGGATTGAAACTACTATGAGCGACCTTTCAGAAGCAGACGCAATCGCTGTTGCAGCGAGCTTGAAAACCCGACAGGGATTGAAACTCTTGGCCGGGGCAAATTCCGCCCTGCTCCCTGGATGGGTTGCAGCGAGCTTGAAAACCCGACAGGGATTGAAACCAGGATCTGGCGGGCGGTCTGGTGGCGGTACCGGAGTTGCAGCGAGCTTGAAAACCCGACAGGGATTGAAACCATTTGAGCGATCATTTTGGCCTCATTTGCATCAATGTTGCAGCGAGCTTGAAAACCCGACAGGGATTGAAACTCGAAGTCTCCAAGAGGGCCATGATAATATTTCAAGTTGCAGCGAGCTTGAAAACCCGACAGGGATTGAAACTGCAATGGAAAGGCATTGCATGAGGATTGCATGAAGTTGCAGCGAGCTTGAAAACCCGACAGGGATTGAAACTGGGCCGAGACCATCAGAGCATTGACTGACAAGGCAGGGTTGCAGCGAGCTTGAAAACCCGACAGGGATTGAAACTCTG
>Ga0105092_10001819_pt1 | contig 11421 bp, 9 predicted proteins | sample PPLLak2March2015_FD_87021 | JGI IMG/M metagenome (GOLD analysis project Ga0105092, IMG submission 87021) | Freshwater sediment microbial communities from Prairie Pothole Lake near Jamestown, North Dakota, USA - PPLs Lake P7 Core (1) Depth... | ecosystem: Environmental > Aquatic > Freshwater >... | reverse complement strand
GGAATATATTCTGGAAGATATTGGAGAAGAGGCTGGCTTAGATAAGCACCTCTCGTTCGATATGTGCCGCTGGACATCTGCATTGAGCGATTGGCAGGCGGGGGTAGATCACAATAAAATTCGGCAGAAGATGGGGATTTCCAAAATTCAGTGGCGAGAAGTCCGAATGAAGCTCGAACAGCTTGCAGAGAAAGAAACAACTATGTCCACTTGACTATGATTCACCCGCTTCCTTACACAACTTGAGTTGGACAACTTCGGCAGTGTGATTATCCAGCCTCGCAGCATGTCCAGGCCGGATTCCAGGTACCCAAACAACCTCATCCCCGGAGCAAACAATGGGCCAGGATTCCCTTGCGCGCTTTGGCAGCTTGTGATTAATCATCAGGTCAGATAATTTCAAAGAATTCCCTTCCATCCCCAAAGGACGGTACCGGTCACCTGCCATCCGCCTTCGAAGCATCAATGGAAGTTGAATTTTTGTCGGATCGATCCAGGCTGTAAACGGATCCTGGTTTCTATCATACCTGTCATTGAAATCTTCGATACGTGTAGGCTCACTTGCTGCCAGCACCCAACCATCACCAAGTTCGACAGTTGTTGGGGGGATAAATTCGATCGGCGTTTTTGGAATGCTGGGCCATCCACCGGTAGGAAGGTCTGCATTCCAATCAGCTACCCATACCTTGTCCCCTTCGAACACCAGCCTTAAACCGGCGGTAAGGTCGGTCTGACCGGACCGAGGCGGATTTTGGAGAAAGGAGACGAACCTCTCGATAGCTTCAAAATTAATATCCCGCAGTCCTGGTCGAAGTGCAGCTATTGCTTTCCGCAGCAGGTGACGCTGTACAGGCACATCTTCCGCCCGGATGAATTCATATTGGAGTCCTACTGCTCCCTCAACCTCAGTAACAACAGTTCGCTCATACACCTTCTGGACATATTTCTCGATGATTTCATAGTCACCGGTGAGCAGTTGTGCCGTGCGAAAAAGGATCTTGCGGGTTTCAGGGTTATACCCCTCCAGGTAAGGCAGGAGCGCATGACGGACTCTGTTGCGCTGGTAGTTTACGTTCAAGTTCGTTACATCAAACACGGGTTGGAGCTTACGCTCTTTCAGATAAGCAACAATCTCCTCCCGCCAAATCCCCAGCAGAGGCCGGACAAGCGGTATCGTGTCACTCCAAGAATTCGGAAGGCTGCGGTACTCCATACCACGAAGTCCCGATAATCCGCTGCCTCGCAGTAAATGCATCAAGAAAGTCTCCACCTGGTCATCGGCATTGTGTGCAACTGCGACAGCCTGGGCATTTCCTTTGACCGCTGTCCGAAACAAGAAACGATAGCGAGTGATCCTTGCAGCCTCTTCTATAGATACACTGTTTGCAGCAGCAAATGCCTCAACGTCTACATTCTCAACAACAAAAGGGATCCGCATTCTGGCAGCCACACCCCGAACCATCTCTGCATCTTCACTTGCGGTTTGGCGAAGCTGGTGGTTGAGATGAGCTGCGACAACTTTGTACCTCTTCTTGTACAAGACATCCAACAAACAAAGGCTGTCTGGCCCTCCAGACACCCCAACAATAATAAATTTGTGAGGATCAAACTGACATTTATGCTGTAAAATAAATGATAGTTGCTCAAACATATTATTGAAAAATTATAGCATGTTTGAAAATGAAAACATGGTTCTCAGATGGCGGCAATTTGCTTGCCCTGGTTCTGGCTTTATGCTAGACTGAAGTTAGGCAGTGATTACAAAGGAGCCCCCCGATGCCTGAAAAAATTCTAATCGTGGATGATGACGTAGACACTTTACGCCTGGTAGGAATAATGCTGCAGCGGCAAGGGTATCAAATCATCGCGGCGAGCAATGGAAACCAGGCAATTGAGATGGCTCAGAGCGAAAACCCGGATCTTATCCTGCTGGATATCATGATGCCTGATGTTGACGGGTTTGAGGTTACCAAGCGTTTAAGAGCCCTTCCCGTCACAAGCACGGTGCCTATCATCATGTTCACAGCGAAAAACCAGGTAGACGATAAAGTGACTGGCTTCGAGGTCGGTGCAGATGATTATCTGACCAAACCAACTCAACCCAGGGAACTATTCGCCCACATCAAGGCAGTGCTCGCTCGAGGACGGAAAAACCGCCGTGGATCAACATCACCTCTTAAAGAAAAGGGACTGGTGCTCGGTATCCTCTCCGCCAAGGGAGGCCTGGGTCTTTCTACGTTAGCAGCGAATTTGGGGATCGTGCTTCATAACAAAACGTCGAAAGAAGTGATCGTTGCTGAGTTCCGCCCTGGTGAAGGAAGTATCAGCCTGGATCTTGGTTTTACCCGGCCCGAATCACTCATACACATCCTTAACCGCCGCCCAACAGATATTACATCATCAATCGTATCCAGAGAATTGGTAACGCACAGCTCTGGAATCCGATTATTGATGGCTTCCTACCTGCCCCATGATGCACACTACATAACTTGTTCTGAACACTTTGAAGCAATCGCCGCTCACCTGGGTTATCTGGCTTCTTATGTCATTATCGATCTTGGACCCGGTCTGACTCCCATCACTGAACGGACACTGAAAGCCTGCGAAGAACTGATCGTTGTCGTCGAACCAACGCCTTATTCCATTATCCGTACAAAACACCTGTTGGAAGATCTGCAAGAACGAGGCTTTGGAGAAGGCAGGCTTAATATTGTCTTGATCAACAGGATTCGTACTGAAATGCAGCTAACCTGGACACAGGTCCGTGAGCAGCTAGGGAAAGATATTACTGTTGCTTTTACACCCGCTCCAGAACTGACATATCAGGCGGCAAAAGTAAATATGCCGCTCGTCATCCAGCAGCCTGACAGCCTCAGTTCCCAACAATTCACCAAGCTTGCAGACACCATCTTGAAACACGTGCGGCAAAGAACATGACTCAAACGTCCCAGGGACTGTTCGAAGCAATCCGCAGCATCGCCAGGTTTATTCGAACCTCGAACAAGGTGATTGTTCTGACAGGAGCAGGCTTCTCAACACCCTCGGGCATACCTGATTTTCGATCAGAGGGGAGCGGTTTGTGGACACGCTTTCTTCCGATGGAAGTTGCTTCTCTCTCCATATTTCGCCACAATCCAGAAAAGTTTTTTGATTGGTTAAGGCCGCTGGCCAGCCATATGGACAACGCCAATCCGAATATCGCTCACTACGCGCTGACCAGATTGGAAAAAGCCGGTTTTATCCAAGCAATCGTTACCCAAAACATAGATGGTTTGCATACACGTGCAGGCTCCCAAAACGTTTATGAAGTACATGGGACATTTAACACACTGACTTGCACGGGATGTTATCACCAATATAAATCGGCTGAATTTTTGGATGATTTTATTAATTCGGGCAAAATTCCCCACTGTAACGATTGCAGCCGAATCTTGAAACCGGATGTAATCCTTTTCGAAGAACAGCTGCCTATCCGAATCTGGCAAAAAGCTGAGGCTGCCAGCAGAGAATGCGATCTGATGATCGTTGCGGGGACATCCCTGGAAGTCATGCCGTCTGCAGGTTTACCTGTCAAAGCGGTTGACAATAAAGCCAGGCTTGTGATTATCAATAACACACCCACATATATTGACGTTCGAGCTGATATCGTTCTCTATGAAAATGTAGCAGATGTTATTCCCGTGATCGCCGATGAAGTATTGAAAGAATAATCTGCTATCTTACTTGCCCCGATAAGCCAACAACCTCAAACCATTCAGCACCACCAAAACCGTGCTGCCCTCATGACCAACGACTCCCATCGGGAGAGGTAAATACGCTCCAAATGTTGTCAGGACCAAAAGAATTATGACAGCCATTGAAAAGGCAAGGTTTTGCCATACCGTACGGCGTGCTTTCCGCGCCAACCCAATGGCATAAGGTAAATTCTTCAGATTATCCCCCATCAAGACAACATCCGCAGTCTCCAGAGCAACATCCGTACCAGCGCCTCCCATTGCAATTCCGATATCAGCGGTCGCTAAAGCTGGCGCGTCGTTCACCCCATCCCCAACCATAGCTGTCACCCCGTACTTATGCCGTAAATTTTTCAGAATATGTACCTTGTCCTGCGGCAGCAAGCCGGCTTTGTAATCGTCCACTCCCGAACGGGCTGCAATATTTGCTGCCACTTGCTCGTTATCACCGGTCAGCATAATCACGTGTTCAACCCCCTGGCGCTTCAACGCTGCAACCAGATCGGCTGCATCTTCCCGAAGCGTATCAGCAACGGCAAGGATACCCAACCAATCTTCACCGGCTTTCACGATCATAACAGTTTGCCCATCTGATTCGAAACGATGCACCTCGTCTGCTATCTCATTCGGAAGAGGCGCTCCACGTTCCATGAAGAGCCGTTCATTCCCAATCCAAACGGTTTTTCCTTCCACGCTTGCTTCTACACCCTGCCCAGGGATCGCCTGGAACTGCAAGGCTTGAGGAAGGTCGATATGCTGCCTTTGTGCTGCGTGGACAATCGCGCTGGCAAGTGGATGTTCAGATCGAGCTTCAGCAGCAGCGGCAAGGCGTAAAAGGTACTCTTCCGTCACGCCTGGACTGGGTAAGAAAGCTGTCAGCGTGGGCTCACCCGTGGTTAGCGTACCCGTTTTATCGAATGCAACGACCTTAATTGAAGCAGCCTGCTCGAGATAAACGCCACCCTTAAAAAGGATGCCTCGCCTGGCTCCGTTCGCAATTGCGGAGAGGATACTGGCAGGTGTAGAGATAACAAGCGCACATGGTGAGGCGACAACCAGCCAGGTCATCGCCCGATAGAAAGTCGGGTAAAAAGCTTCTTGGAGCAGAAAAGTTGGGATGATAACCAACAGCACTGCGCCAAGCATCACCAGCACTGCATACACCTGTTCAAAGTTATCTAGCATCCGTTGGGTTTTGGCTTTGCTGCCCTGGGCTTCTTCCACCAGGCTGACAATTTTTGCCAGGGTCGTATCCTTTGCCAACCGTGTCACCCGGATTTCCAAAGCACCGTTTCCATTCAAAGTCCCAGCGTAAACCGGGTGGCCTGGTTCTTTGTTCAGCGGAATAGATTCACCTGTAATAGTCGATTGATCGGCAGTGGAAGTGCCGCTTATGACCTCACCGTCAATCGGGAACCTCTCTCCAGGACGCACCAAAACCACATCACCTACAATCAGCTTCTCAACGGGGATCGAGACAATCCGAGAACCTCTCCGTACCAGGGCTTGTTGGGGCCTCAAGTCAAGCAGCTTCTCGATAGCTTTCCTGCTCCTGTCCATGGCAAACGACTGGAGCGTATTTGAAAGGGAAAATAGGAAGAGCAAGGCTGCCCCTTCTGCCGGTTGGCCTATGAGAGCTGCGCCAAGGGCAGCAAAAATCATCAGCAGGTTCACATCCAGGCGACGTTCGCGCACTACCTTCAAGCCATCCATCAAACCATAGTATCCGCCTGTCATATAAGCGATAACATAAAGAAAAGCGATCGTTGTAGATGGGAGGCCTAACTGTGAGCCCACGAAAGCTATGAGTGCACTGACTGCGTTTACAACCGTAAAAATAATCTCAAGGCGTTCTCGGCGGAAAACAGACCCTGATTGATCGACTTCTGTAGCTGCTGCCGGCGTTTCCTCAGCATCGTACGCTTTTATGTTGGTTTCCATCGAATGATCCAACTGGATGCTGACGACTCCACTCTGAAAATTGGTGGAAGGAACAGACTGAATTTGAGCAAGCATCTGGTAATGCTTGAACAGATCGTTTTGAAGCGCAGCCATACAGTCTTCACACCCGGCATTATTCTTCATTGCGCATTGGCGGACCTTGCTCCATGCACGCTTCCCCGCCTGGCTCACCAGCCGCATCGCATGCTCATCACTCAGGATGCGGTGATCATAAGATAACTCGAGTCTCCCTTTTTCGAGATCAAAGTCGACCTGCCTTATCCCTGCATAACCCTTCAAGGTATCACTAAGTACCTCAGTACAGCGTGGGCTGTCTTCTGAGAAATCAAATTGTCCTGTGATGTTGGATTTATCCATGAGTCACAATATCCTCCCCAATTTCTGTTTTGTGATTTCAGTGGTTACAATCTGGGCATATTCCGTAATATAAAATGCGCGCACCGAGCAGTTTATACCCGGAATGTTCCTCGACTTCATGGTCGAGGTCCCCTACAAATTGACTTGGTAGATCGATTACCCGGTGGCAGGATATGCAAGCAAGATTGATATGCGGGCCGACATCTGCATCGTAATGGACAGAATTGTCCCCGGCGCTGCCCAATTCGTTCACTGCCCCTACCTGTACGAGAGTGTCCAGTGTGTTGTAAACCGTTGCCAGGCTCATCGTTGGAAACTGCGGACGCAGCAACTCGTAAATTTGCTGTGCAGTTGGATGCTGGTCAGTATTTTCCAGCATGGAGCAAATTGCCAAGCGTTGCGGGGTAATCCGCATGCCAGCTTCTTTTAGAGTGGTAATAAGATATGAACTGTTCATAAGCTGTATATCCTAGAATCATTATCAACTAAGAATGATTATACTTTATTTTACCTGATTTGTGGAATAAATTACCTATCTCTTGAACGCAAATAAAGTTATTAAAGTCATATGTTCCGTCACTTGTCTTTTTTTCCACTTTCGTGGATAATGGGTGAGACATCGCCCCAGAATGGGAATACCGTTTATCAAAAGTTAAAGGAGTAAGGAATGGCAGCTCAAATCATTGATGGAAAGGTTATTGCCGAGCAAGTCAGATCAGGAATTGCGGCTGAAGTTGCGGCAATGGTTTCAGAGGGGAAGAGACCGCCAGGATTAGCTACCGTTTTGGTGGGTGAAAACCCGGCATCTCAGGTTTACGTCAATATGAAACAAAAGATGTGCAGAGAACTGGGAATCGAATCTTTCGGTTTTACACTCCCTGCTACCGCATCTCAAGACGAGGTTGAGGGATTGGTAAAGGACTTGAATGCCGATCCGCGTGTGAACGGCATCCTGGTGCAGCTTCCTCTGCCTTCCGGTTTAGATGAGGAAAAAGTGCTGAACGCTATCAGCATCGAAAAGGACGTCGATGGTTTCCACCCGCTCAATATCGGGCGCCTGGCTCAAAAAGGGCGAGAACCGCTCTTTGTTCCATGCACGCCTTATGGTGTTGTTTATTTGATTGAACAGGTGGGTGTGAAGCTGGAAGGTGCAAATGCTGTCGTTCTCGGGCGGTCGAACATCGTCGGTATGCCGGTCGCACTGCTGCTGGTCAGAGCTAATGCAACGGTAACGATTTGCCACTCTCGTTCGAAGGATCTACCCGGAATCTGCCGTGGAGCAGATGTACTCGTCGCGGCTGTTGGTCGAGCGCAAATGGTACGCGGAGACTGGGTCAAGCCCGGCGCAGTTGTTATCGATGTCGGCACCAACCGGATCGAAGATCCGACGCACCCGAAGGGCAGCCGCCTGGTTGGCGATGTTTGCTACGAAGAAGCCAAAGAAGTTGCCGGTGCGATTACTCCTGTCCCTGGCGGTGTTGGTCCAATGACGATCGCTATGCTAATGAAAAACACGCTTCGGGCAGCAAAACTTGCCCAGGCTTAACCTGCTGTACAGAGTATGTCAAAAGAAAAAGGGCTGCACTGCAGTCCTTTTTCTTTTGACAATGCAGATCGTAATTTGACAAGCTTTCCTTTCTGAGTTAAACTTGCCAATTGTCAGACAAGTCAATAGAATACAGGAAAACATTGTTCAGAAATTGTTTATGAGTACTCTTCTCGTAAAGCACGCCTCAATTCTCGTAACCATGGACCACCAACGCAGGGAAATATCAGACGGTGGTCTTTTCATTCAGGATGGTTTTATTAACCAAGTTGGTCAAACATCAGAACTCCCGGAAGATGCAGACACTGTCCTGGATATGAGCGGGCAGCTCGTGCTTCCTGGCCTAATCAACACGCATCACCATTTCTACCAGACCCTGACACGCGTTATTCCGGCGGCTCAAAATGCCAATCTCTTCCAATGGCTAACCACCCTGTACCCCATCTGGGCTCGGATAACCCCGGAAGATATCCGCATCTCGACCAAAACCGCCCTGGCTGAATTGGCTCTATCCGGCTGCACGACTGCTTCTGACCATCTCTACCTTTTTCCGAACGGTTCCAAATTAGATGACGAAATCCTGGCGGCCCGGGAGGTAGGTGTACGGCTGCATGCCTCACGCGGATCGATGAGCCTGGGCGAAAGTAAAGGCGGGCTGCCTCCAGACAGCGTGGTTGAGGATGATGAAGCTATCCTGCGTGACTCTCAACGAGTGATCGAGCTGTACCACGACGCGAAACCGGGCGCTTTCACACGGGTTGTCCTAGCTCCCTGCTCCCCATTCAGCGTGACTCCTGAGCTGATGCGCAGCAGTGCTGCCCTGGCTCGCTCCTACAATGTCAATTTGCATACGCACCTTGCCGAGACAAAAGATGAAGAAGTCTTCTGCCTGGAGAAGTTTGGGTTCCGTCCCGTCGCTTATATGGAAGAGTTGGGTTGGGTCGGGCCAGATGTATGGTATGCTCATTCTGTGCATGTTAGCGATGACGAGATAGATGTCTATGCGCAAACAGGCTGCGGTGTTGCTCACTGCCCCACCTCCAATATGCGCCTTGCTTCTGGTATTGCCCCTATCATGAAAATGCGTTCGGCGAAAGTAAGGGTAGGTTTAGGTGTGGATGGTTCTGCCAGCAACGATGGCTCGAACATGATCGAAGAAGTCCGCCAGGCAATGCTCCTCGCCCGGTTGGGTGCTGGTATTCACGGCGCATCCCTTTCGTCTGAGTCTGCTCCACCTTTGATGACAGCCCGCGAGGCGCTAGAGCTGGCAACGTTAGGGGGTGCTGCTGTCCTGCGCCGCGATGACATCGGCTCACTGGAAGCTGGCAAATGCGCCGACTTCTTCTCTGTCAGGCTCGACAACCTGGAGTATGCAGGCGCCCAGCACGATCCGGTTGCGGCTCTTGTCTTCGCTTCTCCAGTCCGAGCTGACACCGTTGTCGTAGGTGGAAAGACCGTTGTCAAGGAAGGGAAAATGTTCACGGTAGACTTGCCCAGGCTGATAGAAGATCACAACAGAGCAGCCTGCAGGATAGCATCAAGTTAACGAAATTTGAATCTACTTATAGATGTAGAGAAAATACTTATGACTGAACAAACATCTCGCTCCCAACAGTTACTAGAGAAATTAGCTCACATTATCGCCTCCACAGAGCCAGGTCAGCGCTTGTTAACAGAACCAGAGCTGGCAAAGCAGTTAGGCGTTTCCAGAGCTACCCTGCGTGAAGCTATGCGCACTTTTGAGACCCAAGGATTGATTCGCCGCAAGCAAGGCTCCGGAACATTTGTTAGCCACCCAAGTTATACAATTGAGAGTGGGTTGGAGGTTTTAGAAAGCATCGAAACCCTTGCTAACCGGATCGGTCTACCGGTGACGATGGGTGAGCTGCAGGTTATATCCAGCCAGCCAGATTCAGAAGAATCTGCTGCCCTCAGCATAGGACTAGATTCACAGGTTCTGCGAGTCTCCCGGATTATCCAGGCTGAAGATCGCCCGGTTGCCTACCTTGTAGACACCGTACCGGATGACGTCTTATCTCCGAAAGACCTGAACAGCAGTTTTACAGGCTCAGTCCTCGATTTACTTTTAAACCAGGGCAGTTTGAAACTAGAAAGCTCACGGACAGAAATAAACGCTGTGACGGCATCAGCCGATGTGTCCCGCGCTCTGGGAATCCAACGTGGTGATGTGCTTCTGTGCTTCAAAGCACTCCTTTACGCCATCGATGGTCGCGTTGTGGACTTCTCGTATTCATACTTTCTTCCCGGTTACTTCCACTTTCATGTGATTCGCCGGGTAGGGCTTACTTAGATTGCCGTAACCATGGAGTTACCAGTGTATACATTCGTATACCGCTGATACTTAAACTGTATTCGTTTATCATATGGAGGATTAAAATGCGAAGTTTTTCAGGATGTGACATTCTGTCGTTAAAAGAATTCGGCAGAGAAGATTATTTCCGTGTATTTGAAGCGGCTGAGGAACTGGCGCCAATCGCCAGAAATCGCCGCAACTCAGATATGCTGAAAGAGAAAACCCTCGTCACCGCCTTTTATCAACCAAGCACACGCACTCGCCTTGCCCATGAGGCGGCAATGCACCGGTTAGGTGGTCACGTAACAGGATTCTCGGACGCAAAAATGACTCGCGCCGGTGACTTCTACCAGGAATCGATTAAAGATACCGTAAAGATGCTCGAATATTACGGAGATGTCCTGGTTATGCGTCACTTTCAACAAGGAGCTCCTGCGGAAGCAGCTCGTTGGGCAAGCATTCCGGTCATCAACGCCGGTGATGGTTGGGGCGAGCATCCCACCCAGGTCCTGACAGACCTGTACACTGTCATGACGGAAGTGGGCACTATTGACGGTCTAAACTTCTTGCTCATCGGTGATATGCGTATGCGCACGATGCACAGCATCTCATATGCGATGACCAAGTTTGACGTCAATGCCTTTTATGTATCTCCGCCCGAAATGAGCCTGACCGATGATTTCAAAAAGGAGCTGGTTGACCTTAACTTGAACTTCAATGAGATCGAGCATGTTGAGCAGGCAATCGCTCAGGCTGACGTTATTTATATGGAACCAGTCGTCCAGCCAGACTATACGAAGTCCCGTGACGAGCGTGCTGGTGACGTAGGTATGACCCCTGCAAACTATAAAGTGACCAAAGAGCTGCTGCGGAAAGCAAAACAGAATGCAATCATTCTGCATTCACTTCCCCGTATGGATGAGCTTCCTCCAGATGTAGACGACACCCGCCATGCACGCTACTGGCCGGAAGCCTTCAATGGAGTCGTTGTCCGCATGGCCCTCCTGGCCCTGGTTTTGGGAGCAATGGAGTAAAAATTAATTTTAAGCAAAGAACACAAGTAGATAACTGCACAGGTACACAGGAAAACAGGATCACCTGTTTTCCTGTGTAAAAGGTTATCGCTCAGATGTCAACGATTCTTCGTAAACTCGCCGCCACTCGATTCCCCTCCATCAGCTTGCCTTTTGCACTGTTGGGACTGTGCCTGTTCAGCTATGGACTGCTTATCCCCACCCTTGGTTTTTACTGGGATGATTTCCCGTTTGCATGGATCGCCGAGAAGATGGGTGCTGATGGATTGGAACGCTACTTCTCCACCAACCGGCCCTACTGGGGCTTGCTTTTCCAGGTAACGACACCAATTCTGGGCAGCGAACCGCTGCGCTGGCAGTTATTTGCCATCCTCTGGCGTTGGCTTGCTGCTTGTGCGCTTGGGTCGATGCTGTACCTCGTTTGGCCGCGCACACAAAAACTGGCAGCCTGGTCAAGCTTGTTTTTCGTAGTTT
>Ga0105092_10001818_pt1 | contig 11425 bp, 8 predicted proteins | sample PPLLak2March2015_FD_87021 | JGI IMG/M metagenome (GOLD analysis project Ga0105092, IMG submission 87021) | Freshwater sediment microbial communities from Prairie Pothole Lake near Jamestown, North Dakota, USA - PPLs Lake P7 Core (1) Depth... | ecosystem: Environmental > Aquatic > Freshwater >... | reverse complement strand
GAGTACGAGTACCAAGGAACGGCCGGCTTGCTTTTGTTAGCCTCGGCCGCTTTTCCATACTCGTAATCGGTTTTTGGCTTCACCCTTTACCCCTTTATCCCTTTACGCCTTTGCCCCTTTACCCCTTTGCCCCTTTGCCCCTTTGTCCTTTTGCCCCTTTGCCCCTTTTGTCCCATCGCCTCTATGATGGCGTCGGTAAATTCGGTCGTGCTCGCAGTTCCACCAAGGTCCCTTGTAAGCGCCTTCCCGCTTGCGGTCACTTCCCAGACGGCACTTTGAATCGTGTCCGCAGCCTCGTTCATCCCGATGTGCCGAAGCATGAGGACGCTGCTGAAAATGACCGCCAGGGGATTGGCGACGTTCTTCCCGGCGATGTCCGGCGCGCTGCCGTGAACCGCCTCGAATACCGCATACTCTTCACCGAGGTTGGCACCGGGCACGAGTCCCAAGCCGCCCACGAGTCCCGCGCAAAGGTCCGAAACAATGTCGCCATACAGGTTGGTGAGGACCAGGATGTCGAATTGCGCGGGGTTCAGGACCAACTGCATCGCCAGGTTATCAACGATGATCTCCTGATAAGTGATGGAAGGAAACTCCGAGGCCACTCGCCGGCAGCTTTCGAGGAACAGTCCGTCGCTGACCTTCATGATGTTCGCCTTATGCACGGCGGTCACTTTGCGGCGGTTCATTGTAGTCGCGTATTTGAACGCGAACCGGGCGATGCGAAGGGACGCTTCCTCGGTAATAATTTTCAGGCTCTGCGTGACGCCCGGGGTAATCGTGTGTTCGAGCCCGGAGTAAAGGTCCTCGGTGTTTTCGCGGACGACGACCAGGTCCACGTCCGAAAACCGCGACTTGATCCCGGGGACATTCTTGACGGGGCGCAAGTTTGCGTAAAGATTCAGCCGCTTACGGAGCTCGACATTCACGCTTGGAAAACCCTTGGCTATTGCCGTCGTGATAGGGCCCTTCAGGGCGACGCGGTTTCGCCGGATCGCGTCGAGCACCTCGTCCGGCAGTGGTTTGCCGAATTTCTCCACGACCGCGAGCCCGGCGTTTGCCGTCTCGAATTCGACATCGGCCCCGGCCGCTTGGATTACTCTGACCGCCGCTCCGGTCACTTCGGGTCCGATTCCATCCCCCGGAATAAGTGTTATTCTTGTAGTCATTTAAGAGGATTCTAGCAGGCAGTGCGGCGAAGAACCAGAAGGGGCGTCCTGGCTGCCTCGGGCAAGTTGCGACCGCCTTTTTGATTCAGTATCTTGGGAAAAAGGAAACCTTCTAGGGGGCATCTGATGGCTAAACAAACAGCCGATACTCTGGGGACGAAATCTACTTTCAACGCAGCGGATCGCCGCTGCGGTTTTTTCAGCCTGAAAGCGTTGGAGCAGGCAGGGATTGGGCAAGTCGGACGGCTCCCTTTCAGTCTCAAGATCCTGCTCGAGAACCTTCTCAGGAATGAAGACGGAGTGGCTGTCACACGTCGAGACATCGAGGCTCTCGCCAACTGGGAGCCCAGAAAGGTCCCGGACAAGGAGATCGCCTTTTCACCCGCGCGAGTGATCCTGCAGGATTTTACGGGCGTTCCTGCCGTTGTCGACTTGGCTGCGATGAGGGATGCAGTCGCGCACATGGGAGGCGATCCGTCGCGTATCAACCCGCTCGTTCCGGCGGAGCTGGTCATCGACCATTCGGTGCAGGTCGACTCGTTCGGAAGAGCCGTCTCGCTCGGTCTCAACCTGGAGAAGGAATATGAGCGAAACCGCGAGCGCTACACCTTCCTGCGCTGGGGACAGGCCGCCTTCGACAATCTGCAGGTCGTCCCGCCGGGGACGGGAATCGTCCACCAGGTGAACATCGAGTATCTCGCCCGCGTCGTGTTTGATGAAGATACCGGTGCGGAGCCACTGGCTTACTTTGACACGCTTGTCGGGACCGACAGCCACACAACGATGGTGAATGGCCTGGGCGTTCTTGGATGGGGCGTGGGAGGGATTGAGGCCGAAGCCGCGATGCTCGGACAACCGATCACGATGCTCATTCCGCAGGTCATAGGGTTCCGCCTCAGTGGGAGTCTGCCCGAGGGCACTACCGCGACCGACCTCGTCCTGACGGTTACGGAGATCCTGCGAAGGAAAGGGGTCGTCGGCAAATTCGTGGAGTTTTTCGGCCCCGGCGTCTCACAACTGTCGCTGGCGGATCGCGCCACGATAGCGAACATGGCGCCGGAATTCGGCGCCACCTGTGCGATATTCCCGATCGACCGCGAGACGATCGAATACCTGCGCGCAACTGGACGACCGGAAAGGCGCCTGCGCGTCGTGGAGGAATATGCGAAAGCCCAAGGGGTATTCCATACGCCCGAAGCAGTTGCTCCCGTCTACTCGGACACGGTCGAGCTGGATCTGGCAATCGTGGAAAGCAGCATTGCCGGGCCCAGGCGTCCTCAGGATCGGGTGCCGCTGAAGCAGGCGAAATCCGCGTTTGATACCGCTCTGCCCGCATTTCTGAACGGGGGCAGTGCGCGAGCGAGCGTTCGGGTCTCGCTTTCAGACAAAGAGTCGCCCGAAGTCGCGGAATTCGACCTGAAACACGGCTCTGTGGTAATCGCGGCCATCACCAGTTGCACTAACACCTCGAATCCAAACACGATGATCGGCGCGGGACTGATCGCTCGAAAGGCCGTGGAAAAAGGACTGCGCCGCAAGCCTTGGGTGAAGACGAGCCTGGCCCCGGGGTCGAAGGTCGTGACGGAGTACCTGAACGAAGCAGGCCTAACTCCCTTTCTGGAGCAGCTGGGTTTCCACCTGGTCGGGTACGGCTGCACGACCTGCATCGGGAACAGCGGGCCGCTTCCCACGGAAATCTCCCGGGCAGTCGGAGAGAACGACCTGGTTGTCTGTTCCGTCCTCTCGGGAAACCGGAACTTCGAGGGCAGGATCAACCCTGACGTCCGGGCCAATTACCTGGCCTCTCCGCCGCTCGTTGTCGCCTATGCGCTGGCCGGGCGGATGGACATCGATTTATTGAACGAGCCACTCGGTCAGAGCGAGTCGGGCACACCCGTTTACCTGCGTGACATCTGGCCGACCCAGGCAGAGATCAGCCAGACCGTCAGGGAAGCGGTGAAGTCGGAGATGTTTTCGAGGAAATACTCGGACGTTTTCACCGGGGACGAGCGCTGGCAGACACTCCCGATCCCGACCGGCAGTCGGTACCAATGGGATTCGTCGTCGACTTACGTGAAGAACCCTCCGTTTTTCGAGAACCTGGGGAGAGAACCTGGCGCAATCGGCGATGTTTCGGGCATGCGGGTCCTCGCCATGCTGGGCGACAGCGTGACCACCGATCATATTTCACCCGCCGGTTCGATACCGAAGAACACCCCGGCCGGGATGTACCTCATGGAGCATGGCATATCGCCACTGGACTTCAATTCCTACGGCGCTCGCCGGGGCAACCATGAGGTGATGATGCGAGGTACCTTCGCCAACATTCGGCTTCGGAATCTCCTCTGTCCGGGGAAGGAAGGCGGTTACACCGTCCACCCATCCAGCCCGGAACCCGTCTCGATATATGCCGCCGCCATGCTCTACAAACAGGAAGGCGTTCCGCTCATGGTCATCGCGGGCAAGGAGTACGGGACAGGCTCGTCGCGCGACTGGGCGGCCAAGGGAACCGCGCTGCTTGGAGTCAGGGCGGTCCTTGCCGAGAGCTTCGAACGAATCCACCGAAGCAACCTTGTGGGCATGGGTGTCCTGCCTCTCCAGTTCAAGGACGGGGAGAACCGGGAGACACTCCGGCTGACGGGCTCGGAAACCTACGATATCGCGGGGCTTGCGACAGGCCTGACGCCGGGACAGACAGTTCGTGTGACCGTCCAGACGGCCGACGGGTCGGCGAGGGAGTTCCAGGCGACGGTGCGGGTGGATACACCGAACGAAGTTGCCTATTACCGCCACGGTGGCATTCTGCCCTACGTGATCCGCTCGTTGATCAGCTAGCGCAGTTTCGGGGACATAATACTTAATTCCCATCCGCTTTTCGCGCTCTCTCCGTAAGCTAGGGAATTAAGTATTACGTCCCCGAAACTCTTCAGATGTAGCCGGAAGGTTCGGAGTTCGGCCCGGGAGTTTGCGGGGGGAGTTTGCGGGGACACAAAACTTAATTCCTGTGCCAAGCCATACTCGACGCGAACGGGATGGGAATTAAGTATTATGTCCCCGAAACTCCCCCGAAACTCCCGGTTAGCGACGCCTCCCCGCTGTGCTTCCAAACCGCGATTGACAACCGCTCCGGTTTAAGTCAGTCTGGCACCTTTCGCGGGACCCAAAATGAGACCGATTCACACCTACAAAGTCATTCCTTCTCTCCCACCTCAACTCGAGCGATTGCAGCAGTTAGCGCATAACCTCCGGTGGGCGTGGGACCATCCAACGATAGAGCTCTTCCGACGTCTGGACAACGAACTATGGGAGCGGACATACCACAACCCTGTCCGGATGCTCAGCATGATCGATCAGTCGCAGTTGGAGGCGGCTGCGAGCGATGAGGCCTTCCTGGCTCATCTCGAGGCGGTCTACCACAACCTCGAGACTCACATGGCCGGGCTCTCCACCTGGTTTCGCAAGAACCATCACGACAAGGGAAATCTGCTTGTCGCCTATTTTTCGGCGGAATTTGGGATTACCGAGTGTCTCTCGATTTTCGCCGGCGGTTTGGGGATGTTGGCGGGCGATCATCTCAAGTCCGCGAGCGATCTGGGAATCCCGTTGGTCGGCGTCGGCCTGCTTTATCAGCAGGGTTACTTCACTCAGTACCTCAGCGAGGCCGGTTGGCAACAGGAAACCTACGAGGATAACGATTTCAACACGCTTCCGCTCACTCTTGAGATGGGTGCCGACGGGCGTCCGGTGATTGTGGAGGTCGATTTTCCCGGCCGGAGGGTCTCCGCCCGGATCTGGCGGGCGCAGGTGGGTCGCGTGAACCTCTACCTCCTGGACACCAATGTGGAGGAGAACCAGCCGGCAGATCGTGACATCACGGACCAACTGTATGGCGGCGACACCGACATGCGGATCAGGCAGGAGATCATCTTGGGGATCGGCGGTTACCGCGCGCTCGAAGCCCTCAACATCCGGCCGACCGTTTATCACATGAATGAGGGGCATTCCGCGTTTCTTTCACTGGAGCGGGTACGTCGCCTGGTTGAGCAAAACGGCCTGACGTTCCATGAGGCACGCGAGGCAGCCTCATCGAGTCTCGTCTTCACCACCCACACCGCTGTTCCGGCAGGACACGACTACTTCCATCCCGATCTGATGCACCGGCATTTCTCGGACTACGCGCGCAGCGTCAACCTGCCGTGGCCCAGCTTCCTCGCCCTCGGTCGGCAGAACCCAACCGACGAGCGCGAATTCTTCTGCATGACCGTGCTGAGTCTCAGGATGGCGGCTTACAGTAATGCGGTCAGCAGGTTGCACGGCGAGGTGAGCCGGACGATGTGGCGGGGGTTATGGCCGAATTTGCCCGCTCAGGAAATCCCGATCGGGCATGTGACCAACGGAGTGCACTTCCGTTCATGGATCTCGGCCGAAATGGAACATCTGTACGATCAGTACCTCGGGCCGCGCTGGCGCGAGGAACCGGTCGACAATAGCGTCTGGAACCGGGCGCGACAGATGCCTTCCGAGGAACTATGGCGCGGTCATGAGCGCCGACGTGAACGCCTCGTCGCGTTCGCCCGTCGTCGCCTGGTCGAACAGTTGCGTCACAGGAGCGCGCCCGAGGCGGAAATCGAGGCGGCGCAGGAAGTGCTTGACTCCACGGTTCTGACCATTGGATTTGCCCGCCGCTTCGCGACCTACAAGCGTGCCACGATGATTCTCAGGAACCCGGAGCGCCTGGCACGCATCCTGAACAATCCCGACTGCCCGGTGCAGATCATCTTCGCCGGGAAAGCTCATCCGCGTGACGATGCAGGCAAAGAGCTGATTCGACAGATTGTCAATTTGGCCCGTCAGCCGCAATTTCGCCGGCGGCTCGTCTTCCTGGAGAATTACGATGCGGCCACGGCTCGATATCTTGTGCAGGGCGTTGACGTTTGGCTGAACACCCCGCGGCGGCCAGGCGAGGCGAGCGGAACCAGTGGAATGAAGGCTGCCGCCAACGCAGTCCTCAACCTGAGCAGTCCGGACGGGTGGTGGGACGAGGTGCAATTGCGCCACGATCCCGAGGCGCCGCCGATCGGCTGGACCGTTGGCCGTGGTGAGCTTTACGACAACTTCGATTACCAGGACCAGATCGAAGCCGAAGCCCTCTACGAACTGCTCGAACGTGACGTGGTTCCGACCTTCTATGATCGTAATGTCGACGGCTTACCTCGCCGCTGGGTCGCGCGCGTCAAGAACTCAATCGACGCTCTCTGCCATTTTTTCAACACCCACCGAATGGTCAAGGAGTACTCCGAACGCTTCTATATGCCGGCGGATAGCAGTTTCGCCAAGCTCTCGGGGGATGGGTTCGCTTGCGCAAAGGTTCTGGCTGACTGGAGATCGAGGATAACCCAGGCGTGGCCGCAAATCCGGATTCAGGCGGTGACCAACGGAGGGGGACAAGCCCGAGTCGGCGAAGCGATTCAGGCTAAGGCTCGGGTCTACTTGGGATCGCTCCGGCCAGAGGATGTCGAAGTGCAGCTGTGCTATGGCCCGGTCAATCCCAGGGGGGATCTGACCGATATGGAATGCAGCGTAATGCGTTTGGTCAGCGCGGAGACCGGCGGGGTGTTCCTTTACGAGGGAGCGGCAATCGCTGGATCACGAAGCGGCCTGCAAGGTTATGCGATCCGCGTCCTGCCCAAGCATGAGAATCTGCCCACGAACTTCCTGCCGGGCCTGATCGTCTGGGCGGGCGGGTAGGTATTTCGGGGGTATTTCGGGGACATAATACTTAATTCCCGCGCTGTTATAGTGGTCGCCCGTGAGCAGAGGAATTAAGCTTTGTGTCCCCGAAATACCTGCCGTTACTTCAACGAATCGCGCACCTTTTCCAGTCGCTGGCGGACCTCCATCCCCAAGTGCTCGATCTCGCTCTTCTGCACGAGTCCGAGTACGGCTTCCGGGTCCATGAAGGAGATGATGATTCTTCCGTCCGCGCCCTCACGCACTACCACGTTGCAGGGAAGTAGGAGGCCGATGTCCGGATCGGCCTTCAAAGCCTGATGCGCCAGGTTGGGGTTGCAGGCGCCGAGGATCCTGTACGGCTTCTCGTCGATCCCCAGTTTTTGCTTCATGGTTGCCTGGACGTCGATATCACTAATCACGCCGAAACCCTGGCCCTTGAGCGCCTCGGTGACTCGTTCTATGGCTTCCTGAAAACCCCCCGTCACTTGGATGCTGAATCCGTACATTCCAGTTCTCCCTTCATGAAGTCTTGTCACCTGCTTCCATTGTTAGCATGAAAAGGGACGGTGTGCACGGACCTACCCTCCGGGGATGCCTGCCTTTCCCCGCTTGGCCATAAAGCGATCCACGAAGGAACGTTCCAGCTCCTCGCGGAACTCCGGACATGCGATCTGGATGAGAGCCCGAGCCCTTTCCCGGAGGTTCTTGCCGTGCAGGTAAGCAATACCGTACTCGGTGATTACATAGTGGACATCGGCCCGCGTGGTCACGACACCGGCCCCGGGCTTCAGGTACGGAACGATCCGAGATACGGTGCCTTTGCGGGCGGTGGCGGGGAGCGCGATGATGGGGCGTCCACCCTTTGATCTGGCAGCCCCCCGAATGAAGTCCAACTGGCCTCCGAAGCCGCTGTAGATATAGGGCCCGATCGAGTCGGAACAGATCTGGCCGGTCAGGTCGACCTCGATCGCTGAGTTAATCGCGATCATCTTTTCATTTCGGGAGACGACGAACGGGTCATTCGTGTAGTCGGTCGGGTGGAGCTCGAAGACCGGGTTATCGTTCACGAAGTCATACAGATCCTGGGTTCCCAGCACGAAGGTCCCGACCACCTTGCCCGGATGAAGACTCTTGCGTGATCCGGTGATGAACCCCCGTTCGATTCCGTCTTTTACACCGTTGGAGATCATCTCCGTGTGGATGCCCAAATCCTTGTGCGATTTCAGAGCATTGAGCACCGCGTCCGGTATCCCGCCGATCCCCAATTGGAGTGTGGACCCGTCCTCGATCAGGCTGGCGATGTTCTCCCCGATTCGCCTTTCGACTTTGGTGTAGGGAATTCTGTGGAGCTCGGGCAGGGGTTCATCGCATTCTACGATCTTGGCGAACTTCGAGACATGGACAAAGGCGTCGCCGAGGGTGCGCGGCATGCGCCTGTTGACCTGGCCGATAGCGATCGGCGCCGCCTCGATCACAACCTTGGAGGTGAGTACTTCAGCTCCCAGGCTGACGAAACCGTGCTCGTCCGGTGGGGTCGTTTGGATGATACAGGCGTCGAGCTTCATCAGGCCGTTGCGGAACAGGCCGGGGATTTCGGAGAGAAACACCGGGATATAGTCGGCTCGTCCCGAGTTCACCGCTTCCCGGTCGGCCGAACCCACGAACAGCGAATTGTGGCGGAAAATGCCTTCCATCTCGGGCTTTGACAGCGGATCTTCACCGCTCATCAACCCGTGAGCCAGCTCAACGTCCCGAAGTTCGTTCTTCCTCTCGGCCAGTGCACGGAGCAGCAAATACGGCGCGGAGGCGTTGCCGCTGATGTACAGCCGGTCACCGCTCTTGATGAGGGACACGGCCTCCTGGGCCGAACAGCGTTTCTTCTGGTAGTCCGAGCTCCAGCCCATCTTAGCGGCCCTCCTCAAGAAGCTGCTCGACCGGCTGGTAACCCTTGCCTTCGGACGGCAAGTGCGGCCGAGTGGCGTAGCCATTGAACGTGCAGACTCCTTTTCGGAGCTCGGGCAACTCTTCAAGCGCGGCCGCTATTCCTTTACGTCCCATTTCGACCAGGTGAGGAAGCAAGACGTTCGAAAGCGCATGAGACGAAGTCCGCGGCACCCATGAGGGCACGTTAGGGACCCCGAAATGGATCACCCCGTCGAGCGTGAAAGCATGATCCTCGTTGGGAGTCAGGCGGCTCGTTTCCACGGCGCCTCCCTGGTCGATCGAAAAATCGAGGATTGCGGAACCGGCTCTCATCGACTTCACCATGCCGCGGTCGACCAGAACCGGCGTTTTTTCGCCGGGCAGCTGCACGGCTGTGATCAGTACATCGGCGAAACCGGCCGCCTTGGCCATATTCTGCTGGTTGTAAAGCAGCGTGATCACGCCGCGCGTGTCCGCCGCTACCTTCTCCAACTGCCGGACATCCTTGTCGATGACGTGGACCGAACAGCCGAGGCCGGCGAATGATCGAGCCGCGCTCGAGCCGAGTGTACCGGCCCCGACGATGACCACTTCGGCCGGAGGTATCCCTTCGATCCCCCCAAGGAGTATGCCGCGACCTCCCTTGACGTTGCCTTGGAGGAGACGTCCGGCAATTTGCGGCGCCATCTTGCCGGCGATCTTCGACATGGGTCTCTGGAGCGGATGCGTCCCATCTTCGCGTTCGACCAGTTCCATGCCGATCGACGTCACCCGCCTGTCGAGCAGGAGCTGCGCAAAGGGCGGAGAAGCTCCCACCATGAGGAAGCCAAACAGCGCCTGTTCCTCATGCAGATAATCCCATTCGTCCGGGAGGGGAACCTGGACCTTGACCACAATATCAGCCCGGCGATAAGCCTCTTCCTTGGAGTAAACAATCACGGCGCCGGCGCCGCGATACTCCTCGTCTGCAAAGTGTGCGCCTTCCCCGGCGCCGGACTCGACAAGGACCTGGATCCCTACGCTGGTCAGGTCTTTCGCCGCCGCAGGCGACACGCTTACCCTCTTCTCTTCGAGCCCACCCCGGACAGCTATTTCTTTCGGGATTCCAATGATCATTGTGAGTCTCCCCTTCCGCCGCGCGCTTTTCCGCTATAATCCCGCCGATGCTGATCCTCATTCACCTGTTCGTGATCCTCTTCGGTCTCGTAATCGGCAGTTTCCTGAACGTCTGCATCTATCGGATGCCTCGGAACCAATCGGTCGTCCGACCGCGTTCCCGTTGTCCCCGCTGCGATCATGCGATCCGTCCCTGGGAAAACATCCCGGTCCTGAGTTTTCTGGTCCTGAGGGGAAAATGCAGCAAGTGCAAAGCGGCAATCTCGTGGGTATACCCGCTCGTCGAACTCCTCACCGCCGTCTCCTTCTACCTGCTGTTCCTGAAGTACGGACTAACGAGTCCCTTCTGGGTGAACGCGCTTTTTTTCTGCGGACTGATTATCCTGATTTTCATCGACCTCTTCCATAGAATCCTGCCGGACCTGCTGACCCTTGGTGGAACGGCCGTCGGGCTCGTTTTATCCCCGCTGCAGTCGCCCGAGTTCCTGCTGAGCCCTTTCCCCTTCGACCCCAACGGGCCGCTCAGCAAGCCCCTGAACTCGGTTCTCGGCGTGCTGCTTGGCGCGGGCATTCTCTGGGTTACGGCCCGGTTCTACCTGGCCTGGCGCAAGGTTGAGGGCATGGGTTTTGGCGATATCAAGATGATGGCTATGGTGGGCGCTTTTCTGGGGCCGACCTTTGCATTCCTGACCATCTTTCTCGGTTCGCTAAGCGGTGCGGCTGTTGGAATGGCATTCATTCGCCTCGCTCAAAAGGACCGGAGGTACGAACTGCCGTTCGGGACCTTCCTCGGGTTGGGCGCGATCCTGAGTGCGCTTTGGGGGCGCCGGCTGGTTACGTGGTATCTCGGACTGTCCAGCTGAGCATTTTTCTAAATTACCGCAAGAAATCTTCGTATTTTTCGGAACTCAAGCGTTAGTAGCAGGCAGAAGTTCGAATCAAAGGAGGATGGATTGATGCGAAAAGCTGCCATGCTAACTCTCGTCGCTCTCACGATTTCCTGTGCGGTTCTGAATCAGGTCTGGGCCCAAGTGCCACCGGCCGCACGCAAGGTTAACCTGAACACCGCGACCGTCGCCGAGCTCGACACCCTGCCGGGGATCGGCCCGACCACCGCGGCGCGGATTATCGAGTTCCGGAGCAAAAACGGCGCCTTCAAGAAGCCCGAAGACGTGATGGCCGTTAAGGGAATCGGCGAGAAGAAGTTCCTCAAGCTGAAGGAACGAATCACGGTTGGTGGAGCTGCCCCGGCATCAGCGGGCGGCACGGCGGCCCAGGCGGCTGCCAAGCCGGCGCCGCGCAAGAAGCCGTAGGGGTGTTGAAGCGTTCGGCCCACAGGTATTGACGGACTTGTTAGGGGATGATGTCGTGCGGAGGGCGAGATCGAATGGAGCCGCGCACGAAAGCGAACGGCAGTGAGCGAGAGTAAGCGGACCACCAATCATTCGCTAAGTCGATACATTTAAACACGAAGCAGTGGAGCG
>Ga0105092_10001817_pt1 | contig 11427 bp, 11 predicted proteins | sample PPLLak2March2015_FD_87021 | JGI IMG/M metagenome (GOLD analysis project Ga0105092, IMG submission 87021) | Freshwater sediment microbial communities from Prairie Pothole Lake near Jamestown, North Dakota, USA - PPLs Lake P7 Core (1) Depth... | ecosystem: Environmental > Aquatic > Freshwater >... | reverse complement strand
GGTGGAGGCGGCCTGGCGTTTGTTGATGCCGGTGTTTGACGCATGGGCCGTGGCGCCGCCCGGCGACTTCCCCAATTACGCGGCCGGCACCTGGGGACCGGAAGCCGCGCAGGCGCTAGTCGCCCAACAGGGACACAGTTGGCCGCTGCCCATAGATCTGGAGGAATTTCCTCCGGAACCGAAAGGCTCAGCTGAAACTGCTGCCTCGCAGAAGCCTCTGAAAGGGGTACGCCTCAAGGAGGTCAGATGAAGGAGGCACCGGTCACGGCATTGTTCCTCGATGTTGGGGGTGTGTTGCTGACTAACGGGTGGGACCGGCACGCCCGAGAACGAGCTGCGAAGACATTTGACCTCGATCGAGCGGAGATGGACGAGCGGCATCACCTGACTTTCGACACTTACGAGGTTGGAAAGCTGACGCTGGAAGAGTATTTGGCGCGGGTCGTCTTTTACCGCGACCGCTCGTTCACGCCGGATCAGTTTCGCGCGTTTATGTTCGAGCAATCTAAGCCTTTTCCGGACATGATCAACCTGGTCAGCCGGCTAAAGGCAAGGCATCGGCTGAAGATCGCGGTCGTAAACAATGAGGGGCGGGAGCTGAACACGCATCGAATTCTAACCTTCAAGCTGAATCAACTCGTCGACTTCTTCATTTCGTCCTGTTTCGTCCACTTCCGCAAGCCCGACGCGGACATCTTTCGCATTGCGCTGGACATCGCCCAGGTGCCGGCTGGACAAGTGGTCTACGTCGATGATCGGGCCATGTTCGTCCAGGTTGCAAGGCCTCGGAATTCGCGCGATCCTCCATACCGATTACAACTCGACTTGCGCCAAACTTGCGGCCTTCGGGCTTCAGAATGGCGAACACCGCCCATGAAACCTAACGAGGCATGCATGAACTGACTAATGACTACGCACTCGTGTAGCTGATCTGAGGTTATCGAAAGGTTTACTGAGCCGTGCTGGATTCGAACCAGCGACCCTCAAAGGGCAATACCCTGAGCCTCACAACCTCCTCAGGATGAATAAGTTATTGTCCCGACTCGATTTCGCCGTAGCAGATGGTGGCTGATAGAGTTCAGTTTTAGGTGATTTTGGAGTGCTTTTCTCACACGATTTCCACACGAAACGAGCGGCCCAGGGCACGCAATCACTCGGCCACCAGACGCAATCGGACATCTGCCTGGGGGCCTGCCCGGCCTTCCTTAACGTCGGATCCTGTCAACCCTGTTAGTCTTGTCAGAATAAACTGTTGGACCGGATTAAGTGAGGTCAACTCCGATCGTCCACGTCTTCGATTCGGACTCCGTGCCCCGATCTGATGCGCGCACGGGCACGTTCTACTCGGGCGAGGAATCTAGGATCGGACTCGAGCTTATACTCGAACCAGTCGTCCTCTGACTGAAAACCGATCAGGACTCCCGCCGGCTTTCCATGACGAGTGATAACAACCTCTTCGCGCTCTGCCATGCGAAGGTAGCGCGAGAGATCGTCCTTTATTTCAGAGAGTGGCACTTTCTTCATTCTCCTGCCTCCTCCAGCCAGGTATTCGCGTTGGACTTGAGGACAATGGCGAGCACTTCGACGCTTCCTTCCACGACATCATAAAAGACTCTAGCCTCGCCCACGCGCAACCGGTATTGCGGTCGAGTCAGACCCCTGAGGCGTTTTATGCGACTTCGGCTGACCTTGGTCGGCTCGTATCGCAGATGACGCTCGATCTGATCTTTGACCTCAGATCTCAGATGAGCGGCAAGTCGTCGCAAGTCCTCGATCGCCTCCGGGGCGAAGACAATCTCGTAGCGCAATCTGGCTATAATATAGCCAGATTCACGCACCGAGGCAATAACACCCACTTGGGACTTGGGACAAGTCGTCGCACCAGAGGGCGCTCTCCGCCGTCTGGTCGGCTGCCACAAATCATCCGGGAGAGGCAGAACACATCTTCGTCATCGGCTACTCGCTCCCAGATACCGGCATGTTCTTTCGTTACGTGTTCGCGGTCGAATTGGCGACTCGGTGCTGAGGCGGTTTTGTGTGATTAATCCGGCTGCGGACCGGGCAAATTTGGCCAAAAGGCACACCGACCTTCAGCTCAGGCGTGCGGGATGGCTTCGAACCGAAGTGACGAATTTACCGTCGAATGATGACGTGCTTTCAACCACATCTTTCTAACCCTCGGATGCGGGCTCTCCGGACCGTAAATCCAGGTTGTCCCCGACCGCCACCCCCCTGGGCCGCGATGTATCTGCCCGGCAAAAAAATCTCAACGCTTTGGGGACCCGAACCATGATCCAACGGGCACACTGAGTCCTGGCATTGACTGGACGCCAGCCGAAATGCCCAACTAGCCGAGCCCTTCTACGGCCTCTTGCCGTTCGCGAGCTAGCGCGCGCTCTTTTCGCTCTGATAGCCATTCCAAGGCGTAGCGGGCGACCTCACGTATCCCAGCGTCGGAGTCGGCGGACCACGCTGAAAACTCGTCGATGAGGCTCTGAAGGTGTGTCGAATAAGGCCCGATCCAGGAGCCAGAACGGAATACTGAAGCTTCCGCGACTTCCTGAGGTGTCCGACCCTCTTGCAGGGCAATTTCGGCGCGGCATCGCCAAGTCTTGTCGGCTTCGCGCTGGAGCGGGTGGTACCAGTGGGCGCTTAGGGACTGATCACGTAGCATCTCTCGATACAGATCATTCGAGTCGCCGATCAGAGCAGCGACTAGGCTCTCGTCATGGAAACCAGCCGGTAGATCCCCAGTATTCTGAGTCGTTGTGCCCTATCGAGGGTTTGACATGCCGAATCTACGATCTTCTCATTGGACAGGGGCCGCCAATCGTTGTTCGCGATACGCGCCTGGAGCCAGCGGGCGGCCATTATCGAACTGGTGGCAAGCATTTCCGCGAGCCAGTACTCATCATCGTCAATCCTAACGACCGCGTCCTCCCACGCCTGTCTGAGATTTTCGGGAATTTTCCCCCGGATCTTCCCCGCGGTCCACATTCCGACTGCTGTGGCTCGGGTGACTTCGGCAGAATTGTGATGTAGCAGTCGCTCCAGCGTTTTAACCGGCACTTGCCGTTTTAGGCACAGGATCTCGACCAGGATCTCTTCTACTCAACTGGAACCTCCCTTCGTGTTCCGCACCGCCCGGGCAATGCGCCGACAAGAGCCCAAATGTCGCTGGGGGCTCGGCACTGCGGGAGATTGCTCCCCGACCTTTGCGCGGTTGTGGGTCCACCTCTTCAGCGACGCCTTGGCTCTAACAACAAAACCTCCAGAGGTTGGTAGCCGGTTTGCTTGCGGAGGAGTCTCTTGGCTAACACAATGCTCTTGTGTACACCGTCGTAAATGTAGTAACTCCCACGCGGCGTCTCGCTCCGCTCGGCCGGAATAAGGGGTGTTATTGCCACCCATCCAAACCAGTCGGACCTATAATCCCCATCGATCGCCAAGCACTGCTGAAACCACGGGTAACCAGCGTAGACAAGCACCTCGAAGCTCCAATCGAAGGCTGCAAGACGGCGCGCGCAGTCGAGAAGAGTTCTCGGTTGCCCGCACGGTGCTAGGGGGCGGGTCCGGTCGTTTGCTTGCCAGACTAGGTCCAGGAACTCCTTTTCGGTTTCCAGTTCGACCAGGAAAAGCTGTCCAGGCTTCGTGATCTCTTGCAGCAGACGAGTATCGACATGAAAACCCCGCTCCTGATGCTGGGGCAACCGCCTTTCCGCGACTTCCACCGTAATCTTCTCTCGCTTCATGGTAAGACTCGGGATGGGGCTCCGGTAGACCCCTCGGCCGGGGATTATAAGTCGGCCAGCCCAGACCAACAAGCGAACTAGCTCTCATCTTTCTGCATGAACGTAATTGACACCGCGTCTGCCAATCCTTCCCGGGAAATTCTGGGATAGTCGATTAAATTGCCTTTTGCGGGCGCCCTGCGAAAGGGGACCAGATTGTCCCCATTCTTCGAACTCAGTGCAACTCTCCTGCCCGTACGAAATCCACACACGATCCGCTGCCTGAATTGCAGTGACAATGAGGCTTTCGGCCGGAGTGCCGGAAAAATTCTCACACCGCCAAATCCGAGGGTCAAGAATCAGCAGTCGTAACTTATTGAAAGGTTTAGTGAGCCGTGCTGGACTCGAACCAGCGACCCTCTGCTTAAAAGGCAGATGCTCTGCCAACTGAGCTAACGGCCCATGCTGTGTTGTTGCGGCTTGAGGACACCACGTTGACGCAACGACTGTCAGTTTAACATGGCCGTCAGCGTTGAAAAAAGCGGTTCTTACCAATCCCCAGGACCTTCCTGTTTTGACAGCGCAGATGGATGCACTTATGCTTAGCGCGTAGCAACTACCCGCACGACAGGAGACTCCCCATGGCTGACGTCTACAAGCGGCTTGCGAAGAAACTGGACGCCCTCCCCAATGGATTCCCGGCTACTGAAAACGGGGTCGAGCTGAGAATACTCCGCAAGATCTTTGCGCCCGAGGACGCTGAATTCGCACTCAAGCTCAAGCCGATGCCGGAGACTGCGGAGCAGATCGCCCGTCGCCTCCGCCGTCCGGCGGAGTCAACCCGGGCGACGCTCGATCAGATGGCCGCCAATGGTCAGATCGGATCCTTCAAGATGAACGGGAAGCAGCACTATGCGGTTATGCCGTTTGTCGTGGGAATCTACGAGTTTCAGCTGAGCCGCATCGACAAGGAGTTGGCGGACCTGTTCGAGGAGTACATGCCGACTCTTGTCCGCACCGTAGGCGGTCAAAAACCGGCAGTCGCCCGAGTAATCCCGGTAAACGCCTCGATCGACACCAGCCTGGAAATCCTCCCCTATGAGAATCTACGTGCCAGGATCGAGGAATCCCGGTCATTTCTGATAAACGAGTGCATCTGCCGCAAGGAGAAGACTCTCCAGGGCGAGCCGTGCAAGCATTCAACGGAAACATGTATGGCCTTCACAAAAGAGGAGGGGGCCTATGACTATTTCCGGTACGCCGGCCGTGTGATCAGCAAGGACGAGGCGCTTCGGATTCTGGATGCGACCGAACGGGAGGGCCTGGTTCATGCGACCTTCAACGTTCAGCAAGACCAGATGTTCGTCTGCAACTGCTGCTCTTGCTGCTGCGGATTTTTCCGGGCGTTGAAGGAGTTTCATGCGCCCTACCTGCTTACCCGGAGTAACTTCGTTGCCTCTATCGACCCGGAGGACTGCAGCGGCTGTGGAGTATGTGCCTCCGAGCGCTGCCCCATGGAGGCGATACAACCGGCCGACGAAGCGTATGCCGTAATCGCCGATCGATGCATCGGTTGCGGGGTTTGCACGTTGACCTGTCCGACTGAAGCCATTCAGCTAATCCGCCGAGCGGCTGAAGAACAGACGCTCCCGCCCAAGAACGTGATCCACTGGGCGGTTGAGCGAACCTCCGCCAAGAGCGGCCCCCTGAAACGCCTGGCTCTTCGCTGGTGGCTGGCCAGAAACGGCTAACTTCACTTCGATCGGAATCCCGTGATTCCTTGTTAGCTTGTCAAAAAGCCGGTTTGACAGGATAAGATTCACAGGATTCTATCCCTCCAGCCACTCATGCAGGTGTGCTCTGACGAACGGATCATCGTTCAGGTGGGGGTAGGAGGCGTACACCCGATCAATTTCTCCAGCCTGGCCCGGCGACATTGTTTCTGCTGGATTCAGGCACCAGGTTCCCTGCATCAACCCTTGCCGTCGGAGCACTTCATGGATGCCGGGGATGCAGCCGGCAAACGTGTTCGGGGCGTCAAAAAAAGCGGCGTTCGCGTCCGTGATCTCGGCTGCCAGGGTCAGCATTTGAGCGGGAATTGAAGCCCCGCAGGCGAGAAGGCGATGGATCTCCTCAAGTTGCTCGACGGCTTTCCGGGTCCAGACCGCCCAGTGCCCCAGCAAACCGCCGGCTATCCTAACTTTCCTCTCGCCGCTCAGAGTCTGGATCCGAAACTCGGTCACGAGATCAACGACGATGTTGTCATCGTTGCCGGTGTAAAGCGTGATTTCCGCTTCCCGGCCCGCCTCGCAGACCGCGCGCACCACGTCGAGCGTCTGGTAACGGTTGAACGGGGCGATCTTCACGGCGAGCACGTTCTCGATCTGTGCGAATTCCCGCCAGAAGCGGTACGGAAGAATCCGGCCGCCAACGCTCGGCTGGAGATAGAACCCGATAATCGGTATGACGGAGGCGACCTGCCGGCAGTGAGTTACGAGGGCGGGAAGGCTCTCCTGAGAGAGCGCTCCCAGGCTCACGAGACAGGCATGATAGCCGCTGTCTCGCGCGAGTCCCGCTTCGCGCAGCGCCTGCTCCGTCTTCCCGCACACTCCCGCCACTTTAAGAACAGAACGGCCTTTGGCCTTGCACCACTCATCAATGGTTTCGGAGGCGAGGCGCAGGACCGGCTCGAAGAGGCCGACGTTCGGATCGCGGATCTCAAACTGGGTCGAGTGAACGCCAACGGCGATACCTCCGGCCCCTGCGTCGATGTAATAGCGGGTGAGTGCTCGCTGGTGCCGGACGTCCAGCTTCCGCTCGGCAGTCAAAGCGAGGGGATGAGCCGGAATAACGGCTCCCTTTCGCACCACATCCAGGATCTCGGCCGGGATTTTTTCAGTGTGCATGGTTAGAGGGGCTCACTGTACCAAATCCGGTGAATCCTGTTAATCCTGTCAAGAAAGCTTTTTCGACAGGATTAACAGGATTCACGGGATTTGGTACAGTGAGCGCTCAGCTCGAGGGGGGTGCATGTTCTACGGTTGGCGGGTTGCGGCGGCCTCTTTCGCGAACCTTTTCGTGATTGTCGGGATTGTCTATTACAGCTTTCCGGTTTTCTACGCCCCGCTCATAGAGGAATTCGGCTGGAACCGGGCCCAGGTCACGGCCGGTTTTGCGTACAGCATTGTCATCATCGGCCCTTTGTTTGGGATCACGGCTGGCTTCCTGATCGACCGATTTGGTCCGCGCCGGATCGTGTTGGTCGGCCTGGTCTTTGCGGGTATGGCTTTCCTCGGCTACGGCTGGATGCATTCCCTCTGGGTCTATTACCTTTTCTATTTCCTCCAGACGGCAGGTTACGTTGTCGCGGGCCCGATTCCCAACCAGGTGCTCATTTCAAACTGGTTCAACCGGTTTCGCGGGCGAGCGATGGGCGCGGCCTATGTCGGGATCGGTGTCGGAGGCGCGGCCGCCCCTCTTATCGCTCAGTTTCTGATCCAGCATGTCGGATGGCGATGGGCTATGCGGGCCATTGCCGGCTCAGTCCTGCTGGTACTCATTCCGATCACTTTCAAGCTGGTGCGAAACCGGCCGTCGGATTTGGGCCTTCTTCCAGACGGGGAGCCGGTCGGCGAAACGCCAACGAGGAGGCCGGCGGCCTTGGAAGGTTTTCATTCGCTGGGCGATGTCTTGCGAACACCTGCTTTCTGGTTGATCGCGCTCGGCAGCTTCATGAGTATAGGGGCGATTGGCGGAGTCATCCAGCACCTGGTCCTGTTCCTGCGTGACAGCGGGTTCTCGGCCGATCGGGCGGCAGGGGTTGCGAGCGTCCTCCTTGTCTCGAGCATTGTCGGCCGGGTGATTATGGGCTGGGCGGCTGACCGGTTCCCGAAGAAATACGTGATGATTGCGGCTTGTCTCTTTGTTGCCTGTGCCGTTCCGATACTCTACTCGTCCAATCTGGGCTCGATGGCATACGTGTTTGCCGCGATATTTGGGTTTGGAATGGGTGCCGACTACATGCTGATCCCTCTGATCACAGCTCAGTGTTTCGGTCTGCGCTCACTCGGCCGAATCATGGGAGTGATTATCACGACGGATTCCATGGGACAGGCGTTCGCGCCGGTCGTGGTCGGCCACATTTTCGATGTCACAAAAAGCTATGACTGGGCATTCTTGCTCCTGACCGCGATGGGCTTGGCCGGCGCGTTGGCCATTGCTTTCATTAAAGATCCGCGGCGCCCCGAGATCGCGAATGAGGATTGACCGATTGGAAGAGATCCAGAGAATTCACACCGCCAGCCTGGAGGTTCTGGAGACCATCGGTGTTCGGCTGGAACATCCCGAAGTCCTGGACAGGGTTATTCAGGCAGGCGGGCGTCCAGGCAACGGTGCGCAGGATGTACGTCTCCCTCGCCAGATGATACAGGATTACGTTTCTTTGGCGCCCGGTTCGGTATCCCTCGCCGGCGTCGATGGGACCAGAACGGACTTGGGCGCCAATTCGGAGTCTGTTTTCTGGACGTGCCCGGTCCTCTATCTGTGGACCGGGACGCGGCGTCGCGAGATCCGGTCTGACGACCTCGCCGACATATGCCGAATCGGAAACCGTCTGAACAACCTCCAGGGCACCATGGGTGTAGCGATGACGGACGTTTCGCCGCTGCACCGCGATTTTGTCGGCGTCAGGGTCATGGCGGAGAATTCCCGGAAACACGTTCGAGCGCTCTGTTTCTCCGGCGGCGGTATGGAGGCGCTGAAGGCGATGAAACCGTTGCTCCCCGGCAACTGGTTCAGTATTGGCTTCACGGCTCACGGCCCGTTGCGCTGGACCAACCTCGCCCTGGACATTTTCCTTCGGTCGGCGGGGCAGGGAATCCCGGTGACAATTAATGGAGAGCCGATGGCCGGCGTCACGGCCCCGGTTACAGTGGCCGGGACGGCGGTTATCGGGAATGCGGAGATCCTGGCCGGCATTGTCGTGAACCAGATTCTCGAGCCTGGTCGTCCCGTGATCTATAACCTGGGACTGGCCCATCTGTTCGATATGAAGCATGCGACGGCGATCACCGGGGGGCCGGAAAACGGTCTGCTCGCACGCCTGTCCGCGGATCTCGGGAGGTTTTACCACCTCCCCTCGTCGTCGTGGGTTTCGACCGAATCCCTGTTCGAGGACGAACAGGCGGCCCTGGAGAAGATGTTCGGTTTCCAAACGCACGTCTCCTCTGGAGTGAACCTGATCTGGGGAATGGGGCAACTCGAATCGGAGATGACGATTTCGCTCGCGCAACTTGTGCTTGACGATGAGATGATCGATTTTTTCCGTCGCTATCGCCAGGGATTCAACGTCGACGACGCGTCAATCAGCCTCGGGACGATTCGGGACGTGGGGATCAGCGGGAGTTTCCTCGAGCACCGCCACACGCTCGAAAATTTCCGCGAGCACATTTACCATCCGCGCATTCTGAACCGGGCGGCCCGGAACCCGGACTCCCGGCCGCTCCACTGCAGGGCCAGAGAGAAGGCGGAGCAGCTGCTGAAGGATGAGCCAGGGAGCGGGCTCGCGGCGGAAATCAGCCGGGAACTGAGAAAGATAGAGGAGTATTACCGAACGAAAGGATGAAACCCTGGGGAGCCTGCACTCCCAGCGAAGGTTTCCATGGACATCACTTTCCGCACGATGAGATCCTCCGACATTGATGCCGGGCTGCGGCTCACGCGCGCGGCGCATTGGAATCAACTGCGGCGGGACTGGGAACTGTTCTTGAAGCACAGCCCAGACGGTTGCTGGGTTGCCGAGAAATCCGGGACCGTGATCGGGACGTCGGCGACTATCCGTTACCAGGAGCGATTCAGCTGGATAGGGATGGTCCTCGTTGATCCCGAGGAACGGGGCCGGGGAACAGGCAAGGAGCTCCTTTTGAGGGCTTTGGAGGTCTTGTCTCAGGAAGCGTGTGTTCGGCTGGATGCGACCCCTGCCGGCGAGCCTCTCTATCGGAAGCTGGAGTTCAGGGAGGAGTGCCGGCTTTCAAGGATGGAAGCTCTCATACCCGAACCTGCCTCCCCCTGCAGTTCAAAGGCTCGTCGCGTTGAGGAGGCTGATCTCCGGGCGATCGGTCTCGTCGACGGAAACGCTTTTGGCGCCGACCGTTCCTTTCTGTTGAACTGGATGTGGGCCGGGGCGCCCGAGCTTGCCTGGGTCCTGGGGCGCGGTGATTATGTGCAGGGCTACCTGTTCGGCCGTCATGGTCACAACTTTGAGCATCTCGGGCCGATTGTCGCTACGTCTGCGGACGTGGCCGGGAACCTGGTCGAGGCGATTCTCGCCACGCTGGCCGGGAAGCGAGTGATCGTCGATGCATCGAGGCAGGCACCCGAGTGGGTTGACAGGCTGTCCTCCCTGGGATTCCGCGAACAGCGGCCCTTCATACGGATGTACCGTGGCCAGGAAGCGCGTCCGGCCCAACCCGGGCTTCGGTTCGCGATTCTTGGACCCGAATTCGGTTAACGAGGCCAAAGACCATGTTCATAAATAACGAAAGTCAGCTTGAAGAAGTGCTCGCGACGCCCACCCTGGCCGATAGCGAGAGTCTGGGCCGCCTGGGTGGAGACGTTGTGATTTTGGGTGCGGGAGGCAAGATAGGGCCCTCGCTGAGCCGGCGCGTCAAGAGAGCCGTCGAGACTGCGGGGCTTAAGTCCCGGGTGATCGCTGTATCCCGTTTCACATCCGGCGGCACGGCCCAGGAGCTTAGAGCCGCGGGGGTGGAAGTGATCGAGTGCGATCTCCTGGACCACAAGTCCTACTCCCGCCTGCCGGATGCCCCGAATGTGCTCTTCCTGGCGGGCCGCAAGTTTGGGTCGACTGAACGCTCGGACGTCACCTGGGCCATGAACACGATGGTCCCTGCCTACGCCGCCGAACGCTATTCCTCCTCGCGTATCGTGGTTTTCTCGACGGGTAACATTTATCCGCCCGTGCCGGCTTCAACCGGAGGTTGTGCCGAAACGGATGCAACCGCCCCGGTCGGCGAGTACGCGCAGTCGTGCCTCGGCAGGGAACGGATATTCGAGTATTTCTCGCGCGAATTGCGGACTCGCTGCCTGTTCTTTCGGCTCAACTATGCGGTCGATCTCCGATACGGGGTCCTTGTCGATATTGCGAGGAAGGTCAGGGACGGAGAACCTGTGGAAGCGGGCGTTGCGTGCTTCAACGTGGTCTGGCAGGGTGACGTTAATTCGTATGCGATCAGGTCCCTGGAGCTGTGTTCCTCGCCTCCCGGCATTCTTAATGTCACAGGGCCGGAAATCCTGTCGGTCAGAAAGACCGCCGAGTACTTTGGCCGGCGTTTCGGGAGAGAGCCGGTCTTCGTCGGAGAAGAATCAGGGGTTGCGCTTCTGAGCGATGCCTCCGAGTGCCACACCCTTCTCGGGTACCCCGAAGTCCCCGTCGGCCAACTGGTGGTCTGGGTTGCCGACTGGCTCGAACAAGGGGGACGGCTTCTGAACAAGCCCACACACTTTGAAGTGGCGGATGGGAAGTATTGAGCCGGGTAAAGCGAACTGCAAAAAAGTTTCCACGAATTACACGGCGCGGCGTAGCCGCAACCAAAAGCCTGCCCGATGAAGAAGAAAGACAGAATGTCGAATATCGAATGTCGAATGTCGAATGTCGAAGTGAGGAAGAAATGATCATTGG
>Ga0105092_10001816_pt1 | contig 11428 bp, 8 predicted proteins | sample PPLLak2March2015_FD_87021 | JGI IMG/M metagenome (GOLD analysis project Ga0105092, IMG submission 87021) | Freshwater sediment microbial communities from Prairie Pothole Lake near Jamestown, North Dakota, USA - PPLs Lake P7 Core (1) Depth... | ecosystem: Environmental > Aquatic > Freshwater >... | reverse complement strand
GGCGTCGGCCCTTGTGCCCGGCATTGACCGCCGAAACGATGAGGTCTATGAGAACACGCTTTTCACCCGCGATGATCACATCTTTTCCACCCTCGACGCCGGGCTCAACAACAGACAGCACGCGGGCGGCGGGAAGTCGGTCGAGGTGCGCCGTTTTGGCTTCAACCTCGATCACGGAGGCGTGAGCGGCGGGCTCAAAGTCCTGGTCGACAATGTTCAACAGAACCAGAGCAGCCAGGCGCACGGACAAGGCTACCTTGGGCAGTTGAAGAGCCTGTCGCCGGAGCTGGTCGAGGACGTGGATATCCTGGACGGGCCGTTTAGTCCCGAGTACGGCGATTTCTCCGGTTTGGGCGTAGTGCACATTCGGCAGAAGGAGAAATTGCCTGAGCAGCTGACTCTGCGCCTGCAGGGCGGGCGTTTCGGCTTTGGACGGGCATTTGCCGCCTATAGCCCTCATCAGAAAGACGCGGATTCGTTCGTGGCGTGGGAGAGTGCCACGACCAACGGCCCTTTTCTCAGGCCGCTCGACTACACTCGACACAACCTGACCGGCAACTACACCCGGCATTTCAGCGACGAAAAGGCTTTGGGACTCCGCCTGAACGCGGGCACGAATACCTTCAACTCCTCAGGGCAAATCCCATTGGATGAGGTAGCGGCGGGGCGGCTCGACCGTTTCGGCTTGCTTGACAGCCAGAATGGGGGTTGGTCGCGGAGTGCGACGCTGGGTCTTTACTACCGGAACGGCTTTCAAGACGGCGCTTCGTTTAAGGTTGACGGTTTTGTCTCCCGTTCCCTGCTCGATCTGTTCTCCAACTTCACGTTTTTCCTGAACGATCGTGAGCGCGGAGACGGCTTCCAGCAACACGACTCACGTCTTCAGGAAGGCGCCAACACCCAGTATCTGAAGCCGATTCGCCTGTTGGGACGCCAAACCGTGCTGACCGTCGGGGGGAATCTTCACGATAATCAAATCAACGTGGGACTTTATCCCAGCGTCGGGCGGATCCCTCAAGGAGTCACCACCCGAGCCGACGTCCGCGTGAGCAATGTCGCCGGCTACGTTCATGAGGCGATTGAGGCATCGCGCTCGGTGCAACTCGGTTTCGGACTTCGCTACGACTACTTCCGCTTCGACGTCCGTGATCGCCTGCTCGCGTCCGGTACAGGGGCGGCCGGCGAAGCCCGGGTCCAGCCGAAGGCTAATCTCGTTTGGCGTCCCTACACCCCGCTCCCGGTCAAGGTCTTCTTGAACTACGGTCGGGGGATCTCGAGCCAGGACGCCCGCGGCGTCATCCAACGGCCGGAAGCTCCCAAGATTTCGACGACCGACTTTTACCAGACGGGGACAGGCTTCTCTCTCCGTGATCGACTATCTTGCAGTGTGGATGTCTTTCTTATCGACAGGTCCAACGAGCAGGTTTACGTCCCGGATGACGGGAGCATCGAGTTTCGCGGACCCACTCGCACTTACGGCTACCAGGGCAAATTCTCGGTTCAAATCGTCTCGACCCTCTCCGTACATGGGGGGCTCACTCAGGTCACGAATTCGTTCTACCGGGGTTCTATTCCCCGGCTCTACGTCGACAGTGCACCGCACACGGTCGGAAACCTCGGAGTGACTCTCCATTCCTGGAAGGGAATACTGACCTCGCTGCGCTACCGCCATGCCGGTAATTACCGGGTCGACGGACTAGACGCCGGCTTGAGGGCGTCAGGTCTGGATGTGGCTGACCTGGGTTTCAGCAAGCGCCTGAGAAACGACGTGGACTTAAACGTGACAATCGATAATCTGACTAACAAGCGCTACTACGAGACCCAGAACTATTTTGAATCCAGACTCACACCTGACGCTGACCCAGTGGCCAGGGTCCACGGCACGCCGGGCTACCCCCTGTCTTTTGTCGTCGGGTTGACGTACCGGCTGGGCCTCTAGGAGTCCATGTTCTCATGGATTGTGGCATTCTTCAGGAGGCCGAATACTGGCAGGGTTTCGCGGGGCTCTACTTAGCAAGTCGGCTGTAGGTTCGTTGATTTCGTCCAACGAGAGACGGGAGACGGGAATCCCGCACCAGGTTTCCAGTCTCGAAAGCAGCCGTATCGAAGACTAGAATATCCGCAATGACTTCTCACACCGGGACCTACAGACACTTCCCGACTCGGGTTTTTGTCGGCGCTGTAGTGGTTGTCTGTGTCGCTCTGGCGGTTTCCGCCATCACCAGTTATACAAGCATGATCGAGTTGCGCAACCTCTATCTGGAGGATCGAGCGCACGAGATCTCGGCGATATTGACCGAGCGGCTGCGCGGCCCTGACCGCCTCGATCCCGACGCCTGGCGTCGAATAATGGACGAAACACTCCAGTCCGGCTCTTATCCTTGGCTGAAGTATCTCGCCCTGATGGAGCCGAACGGTCAGGCCCTCACGACCAGCGGCCGACAGTCGAATGATCTCTACTTGTACCAGGCGGCGGTGCGGACTCCCCGCCGAGGCCGTCAGGGTGGGAGATTCGGTCCGTCTGGGCCTTGGCAGGACCACGACGGCGACCAGCCGGCCAGGCTCAACTTGCGAATCGGGATAGATCCGTCCAGTGCAGCATTTATTACCCGCCAGGCGTATCTCCATCTTGGCGTCTCCGCCTTGGCGATTCTGGTGCTATGCGTTCTCGGCTATTTCTTCGTCCGGACCCTTCGCAGTTTCCTCGAGCTACAGTCGGAGCAGGAATCCCAGCGTCACCTGGCGGCTCTCGGGCGACTTTCTGCGACTCTGGCTCATGAGATTCGAAACCCTCTGGGCGCCATCAAGGGTCTCACCCAGGTAGCCCAGGAGCGCCTGCCGGCGGATCACGACACACAGGAATTGATGACAACCGTGGTCACCGAAGCCGAACGTTTGGAGCGCCTGGTCACCGACCTGTTGGCTTTCGCCCGGCCGCGCCCGATGAGCTCCGTCGAGCTCGACCTGAAACAGCTTGTCGCCGGCGTCGTAGAGGGACTGCGCAGCCAGACGGCCGAGAAGAAAATCGAGTTCGAGCTTCCCGATCCGGACCCTCCGACACTGGTGCGAGCCGATCCCGACGGGCTGAAACAAGTCTTCCTTAATATCCTCCTGAACGCCATTGAGGCGTCACCCTCCAAATCCGTAATCGACATAAGGATTGAGGCTTCCACGCAGAATTATCTCGTTGAGATCTCTGATGAAGGCACCGGCATAGGAGACAACGATCCCGAGGAGCTGTTTCAGCCTTTTTTCACGACCAAAACCCGGGGAACCGGACTGGGGCTCCCGGTCTCGCGCCAGATCATCGAACGCCTGGGAGGGACAATGGAGTTGCGTAATCGAGAGCCACGAGGTGCGGTATGCCGACTCACGTTACCCGCCCACGTCCCTTCCGCTCGGGCTTCGAATCTGGCCGTCAGTGCCTTGTGAGGATAAGTTCAATATGCAGAAGGTCCAGTTCTCAATCCTGGTCGCGGATGATGAAGCCGCTCAACGCCAACTCATGCGTGCGGTCCTTGAGAAAGACTTTGCCGTTGTGAGCGCAGCAAACGGGGAAGAAGCGCGCCAGCTCTTGAGTCAAAGGAATTTCGATCTGGTCATCACCGATGAGCGGATGCCGATGATGTCCGGCTCGGAGCTCGTCCGATGGATGAGGGAAAACGCTCCCGAAACCCCGGTCGTCGTTTTGACCGCCTTCGGATCCATCCAGACTGCGGTGGAAGCGATCAAGCTCGGAGCGGTCGACTATCTTACGAAGCCGCTTAAGAGTCCGGATGAGTTGAGAATCGTCGTGTCCCGCGTGCTCGAACAGAGGATACTGCAGAACGAAAGACTGGTCCAGAGAGCGGACAGCGAGGTGTATTTCCCGATCGCCGATATCGTAGCGGAGAGCCAGGCCATGAAGGACGCTCTCCAGCTCGGGTCCCGGGTGGCGCCGCAAACCACAACAGTCCTCCTCACCGGTGAATCGGGAACCGGGAAAGAAGTTCTGGCGAGGTTCATACACCGGGCGAGCCCGCGCAGCGACGCGCCGTTCGTTGCTCTCAATTGCGCCGCTCTCAGCGAGACTCTTCTCGAGTCAGAACTCTTTGGGCATGAGAAGGGAGCTTTCACCGGAGCGACTCAAACTCGGCAAGGCCGCTTCGAGCTCGCACACGGAGGAACCCTGTTTCTCGATGAAATCGCGGAGATGAATTCCGACCTGCAGGCCAAGCTCTTGCGTGTGCTTCAGGAGAGAGAGTTTGAGCGCGTCGGCGGGACGAGGACTATCACGGTCGATGTGCGCGTCATCGCGGCGACGAACCGTGATCTGGCGAGTTGCATGAAAAGCGGCTGTTTCAGAGAAGACTTGTACTACCGGCTTAATGTCTTTCCTATTCACCTCCCGCCGTTGCGCGAGCGGAAGGAAGATATCATCCCCGTGGCAGAGCACTTCCTCGCGAAATTCGTTAAGCGGATGGGAACCGGTCCAAAAAAACTCTCGGCCGAAGCGAAGTCGCTGCTCTACAACCACGAGTGGCCGGGAAACGTACGCGAGCTCCAGAACGCGATTGAGCGTGCGCTCATCATTGCGCGATCGGAGGAGATCACGCCAGAGGACTTACCGGTCCAGATTCCTCGCCCTTTACCAGAGGCCGACTCGATCCACACTCTGGCCGAAATTGAAAAAACGGCCATCCTGATAGCGCTGGAGGCCAACGACGGAGACCGGCGACGGACGGCGGAACAACTGGATATCAGTCTCCGAACGCTCCAGTACCGGCTGAAAGAATACGGGCTGACCGGTCGGGACTGAAGTGCAGCTTTTGCGCTTTAGAACAGCCCCGAAGTGCAACACCTGCACAAACAGCTGGTAATCAACGCCCTCTGATTGCCGATAAGTATTTGACTTTTAGCCTGTTATCGCATTTGAGCCTGCCTGGCACGACCCTTGCCTAGACATGCTGCGGTGAAAGTAACCAGATCGCTTTTATTGAAAGGAGCTTGTTATGAAACGCAGCATTCAGATTTTGGCGTTGTTCTCGGTTGTGATCCTCGCCTCGACGGCACTGTGGGCGCAGTCGTGGCCCGGATCGCAGAATCAGGTCAACGGTACAACAGTGCGGCAGTGTCCCAAAGATGCCAACGGTGACGGCCTGTGTGACAACTGTGGACAGCCCGTCGGCACGCACCGCAACCAAGGCAAGGGAGGTAAAGGATATGGGCCCGGCGACGGTTCCGGGAACCAAGGCCAGGGACCGAAAGACGGCAGCGGGTACGGCGCCGGATCCGGCGGTGGTTCGGGCAGCTGTGACGGCACCGGACCACGCGGGAATCAGGGTGGACGTGGCGGCCGCGGAGGCCGCGGAGGCCGGCGGTAGTTCCTGAAAAGAAGCGCCCGGGCCTCGCATTGCGAGGTCCGGGCCGAAAGGAGCCTCTCATGAAAAGGTACGTACTTGTTACATTGGCTTTATTCCCGTTCATCCTGCCTTTACAGGGCCAACGTTGGGGCGGAAACAGGCTGTGCACGGAACCTCTTAAGAGTGAAGATCTTCGGGTCATCGAAGGGACGGTTGAGGATTTTCAGGCCGAAGCGGGAAAGGGGATGCCGACGATGGTGCTCAAACAGATCGACGGCTCTCTCGTTACAGTCAGGGTCGGACCGTACTCGGCTTGGATGGACAGCCAGTTCTCCGTTCAAAAAGGTGACCAGGTCGTCGTTAACGCTTTCAGTTGCCTGAGAAACACGGAGAACCTTGCGGCCCTCGAAATCACCAACAAGACGCGGGGAACTCAACTCGCCCTGCGTGATGAATACGGGCGGCCCGAATCGCGAGGCCGGGGTCGCGGAGCACGAGCCGGCCGCGCCTGGGGGCGGCCCCAGACTCCAGGGCTCTAGAAACACGGAAGCCAGAGACGTTTTAATGCGAAGGCGGAGGAGCCGGACTGAAGACCAGGAAATACTGGTAGGGCAAGAGAGTGTGCTCCTTGAGAAGCTCAAATCCACTGGTCTTTATCTGGGCGATCAGATCTTCGCGAGCTATCTTCATGTGAACGGGCGGGCCGACGGGGAGCTCTCGCTTTTGGAAGTCGATCATGAGAATCTGCCCGCCCGGCCTCAGCATCTTCTTGATATGCTTCCGCAGATCTTACCTTGGAAGTCCCTCCCCGAGGGACAGAGTGGTGGGTCAGCCTTCAGGCAGGCGAAACATTTCAACCGTCTCCCGGCTCTGCCCGCATCCTTTCCCCAGCAGGTAGAAGATCAGATAGATCCAGAAGATCAGACACAGGGTGATGGCGCCCGTGATCCAGAAAAGGCTCGCCTCCTCAATCCTTCCAGAGATACTGGCGAGCCAAACAAAGATGGCTGCCGCAGCCAGACCTTCAGCCACCCTCGAAAAGAGCCCCTCAACCAGCGCTTTGGCCATGTCGCGGTGTTCGGTCCGGAGCGGAAGGTAAGTCTGTTCCCACGCGAATCGATGAGTGGAGGACTTGAGACCGCCTTCGACAAGCCGCAGAGCTGAGCGGGTCAGCATACTGGCGTTGAGAGCCACTAACGCTGCGCCCCCCAGCAAACCGACCGGTAACACCAACAGGGCGACGCCCGTGCCAAAACGCGACTGGAGCCAGGATCCGGCAAGCAGCTGAACTCCCAAGCCGACCACGTTAAGCAGCGTGTAAAAATTCGCGAAGAAGAGGGGAGTCGTCTGTCCGGACATTTTGGCGAAGGCATAGAACTGGAACTCGATCAGAAGTCCGCATACTGCGATCAAGGAAGCGAGGCCGATCAGACCAAGGACATAGCGGTTTCTCACCAGAGAGAACCCCTGAGCGATCAGGCTCGGGTGCACACCTCGGACCGGAGCTCCGCCGGCAACGGCCTTCTCAGCCTCCCGCCGGACAGGATTCAAGCTGTGCGCTCGCACAACAATTAGCGTAACCATGGCCAAAAGGAGTGCGCCATTAAGAACCAGGAAGCGGGCGGGAAGGGACGAGCTGAGCATTTTCGCGAACAGTCCTCCACTGATGCCGCCGAGCATAGATGCCAGGCCCATCCAACTGTAAGTCTGTTGTTTGATCTTAGCGGCCGAGTGTTCCAGCAGATCGGCTGCAAGCAGCCACACTGAAGCGAAGACGGCAGCAAAGGTTACCGGGACGATCACAAAGAGAATCGCGTTTGTCGTAGGACTCTGCGTATCGACAAAGGGCACGAAACAGGCAAACATCGCGCTGATGAGGACCAACAGGCGCACGCGTGCCCCCCGTGTTCCCCATCTTCGCATGGCGTTGACATGGAGCAGCGAGCCAGGAATCGAGGCAAGAGCAATGAGCAGATAGCCGAACGGGAGATCCTCAAGTTGGGATGTCGTAAGAAAGGCGGCATCCCGCCCGGTCTTCACCGAAACCAGGGCCATCATCGCAAGCCCGACTGCCAAAATCGGGAACATCCGGCTTTTCATTTCACCTACTGACTACAGGAGCAGCGCGTGCTGGAAGCTCGGCGCTCGACCGGCTTATCGGCTGGCGCACAGCATAGCTCGCCGGGCGCTTTGGCCGGTTCTCCGTTATCGCTTCTGTGAGGGACTTCGTGGAAGAGCTTCCAACTATGCAGGCCGCCGCTAACGTTCGCAGCGTCAAAACCGTTTTGTCTGAGAATCCTCTCGGCCAGGTAACCTCGTAGCCCAACCCTGCAGCACACGACGATTCTCCGGTCCGTGGGGAGCTCGCCCAGTCTCTTGCGCAGCTGGCCAAGAGGGATCATCGTCGAGCCGGGGATCACTCCCTCCGCCACTTCGCTCGGCTCCCGGACATCCAGAAGTAACGCATCGGCGGGGATCTCGTCGGCGTAAACCGGGATCGTATCCCCCCGGAGCATGTCCGACGCGATCATCCCAGCGTAGTTGACGGGATCGCGAGCAGAGCCAAAGGGAGGGGCATAACTGAGCTCCAGAGTCTCGAGCGCGAAAACGTCAAACCCTGCCAGCATCGCGGTGGCAATGACGTCCATCCGCTTGTCCACGCCCTTGTCTCCGACGATCTGCGCCCCCAGGATCTTGCCTTCAGGATCGAACAGCAGCTTCATCGCCATTTGAGCGGCGCCTGGGTAGTACGTCGCGTTGGAGAAGGGATGCAGGTACACCTTGCGATAGGATCGGCCGAGTGCCTTCAGCCGTCTTTCGGTCGCACCCGTATTGGCTGCAGTCTTCGAGAAGACCTTGACGACGGCGGTTCCGAGCGTGCCCGGATAGCGGACACGGCGTCCGAACACATTATCGGCCGCCATCCGCCCCTGCCGGTTGGCCGGGCCTGCCAGCGGAATCTGCGCACTCTCCCCCGTGACCAAGTCCCGGACTGCGATCACGTCGCCTGCGGCATAAATATCCGGATCGCTGGTCTGTAAGTATTCGTTAACGACGATCCCCTTCCCTTTCGAGAGCTCCAGGCCGGCCGCTTGTGCCAGCCCTGAGTTAGGCCGAACTCCCACGGACATCACCACAAAGTCCGCAGGCAACTCCGTGCCGTCGTCCAGCGTGAGGTGCAGCTCCGTCTCCGCTGTTTCCTCATTCGACGCACGATGTATTTCTACAACCTTACGTCCGAGGGCCAGGTTGATGCCAGCCTTCATAAGCTCCTGAGCCAGCGGCTGGCTCATCTCAGGATCGAGCGTGGGCAGCACCTGGGGCATCATCTCCACTATCATGACCTCAAGGTCCCGCTCGCACAGGTTTTCGGCGACCTCCAGTCCAATAAACCCCGCTCCAACCACGACGACCCTCTTCGCTCCCTCTCCGACCCGCGCCATGATCCGGTCCATGTCCGAAATCGTCCAAAGCTGGAGGACTTCCGGGTCATCCGCACCAGGAATGGCAGGACGCACCGGAGTGGAACCGGTGGCGAGAATCAGCTTGTCGTAGCTCTCCGTATAGGTTTCGCCCGTATTCCGGTTCTGAACCACGACTTGACGCTCGGCGCGCTTGATTTCGATCGCCTCGTGCAAAGTCCGAACATCGACGCGCGTCCTCGCTCTGAAGGCCTCGGCCGACATCACGAGGAGCTTGCCGCGGTTCTCGATGACATTGCCCACGTGATACGGGAGCCCACAATTCGCAAAAGAGATGTAAGGTCCTCTCTCCAGGAGGATAATCTCCGCCTCCTCGTTCAGCCTGCGCGCCCGTGCCGCCGCACTCGCGCCTCCTGCAACTCCTCCGACGATCACCAGTTTCATCGCCACGTTCCTCCTGATTAAGCGTTTTGCTCGGCGGTTTGCCTCGGGACAATCAGCACAGGAATCTCACTGTGTCGGAAAGAATGCGCTTCGGGTCGAACTCGTTTCATGAGCTTCCTCCATCGCAGCCTGCTCCCGGCTGGCCGCGCCTCATACTAATATAAGTATATGATTATATACTTGAAAATCAAGAGGAAAAATTTTGGAGGTTGAAGATCAGCGAACTGCAACACACTGAAACTCGTGGGGCGCGATGGTGGGGAGACCTTCAGGGTCGAAGCGAGCGGTTTTCAGCCGCTCTGTTTGTAGTTCCGCCTTTAGGCGAGCTGTTCTCAACCGTCTATACTGCCTTGTCTTAGCTCTAAAAAGCCCGCCTAAAGGCGGAACTACAAACAGAGCCAGAGCAGGGCAAGTCCGACCCTTTTTCAACACCCTCGTTCGGTGCGCGGCTCTCTGGAGGATCCTGGAGCAGAGGGAGGAGCGGCCGGTAATAGTGATCGACGGATTCGGAGTGAGTGGTAGACTGTTGCGGGGCAAGCTGTGAAACTCCGAAAGTCGATCCTGCAGACAACAACACAGGCCGCCGACGGCGAGTCGGGGACTGACGTCATCCTTGAAAGCATTTCCGATGGTGTCTTTACCGTAGACGACGACTGGCGCGTCAAGTCTTTCAACCGGGCGGCGGAAGAGATTACCGGTATCGCGCGTGAGGAGGCGTTCGGGAAGCGATGCTGGGAGGTGTTCAGAGCCAGCGTTTGCGAAGACCAGTGTGCTCTCCGGCACACAATGGAAACTGGCAAGCCGGTGGTGAACCGATCCTGCTACATCATCGATTCCAAGGGGCAGCGAATCCCCATCAGCGTCTCCACGGGTCTTCTGCGCGCCAAGGACGGGACCGTCAGCGGCGGGGTGGAGACCTTTCGTGACCTGACACTCGTAGAGGAACTTCGTAAAGAACTGGAGGGACGTTTTCAGATTGGCAACATGGTCACTCGCAGCCCGGCCATGCGGCCGATTCTCGAGGTTCTCCCCGCCCTCGCCGGGAGCAGCAGCACGGTGCTCCTACAAGGGGAAACCGGGACCGGAAAGGAAGTTCTTGCCCATATGGTCACTACAAAGCACGCGGAAAGCACCGTCGAGGAGCAATTCGTCCTCCGGACGATCGGGAGAATTCACACCCCCTTCCTTGAAGCAGCCGGAACGCCGGTTCAGTCGTCCATGGCGAAGGGCGCTCGTGGCACTGTTCAGATTTTCCCGGAATACGCGAAGGGTCTGAGTGATCTCGAGGGCTTCGAGCGGATCTGGCTCGTCTACTGGTTCGATCGGGCCGTCCCCGACCGACTCACGGTCAAACCCTACCTGGACGATCGGCTCCATGGCGTGTTCGCCACTCGCGCTCCCTGCCGTCCGAATCGGCTCGGGATCTCGTGTGTGCAGTTGATCGAAATCAAAGGAAACATCCTCGAAGTCGCTGACGTCGATGTCCTCGATGGCACCCCGCTTCTGGACATCAAGCCGTATTGTCCGAGGTTCGACCTGTTCGAAGTAAGCCGTTCGGGCTGGGTGGACGAAGCGCCTCCGGGTGACCGGGTGGCCGACGACCGCTTCAGCCAGCCGGCGCAGAAGAAGGGATGAGAATGGGTGCTTATCCTTGTTTGAGCAAGGGCATCCTCGGCTCGCGCCGCACTCCTCGAAGGCGATCCACAGGACCGAGGTCAACCGAAAAGGAAAATCATGGAACAGAGCGCCTGTTTCAGACGACGCGGATTCTTAGTTTCGCTCTGCGCTCTCTGTCCTGCCGTCGCGAGTAGGCAGCTGGCTCAGAACGTTTTGGCCAACCAGTCGCCACAGCTTTCGAGCTTCGTCACGACTGAAGATCGTGTTGCGCTTGCCTTAATGCGATTCAAAGGTGGTTACCACTGTTCCCAATCCGTCCTGGCCGCTTACGCGGATGAGTTCGAACTGGATACCGATCTCGCTCTCAAGCTGGCAGCCAGCCTCGCCGGGGGCTCAACCGTCGGAGGCGAATGCGGGACTGTGTCTGCCGGGTACCTGGTACTTGGGCTAAAACACGGCCGGGTAGTCGCGGCCGGCGGCGATGTGGAGAGAGACATGGCACTGTTCGGGAGGATCAAACAGCTCGTCGAGGCGTTCAGGAACAAACACGGGTCGATCAATTGTCGCGAGCTGTTGGGGATTGATGTGTTTACGAAAGAGGGC
>Ga0105092_10001814_pt1 | contig 11444 bp, 2 predicted proteins | sample PPLLak2March2015_FD_87021 | JGI IMG/M metagenome (GOLD analysis project Ga0105092, IMG submission 87021) | Freshwater sediment microbial communities from Prairie Pothole Lake near Jamestown, North Dakota, USA - PPLs Lake P7 Core (1) Depth... | ecosystem: Environmental > Aquatic > Freshwater >... | reverse complement strand
CTGCTTCATTGCGTCAATCTTCTCCCTTATTTTATCAAGCCTCTCCGTGTAATTCTTGTAAAGAGCCAACTCATCATCAGTAATCTTGTGCGGGTTGTGCTTAGTCGGCCTGAACTCAACAAAGAAAGGCTGGCCATTGTTGTACTTTGGATGCTGGATAAGGCCAGCGCCAACGCCCATCCTTGTAATCCTTTCAGCATATTTTTCGCCATACTTGGTCTTTACCTTGTCAATATCAGTCAACGACTTTGTGTTAAGCTGGATTTCTGTCAAGACGTTACCTGATATGGCTTCCTTAAAGTCTGCCAATACCTGCGAGCACATTATTACGCCGATTCCCCACTTTCTGAACTCTCTTGCTGCCTTTTCAAGCGCCAGATAACCGCCAGAGCCGCCGTACTTTTCTAAAAGCCTGTGGACCTCATCAAACACAAGAACGACCTTTAGCTCAGTGCTTTCTTCCCAGGACTGCTTGAATATTTTGGCGATTATACTGTTGACAGCCTGGTCATACTCGCCTGGCTTAAGCTTACTCAGGCAGAAAACTGTGATTTCACCCGGGTTTATAAATCTCTTTATGTCAAGGTCAAAATCCGGCTTTTCAACGTCATAGATAAGGCCGGGGTAAGACTTTATGTCAAATTCATTCATGTTGAACTTCCCGTATTTAGTCAGAAGGTTCTGGTCCTTGCAAGGCTTGACAAACCCGGTCCACTGGCTTGTAGGGTCAAAAACAATGACGGGGATATTCTTGTCAAGCGCTTCTTCTGCAAATATTGAGGCTGCTACTGACTTTCCTGCTCCTGTAGCTCCGGCAACAATCAGGTGCGTGGAAAGCTCTCTTGGGTCATAGAAGAAATAATTCTCTTTGGCTGCGAACTTTCCAATCCGGAATCCTTCCTTAGGCAGAGTGTTATAATCAAGCGGATAAGCATATCTTTGCTGCTTTTCTTTCTCCTTGCTCCACATGCGGTAATACCTGTAAACATAAGTTCCCATTGCAAGGCTCACCATGCCAAGAACAACAATTATTAAACCTACAGTTAATGGGGATTGGAAAGGAGGCCGAAAGACGTCAAAAGTCACTACGTCCATAATATTCTTTCCATTATAATTAGCCCACACTTCAAGAGTGTAGGTGCCTTCTTCGCTAAGGTTCAGGTCAAAGCTTTCAGGAATAAGGACGGTATTTTGAAGAGTGACATTAGTGTGGTATTCCCTAAAAACCTCTTTGCTTCTTGGGTCCTTTACATAGTAAGTGAGGTTTATTGGAAACAGTTCCTTGTCTCCAAGGTTTGTGAGCTTTACATTAAAGTCCAGTTTTCCATCCGGAGATATCTGGGTTGTTGTTATCTTAGCTTCGACAGTAAATATTGCAGCTGCACTTTCCAGGACTCTTATTGTCACAGGAAGGTTCTTTTTGACGCCTCCTGCGGATAATGTAAGATATCCTCCATATGTCCCTACTGACTGGTTCTTTGGCAGGCTCAATGTGATATTAGAATATACTTTCCCTTTTGCGGGCACAGTGATTTCTCCGCCCTCCAGGGAGAAAAGTCCCTTCAGGTTATCGCTAAAGCTTGCGGTAACATTTATGCTCTTATTAAAAGCGCTCTCCATGCTCACCCAGTAATTCTTTGTGTCTCCAGGAAACACATTTACGTCATCCAGGTTTGTGTCAACTACCAAAGGGAATTCCTTTGAGCAATCCTCGGGGCAGTTGTCCGCGTTCTCGCCAATCTCGCAGGCAGAATTTCCGCAAACAGCCCGGGGCTCATCAGGGCCTTCATCAGACTGATCTCCGCCAGAGCTGCCTCCGGCTGCAGGAGTATCGGTTTGGGTGGGGCTTTGAGGTGCGACCCCCCATTTATCTGGGTATGAGCTCTCGGCAACCGCATAAGCAGAAAGGTGGCTTGAGTAAAAATCAAAAGTATTGAGCATAATATTGGGGTTAGAACCTGATAGGTTAGCTGTTCCTGCCAGATAGCTGAACTCGCCATCACTGCATATCCTCGCATCAAAGCTCCAGTTTTGGCAGACAAATGCTTCAAGAAGGTCTTCGGTAAAGCTTCCTGCGTTCAAAGCTTCAGTGTAATTTATGGTAAAATTTGAGCCGGTAAAATTCAGCGGGCTTTCAACGACAATAGCAAGCAGTATATTTTGGCGGTTTGCAGTATCCGGAAGAAGCACATTTGACATGTCCGGAGAAGACCGGTTTGGAAAATAATCTATCCTAAACGGGTCAGCCGTGGAATTTGCGGTCAGGTTATAATCCCAGTCATTCAGCACAACAATTTGCCCAAAGGACTCTATCCTTACATCATATTTTCTCTTGTGAAGTGTCCAGTTGTAGCGGTTTGTTCCAATGCTCAGGTTATGCATTTTATACGACGGCGAGAGATTATATCCCGCCCGATAAAAAGTTACATTTGCCCCGACCTGCCCACCATCAGCATCGGTAAGGTTTCCGCTTGCATTGATTTGCCGGTATATATCAAACCAGCCTATAGTGCTATTCTGATGTCCAAGGCTATCATTAGCATAAACCAAGATATCATAATCTCCCTCCATGTTCGGGTTATGGAATGAAAAGTTGTACCTGAAGGTGTCAAAGTCGCGGTAAGTGCGCTCTGTCGCAGTGTAATTCAGGGAATCCAGCTCCAGGACATTTCCGCTCGGGGTAGTCACCTCCGCCCACACAGAAGATATGGCCTTGTTGTCAGTGATATTCACCTCAAACCAAGCCATGTTTTGGTTTTTTGACTGGTCCACATATGGCGCGCTTACATTTGAAAACCACGGAGCGGCCACATCCTCATATATCACAGCATTCTCCTCAACATCGGATAATTCTATGCCAAGGGGAGTATAATTTGCAATAACCTCCACATCATTATATATTGGGTTAAGTGGTACATCCGGAGCAGTACAGCTTATCCTCCAGGTTTCTGAGGCAATGTAGTACTGCGGCTGCGTAGTCTGCAGGCACTCTTCGCCGCCCACCAAAACTTTCCAACCAATATTCTCCCCAATGGAGGCATTGCCTATCTTTGCCTGGACGTCCAGCCCAATTGTGTCATTCGCAGATACGGGGGTTGTGCCTCCTAAAGGAATATCCTGCCTTGGACTTAGCAAATCAACCGTAAAATTTATTATCTCAAAGAAAAGCCCCATCTCATCGTGAAGCGGAACAACCGTATCGTTCAGGCAGTCAACATCGAGAGTGTAATTATAAGTCCCGGTAGTGTTAGGAGCTACGCCAGTGTTATAGTATATCGGCAAAGTCTGCGTCAATCCTGCCGGGACCATTATCTCTACAGCAGACACTGCAGAGGTACGGTTAAGGGATATAAACGCTATTGAAGTCCCCTCCTGAGCAGAGACAGAAATATTAAATGCCAGGTCAGTATCCTGCATATTCACTATATCCACCTCCCCAAATTTATTTACTTCCTCCTTAAGCCCCACCATCTTAGTAATATTTGTGTTTGGCTCAATCCTCCAGTCCAAAGGAGTGACATTCAGCTCAAACGGCAGATTAGCGGAACAATTTCCGGTGCAGTTAGATATGGTGGCAGTAATGTTGAATGTGTATATTCCGGGGGACGCATCTTCAGGAATATCAAATGAAACCGTGACGTTTGCCAAGCCGGATTTTGATATATTAACATCATCTGCGGAAAATTCTGTCCAGCCAAGGACCGTGGAAGCCTGTGAACCGGTCAAATCAAAATAGATTCCCGTAAGATTGACATTTCCATAATTAATCAGGGCAAACTCGGCGGGGGTATTTGCAGTCACCGGGGCCTCCATGGAAATATTGTCCTGGGCAAACCTTATTCTTTGGCTTGGCTGGACCTGAAGCGTGAAATTTGCCGCGATGTTAGAGCGGCTTGCGTCACCATTTATCCATGCCGCAGTAAAATTAATCGTATAGTTTCCAACTTCAGCCTGAGTAGTGACATTGACTACAATCACCCGAGTACAATTTGACTTGCCTGCAACGGAAAAGCAGCGTATTTCAGGTATCTCAATACCCGGTACGAGGGTACTGTTGGCTGCAACTGAGTACATGCCGCTCGTTCCGTTATTCTCTAAGACCCATAGTATTGGCAGAGTGAAATTCCCATCGAGGGATATGTTTTGGGCGGAAACATTTGTCACATTAAGCAGGATGCTCCCAGTTGTTGCATTGTTGTCTATCATCACAATTATCTCCTGCCCATCCGGAAGCGTCGAGTTATAAAAAACTTCTGGCTGGCTGGTTATATTTGAATAATATGTGTAATTTTCATTTGCCCCGGCTCCTGTGCCATAAACAGCATATCCCAGCGCGCTCGTGGCGTTCGTTCCCAGCGCATCAGTATTATTTGAAAACAAGACGCCAAAATCAGTCACGGGCTCCAGTGTAAAATTATTGGAAACCGATGAAACAAGGTCAAAGGTCGCATTGACCATGCAATGGAAAACGCTTGCATTGTTTTCCTCACCAGTGCATAGGCTTGAGTTGACAGTAAGGTTTGAGAGTTTCGCAAAGCCCGTAATATTGAAAAAAGTCGCGGACTTTCCATAATCATAGAAATTGGCCTCTGCCTCCGCAAATATTTTTCTCCGGCCAACCTCCTCAGTCCCAGGCAGGGTATAATTTGATGAGCTGCCCAGAGATTTTTTCAGCGAAAGATTGGCCTGCAGGGATACTCCCTTATGAAAATTCAGGCATGAGCCATGCCCATCTCCAAAGCACACATAATCTATCAGGGCATTAGTGTTTGAAGGGTCCAGCCCGCCGTTTCCCTGGTCCTCAAGAATGATGCTGACATTTCTTGCGCTGGAAAATAAACTATTTGTGCAATTGGCAATTGTCCAGTTTTGGGGGATTGGAACGTAGCCAGTGCCATCAGCATTCTTTCTTATGTCTCCCGTAAGGTTGCATATTGCATTTCCCAAAGACAGATAAAAAAAGCCGGGATACTGGCTGTTGTTAAAATCTCCCCATGCCTTATACTTGATATATATAGTATCGGGATAGGTCTGGTTAGACAGGTTCTGCTTCAGGTAAGTCTGGCCTCCATCTGCAGAAAGATTTGCATAAATTTGCGAGCCGCTGGTGGCTATATTCGCACCGCAGCCAATATTAAGGCAGGCAGAAGTGTTCCAATATGAAAAATTGGAGCTGTCAAAATCCGCATCAAATATATTATAAGCCGCGCTGGCGTGTCCGGTGTAATCTTCATAAGCCGTGTCCAGAAGATAGGTTTTCGTCTCGTAAGGAGTGAGATTTACCAGGAATACCAGCTCGCTTGCTTCAGTCATATATACCAGGCCGGGGTTTTGCGACGACTTAGTCGAATCAACCCAAGGGATGACTGAATATGCAACTCGGGTGCCGTTCAAAAAAAGCCTCGTGTGGCTAAGCTTCCAGTCGGAAAGGTTATAATCTCCTGATGAAAATAAGCTCCCTGAAATGACAACGGGATAATCTTGCCTCAATTGCCCGCTAGGGTCAGAAATCGTGATATTTACCCGGTTCTTTCTTGCCAGGTTCCATGAAACCGGGATGTCCAATATTCCCTGGTCCGGGCAGCTGTTGCTTACAGATGCATTGAGAGGTATTGTCTCAAGGACATAATAATTACTATCGGGAGGAAGGCCTATCGAAATGCCTAAGGTATCCCTCAAAATCGCCTGTGTCGTGGAAGAGGCTGAAGATATAGTATAATAATCCTCACTCCCACGCCGGGCTATGCCAATTGTAAAAGCCTTCGGCCCTACAGAATCATCCGGATATATGCAGCCTGCGTTGTAATATATCGAGCAATTTCCTAAAGCGGTTGTGTTGTAGCCCACGCCCATAGAGCTAATGGAAAATGAGCAGTTATAATTGTTACTGCTGATGCTCTGGCCATATTCATCAACAAGGCGGCCCCTAAAAAGGGTTGGTGTGAACCGGTAATATGAAAAATTATAGGCGTTTACTATTACCGGCCTGACCCATCCCCTCAGGGTAATATTCAGGTCAGTGGAATTTGCATCCAGATAGTGGGAGTCATTAAAAACTCCAATAACCCATGCCTTAGGCGAAGGCGTATAAGTCTGGTTAGGCCTAAGCACAATATTGCAGTATCCTGAAGCATTTGTTGTGTTTGTGCCAGCCAGCACCCCACCCACCCATAGGCTGCAGGAAGCACCGCTGACATTGGCTGTTGAATTGGTGTCATTTACAAACACTGACAGAAGGGCCGACTCATTTCGGAACATCGAGGTGGCATTTCCCACAGAGCTATTGTCATAGATTACCTGGAGGCTGTGCCTTTGGACTATGAATTCCTGGGCAGATGTATTCCTGGGGCTGTGGTATGCCTGGCTGGCGTTTGAGGAATTATAATCCAGATACTCGAACTTGTATTTGCTTGTGCCGGTCCAATTCAGGTTTGAAGTCAGATTAAAAGCCAGGGTGGAATTGCCTGCTGCATAAAGTGTCCCATGTCGCGTCCAGTTCCCAGTCAGATTTTCAAGTATCCATATGGAGACATTCATTGAATCACCATCATTATCGCTTGCATTTACAGAAAAACTAAAGTTTTCCCCCCAGGCACCTGTAGAAGGGGAAACATTATATCCCGTCAGGTTTGGGGGCAGGTTATAAAATCCACCCACCAGATAATCCGTTGCATTTCCTGCCAGCAGCCGCGGCTGAATCCACTTAAAATAGTCCACTATGCCATTGCCATTTGTGTCCTGCTTGCAGGCGCTAAATATATCCCCCAGGACAGAAATATTCTGATAAGCTGGTGAAGAGCCATTGCAAGTCCCAGTGGCATTATCTGGCGTAATATTGCGGAAGATATTTCCCCATTTAACCTTCAAAAAATCCTCGCCCTTTGACGCAGTGTCATCAATCGAGGCGTTTACAATGACATTGTAAAACGTGCCGTTAAGCGCATATAATGTTAGGTTGTACCTCCAGGTCATATTGTCAATCCCGCTTGTAAAATATGGGGCGGTGATGTTTACCTGGGCAGGCACTGCGGTAGGCATGGTGTCATCCCACAAAAATACAGAAAAGTTTGACATTTGGCCTGCCACCAAATTCACAGGAGACGAGGAAATGTCGCATACTTTAAGGCCGTCTATGGTTGTGACAGAAAATGGCGTCAGATTGAAGTCGCATGCGGCAGCGGCCTGGTTGAGTGTGACATATCTCAGGGTCATATTCTCTGCAGGCACTCCGGAAAAAGTAATATTGTATACACTGCTTCCAACAAGTTCATTATGCCTCACGCCGCTAATCCTGGACCATGCAGAAACAATATTCTTATTAACAAAGCCTGAAACATTATAGCGGTATTGCACGCTTAATGAAGAAATATTGAGCTTGCCTTTCCATTCAGAATGAAAAGTGATTGGCACATTGCAGTTTCCACTCAAGTCTGCTGTGCATGCCCTAAGATAATTGCTTATGTCCTGGCTTAGGTTCTGCCCTGTGGCAGTCATGTTTGACCTAAGCTTTGTCTTGTTAGAGGCCGGGTAGTACTCCCAAGCCCTGCTGGAGCTGTTGACTGAAATGGTCAGGTTTGTTGGGAAGTAGTCAAAGTTGAAGATATACAAAGCCCCATTTCCAGCCGCGACTTCAAGCCCTGCATCTCCAGGCACAACATCGCCTATTGAAACTGTCTGCACATAAGTGGAAGTTACAAAGTCCCATATCAAATCACCCTCCTTTGAAAAGGTATATACTCTTGGCTCATTGGAGCCGGCAACAATCTCATTTCCGGGATAATCAATATCATCTATTGCATTCCCTATCTGAACGCTGTTTATCTGGTCTCTTGCCGTAAAGTTCCAGACTTGCGTGAGAGTAGCATCATTTGCATTAAACAAAAAGACCTTGTGCTGTATATCCCCGGTAACAATCTCATCATTTGGGTCATTTGTGGCATTTCCAACATCTATGCTCCTTATGGTATTGCCCAGGTTATAATCAAAGACCTTCTGCCCGCTTGCATTCAATACATAAATCTTAGTTCCCGCAGCAATTGCAAGCTCAAGCCCTGCATCAGAAGTTAATTCCCCTACAGCAACACCATATATCCCGCTGTCGGTGGTATAATTCCATACCAACCCTCCAGTAGAATTAAGCACATACACATTTTTGTCCATAGAGCCAGCAATCACCTTATTTCCGGAGCCATCCAGGTTGGCAATAACAACCGAATATATCTGGTCCCCAACAGTATAATTCCACAATTGGCTTCCGGTAGAATTAAGCAGGTGAATGGCACTGTCTTCACCTCCAAAAGCAACCTCATTTCCAAATGAAGAAGATATGTCTCCAAGCGCAGTAGAGTGAACTGCATAATGGAAATTGCCAAGGGTATAATTCCAGATTATTGCCCCACTGCTCCCGTTTATCACCATTAAGCTGGGGATTGCCGGGGAATCAGCAATGTTGCTTCTTCCGGAAACAACTTCATTGTAGCCATCGCCATTGATGTCGCCAATAGAAAAGCCTTCCAGGTGCCCAACAGTAGTATTGCCATCGATAATTATGCTTCTTCGATAGATGGTAGTTATCTTTCCTATCAATCCCAGGGATATGTTCTGGACATCAGAATTCTTTGGAAGCCTCAGGTAGAATGTATGGTCGTCTGTTGAGTTGGCAAAATCAAACTCCTTTGAAGCTGAAGAATCATTGAATTTTGCCAGGGTATAATTTACCAGGGTAGTATTCAGGTTCAGGACAAATGAATCCTGGGTGCCTGCAAAAGAGCTTATGAGGCTGAAATTAAGCAACACCACCAGAAGGGTTATAGACGCCAAAACAAATACTTTTGTATTGCTTTTAGCCATAATTAAAGCCTTATTTTTTATTAACTTAGCCTATTTAAGCCTCTAAGACCGCCTAGATTGCATTTTGCTTGTTGCCACCCCCTGCTTGAGCGCAGTAACCTCTAGCTTGAGCTCATTGACTGACTTTGTAAGCATAGACTCTTCATCCCCCATCTTAAATGCGATTTTTTTGAGCTGCTTAAACTCAAGCTCAAGAAGGAACAGGTATATGACAACTGCACCTAAAAGAATCAGCAGTATGTTTGGATACTGGACCACAAGCCCATTATATGCCCCATATACAAGTGTGCAAAGCATCACACCCAAAAAAGCAAGAATTGTGTTGTCCTCCATAATTAGCTAGCTTTTTGAATATTATCCTTATCCTTCTTGTCCTGCCCTCCAGAATCTGCCAGGTCAACATCAAAGCTTTCCTTGAGGACAATTCCCATATCATGCACAGAATCCCTCAGTTCCCTTATCTCCTTTGTCATAATCAATTCCTCATCATCCATTTTCTTTGCCAGTTTCCTCACCTGCCTAAACTCTGCCTCTAAAACAAAGAGAAACAGAAGTACAACAACGCAAAGCAAAAGCACAAGCTGGCTCAGGGCAATCCCAAAGATATTGATTCCAAACAAGGTTATGTTCCCAGTCAGCCCCGATAGTTCTTCTATCATATGATTACTTTAAGCGCCTTGAGCCGGCACGCTCATCAGTGTTTGACTGCCGGATTCTCTTGACACCCATATATAAAATACCTAAAGCAATTATAAGCATTGCGTAACTTATCCATGATGCTATGCCTATATCAGAGCCGCTGACATAAAAGTTTCCCGTGCCTGTAGCCAGAGTTGCCATCTCAGTCCTCAGGCGGGCTTCTGCAATATACCTTCCTGACGACGCTCCAAGAGGGACCTTAAAGCTTTCCGATATGTTTGTCCTTGAAATAGGCTCTAGCTTACTAAGCTGCTGGATATTTGCATATACAAGTTCCTTGTCCGGAGTGTAGACCTCAGTCTCAATGTAAGGGTAGTCTATCTCTTCTCCGCCGTGTATGACTAATATATCCAGGCCAACCTGGGAGCTTGAGTCATACCGGTCTCTATCCGGAGTGACAATTATCTTTGGATAAGTCTGCTTGTAATTTACTGAAAGCTCTTTGCTTGCCTTTGGCTCAATCTGAGGTATCATCACCTTGATGGATTCTTCTCCAGAATAGGTCAATGGCCTGCCATTTTCATCAAATATGCTTAAGATGCTCGATGCCTGTATTGGGAGGTTGAACTGGATGTTGGGGTAGGCTTCCTCTGCCATGCTCCTTAGAAATACTGTAAGCTTAAGCTCGACCATCTTCTCCTCAAGGACACGGATTACTTCAATGTCCCGATCAGTTTCCAGGATAGGAGGAGTCAGTATCCGGACATCATAGTTTCTTGCCTCCTGCGGGTAAAGCCTGCTCTTCCAGGACATATACCGTTTGCCTTCTTTTGAGGCAAATATAATTTCTTCCCTGACTTCACTGCCCTTTTCATCTATATACGAAACATAGCCCGTAATTGCATCATTGAATGCTTCAGTTTCAAATTCAGAGTCTACAAACTGAGCGTTTGGGTTATAGACCTCAAACTCCTTTACCCATGAGACTGGGCTTCCGACCTGGACGGACTTTGCGACGAGGAATTCGCCCTGCCTGATTTCCAATTCTTTCATCTCCTGCGGGACGATGACCCTTATCACGCCATAGACGGTAGTCTTTACCTCGCTTTCGGTGGAAGGGTCAAAACCTGCGATGCCCATCGGCATTTCATATAGTCCGGGATTTGTAATATTCACGCGGTACATGACTTTTACTGCCGCATTATTTCCAAGAGTCCAACCAGTTCCTGCGGCATTCCTGTACTCGCATGAATCAACTATCGTTCCATCCGGAAGAGTCAGAGTGCCAGTAGTATTTACCGATATATCAGTTGAGCTTGACCAGGCAACGCCATCTGTCGAGTTATAGAATAATATGCTGTCTGTAGAGCAGGTGAAATTTGTACCTTTTGGAATATAATCTATGAAATAAATATTGGTAATCTGGCTGCCAATTACCTGAACAACCAATGTGCCGTTTACCAAGGTTGGGTTAGAAGGGTCAGCCGAAAACAAGTCCTTGTAACCAATGAGCTGCCTGCCTGAACAACCAATTGTCTTTGGAGCAGGCGCTTCTGTTTCAGGTGTGCCGCTTATGGAAACAACTGTAGAATTTCCTGTGAACGGGAACTGGTCTCCCGTCATAAGGTCACCGGGTGAAGTGACATTGTAACTAACATTTATTCGCTCATTCTGCTCAAAATATTTGCTGAGGTTTGTCAGGCTAAAGTCTGGAATCGATACGTTTACAAGGCCATTACTCGTGCCACTGGGTTGTGTAAGGGTCACGGTAATATTATTGCTTGTGCCATTCCCGGTTTTAAGCACAACCCATGCTGAGCTGGTTGCATTGTACCACGAAACAACTATTGAATTATTGTCTACAATAAATGGCATCCTTGAAGACCCAACAGTATTGTTGCGCGGAATATTGCTTAAGATAGTGATGCTTTTTCCTTTGGCATTGGCATCGCCCT
>Ga0105092_10001811_pt1 | contig 11452 bp, 6 predicted proteins | sample PPLLak2March2015_FD_87021 | JGI IMG/M metagenome (GOLD analysis project Ga0105092, IMG submission 87021) | Freshwater sediment microbial communities from Prairie Pothole Lake near Jamestown, North Dakota, USA - PPLs Lake P7 Core (1) Depth... | ecosystem: Environmental > Aquatic > Freshwater >... | reverse complement strand
CCTTGCGCAGGCAAATGAGGATATCCCTGAAATGAGCCATATGCTCAACTTCCTCACCTTTGGAGCTGGTGCAATAGGCACATATATCGGCGGCAGCCTGAGTCTCAAGGGTCATAATGTCGTTTTTTTGGAACGTCCAGAAGTTGCTGTTAATCTATTGGGACGTGGATTGTCCTTGAACATCGATCAGCAGGTACATCACATTCTATCTCCTCGAATAGCCTCCAGCCTGAGCGAAGCGATCTCCTTCGGTACGTATGATGCCGCCATCTTTGCTTTGAAGTCAAACCATACCCATTCCGCGCTCGATTTAATGGCTCCATATAAAGATGAGCTGCCTACGATTGTTTGCTTTCAAAACGGCGTGGAGAATGAAAAATTGCTTTCATCGGTTTTGGGTGAATCCCGTGTAATTGCCGGGACAGTTACCAGTGCGATCGGGCGAAACGGAGCCGGTGATATCGTATTGGAACGAAAGCGCGGCGTAGGTATTGCAGGTGGGAACGAATTGTCTCAAAGGTTGGTATCAGCTTTTAATGAGGCCGGGTTGAATGCGAATATTTTTCCCCACGCAAAAGACATGAAGTGGTCGAAGCTGCTGACGAACTTGCTGGCAAACGCTTCCTCAGCCATTCTGGATATGACACCCGGCGAAATCTTTTCTCACCCGGGCTTGTTCTACCTGGAAGTCCGCCAGCTTCGAGAGGCATTGAGGGTCATGTCTGGCCATCACATCCGGGTTGTGGATCTGCCCGGTGTTCCTGTCCGTTTGCTCGCACTTGCGGTCACCGGTCTGCCTCTGACGCTCGCTCGGCCTGCAATGCGTAAGGCTGTCGGTGGTGGCCGCGGTGGCAAAATGCCTTCTTTTCACATCGATCTGCACAGCGGGAAAGGCATTACCGAAGTGGACTATTTAAATGGGGCAGTTGTTCGCTATGGAATAAAAGCCGGTGTACCCACACCAGTCAACCAACTTCTAAATGAAACTCTTCAGGCAATGGCAAGAGGCGATGTTTCCCTCGATGAATATGCTCACCAACCAGAGAAATTATTGAATTTGTTTCCTCGTATCGTGCACCCTTAATTAGGTCAATTATTATTCGATAATCCTTATCGAAGGAAACATACTTCGCGACCAACATCGAAAGGATAGGTACAATGACTCTCGTTGAAGATTCTACTGGAAATAAACTTACCTACAAGATTATCGGAGCTGCAATGGCTGTACACATCAGCAAATTCGCGTATTCGTGTTCTAAAATTCGTGGATCGCCCCATTTACCGTATCACATCATAAAACAGCGGCAGCGGTTCAACTGGCTCAGGGCTGACCTTGACCCCTGAGAGCAGCTTCTCCTTTGCAGCAGGCAGAAGATCTTTACGATTAGCATGGATGGAGAAAAGTGGAGTTCCAGTGCTGACCTTCTCTCCTACCTTGTGATGGACAATAATCCCCACGCTATGATCGATCGGATCGCCCTTCTTTGCGCGCCCTGCTCCTAATAAGACCGAGGTTTCCCCCACTTCCTTTGCGTTCACCTGACTCAGCCATCCACTGCCAGGCGAAAATACTTCTTCTACGAACTGTGCTTTTGGCAGAAGATTGGGATTATCGATAACTGTCAAATCTCCACCCTGTGCCCTCACCAGGGCACGAAACTTTTCCCATGCTTTTCCACCATCCAGGGCTCGTCTTGCAAGCTCCAATCCATGATTCTCATCTCGGGCAAACTCCCCCAGTATTAAAAGATGAGCAGAGACCATCAGGCAGTGCTCTCGAAAATCATCCGGACCTCCGCCGTGCAGGGTCTCGATTGCTTCACAAACTTCCAGGGAATTACCCACGGCTTGACCAAGCGGTTGGTGCATATCGGAGATTAATGCAGTGGCTTTACGATTTGCCAGGCTTGCAATATCCACCATTAACCTGGCAAGCTGGCGAGCCTCTTCCAGCGTTTGCATGAATGCACCTAACCCTACCTTGACATCCAGCAAGATCGCTTGAGCTCCTGCCGCAAGCTTTTTACTCATAATGGAGGATGCAATCAAAGGGATCGACTGGACAGTACCTGTCACATCTCTTAGCGCATAAAACTTGCCATCGGCAGGCGCCAGGTCATCATTTTGCCCAATCAGCACAAGACCTTCGTTCTTCAACTGGTCCAGGAATTCATCCATAGACAGATTCACCCGACAGCCAGGAATAGATTCCAGTTTATCGAGGGTTCCTCCACTAAAACCAAGCCCGCGGCCCGACATTTTCCCCACAGGCAGCCCGCAAGCAGCGACCACCGGCTCGACAACCAGCGTAGTCTTATCGCCCACACCTCCGGTGGAATGTTTGTCAACGGCCAACCGTACTGCCGATGAAAGGTCGAGGATCTTACCAGATTGAGCCATTGCCAGGGTCAGATAGGTCGTTTCCTGGGTTGTCATTCCATTCAATAAGACTGCCATAGCCCAGGCAGCAGCTTGATAATCCGGAATATCTCCCCTGGTAAAGCCTTCCACAAAATATCGGATTTCGCCTTCACTGAGTTCTTGCCGATCACGCTTCTTGATAATAATATCGACAGCTCGCATAATTTCCTACCCTATTTTTAATTGCGCTGATCTTATAACTGCCATTATAATCCAGGAAGAAACCGCGTTCATATCTACAAACATGAATTCACACACAATTTATCAAGATGGAAAGCTGGGGATGATACCGTGAACGATAAATTTCCAAATGCCGGGAATGAAAAATCCACTCCCGTCATGGTATATACTTCCAACAGTCTGTCGCGCGGCGAAGTTATCACCAGGCAAGCTATAAGGGTGAATACCTGGTTTCGAACCCAGGCAGCTCCGGAATTTTTGTGCATTCGGAAAGCCCAGGTCCTCCTCCAAGGAGTCGCTGGTCTTCAAAACCTGGCCTTTGACGAATACCATATCCCAATTGGGCAGGTACTTGCCATGCACATGATTCCACCTGTTACGGATGAACTGGATTTCGATCAGAGCGAGCCGAACCGAAAAATGGAACCGGTCACGGTTATGGTATCTAACTTTCGGATGAATGCCTGTATCCGAATGGCTACGCAATCGAACCTGGGAAAATTCCTCGACACGGCTCGAGAAACATGGCTTTCTATCTATGAAGTGGAGATATCCAACAGCAGTATTCCGGGGATGGGAGTGCTCCACGTACCCGCAGCTATCATTCGATTAAGCGGTGTTACTTTTGCCACCAGGAGAACTGACATTTAATTTATTCATAGAAACCTATTTTTATAATCTCTTGGTGTAGTGATTTTTTCCTATTTAGATTAAGTTTACTGGCACAAAGATTGCATATATAATCATGATATCGCAGTGGTGGTTTGTTCTATAATTACGAAAGATTCCACCAACGACATGCGATGACGCGCTCATATCTGGGGACCTTGAAGATGGACCAGGGTAATATCGGCCGGAACACTGTGCTGAAAGACAGCAAGGGGGAATATTCTTCGTCCGAAGGAGAACGAGAGAATCGATTATTTTCGGTTAATGTAGGTATGGATAATTTTGATCTGGTTGAATCGGCACCTGGTGGTTTTATACTTACTGATGATACGGGTCTGATCCTGGAAGTTGATCATACTGTAGCTGTCATCTTGCGCACATCCACACGAAGACTGATCGGAAAATCATTCATTAATTTCCTGAAAGAAGAAGATAGAGCTGAGTGCATAACACGCATGACAATCGCCCGGGTAACCAGGCAGGTACTTGAGTGGCATGCAGGTATCCAACTCAGATCGAAAGACACATTTGCGGTCAGCCTGGTCGTTACGGCTGTACCAGCCTCACCCTTCGAATCGACGACACTGCGTTGGACCATTCGTGATATATCTGCATATCCGGAAATCCGTCGTTCGCAGCAAGGCGAGCGAGATGATTTAAAGATTAAAGTTCTTGAACAACTCGATCAGTTAAAGATTGCCCGACAGGATACTATCCGCGAGGTAGAGAACCGGAAACGAATTGAGAACGCTCTGAAAAAAGTCCGTGAAGAGTTGGAGAACCGTGTCAATGAAAGAACGGAAGCTTTGGCAGTAGCGAATGAGATGCTGCAGGCAGAATTACTGGAAAGAAAACGCCTCGAAGCAGAAACCATTCAGAAAGCTATGCAGCTTACCCAAATATATTCTGCGACTGGTGCCCTGATCACAACCCTCGATTTGGAACCCCTTTTAGGACAGATTCTGGATGCTGCTGTAAGCGCCATCCCTTCCGCAGAAAAAGGTATGATACATCTGGTAGCAAGGGAGACTGGTCAGCTTGAAACTCGGGCATCGATTGGGTACACCGACAAACGAATCCAAAAATTCCTCATCCAGGGTGCAAAAGATCATTATTATGTCGCCGAGGCTGTCAGTGAAAGAAAACCGCTGCTTGTCCCGGATATCGATTTAAAAACGAGAGTACATCCCGAAGAGCTGCTCCCTGAAACGCGCAACATTCGTTCAGCAATCGTAGCCCCTCTTGTGCTTAATGAGGAAATCCTGGGTGCTCTTTCCCTAGAATCTTCACAGCGGGAAGCATTCAATGAGAATGATTTACGCCTGCTTGTTACGTTTGCTGCCACAGTCACAATTGCTATCCGGAATGCCCAACTGCATGGAGAAGTCCAAAAACTGGCGATAACCGATACAGTCACCGGCGTTTACAACCGTCGAGGTTTCTTCGAGCTGGGGAAACGCGAGGTCGAGCGTGCTCGCCGTTTTGGCCGTCCCTTGACGGGCATCATGTTCGATATGGATCATTTCAAGGATGTCAACGATACCTTCGGACACACTTGCGGTGACCAGGTCCTGCGAATCATTGCAGAACGAATTAAATCCAATATCCGAGAAGTTGATATTATGGGACGCTACGGCGGAGATGAATTCACAATACTCCTGCCGGAAACCGACTTGTTTGTGGCAACCAATGTTGCAGAGCGCTTGCGGCTGTGTGTATACGATTCTCCCGTTCCAATGGAAGGGAGCCTGATTCCTTTGACGATCAGCCTGGGGGTTGCCCGGTTATCCCACGATCTCCTCGACCTCACCAGCCTGCTAGACCGTGCAGATGCGGCTTTGTATTCTGCGAAACGATCAGGACGTAACCGGGTGGAGATCGGCTGAGCCCGATTATTACTCCCTCTTACTTTTCTTCCTTAAGCTTTAAACGAACGAATTCCCACACTTCATCGAACATCGCTTCGGTAAGACGCCCTGTTTGTGTATTCTGCCGGCTGGGATGATATGATGAGACCAGCCAGGGAAGTCCAGGACCAGGCTGGTAGAAACCGGTGTGTTGAAATGTAAATCTAGGTACTTCATTCCCGGCATGCCTGAAAATCCGCAGGATACTGTCAAATGCAATTCGCCCCAGCGCTACCATCCCCCTCAGGTTTTGCATCATTGAAATTTCACGAACCAGGTAAGGCCTGCAGTTTTCCAGCTCGTCTGGTAAAGGTTTGTTATCAGGCGGCGCGCATCTGCATACCGCTGCAATATAGATATCCTTTAATTCCAATCCGTCGCCGCGTCGAATAGAAACAGGCTGGTTTGCAAACCCTGCCTTATGGAGTGCACGGTAGAGAAAATCTCCCGAGCTATCACCGGTGAAATTCCTTCCTGTCCGGTTTGCACCATGAGCTGCAGGAGCCAGACCAACGATCAATACTCTCCCCTGTGGATCGCCAAAGCCTGGTACAGGTTTCCCCCAGTATTCCCATTCTCGATAGCTTTTCCTTTTCTCAAGGGCCACTCTCTCCCGCCACTCCACCAACCGGGGACACTTCCTGCAGGAAGTAATCACATCCCGCAGCTTCTCCCAGGAATTTCCATCGAATGATTGATTCATATTTTCTCCAAACCGGCTCAAACTATACCATAACTTGCTTATCTCTAACTTTAAAATCGATGGAATAAAAGCTTTACAAACCCACTTCGTTAAGACGGCTTTTGATGGTTATGTTAAAAACATTTCAATAATGCTTGCAGTTTTGAAATTAGAGAAAAATTTCCTGAGGGTTATAATACTTATAGCGATACTGGATATCCCGTCCTGCGATTTCGCATTTATTTAGGTACAAATCATGGTCTTGGCTGTCAAATATCTCTTAGTTTTTACTACGTTTCTCTCTTTTTTTACTGCTGTCTATACCTGGCGCAAGCGTCCTATGTTGGGCGCAGTACCATTCAGCTACTTAATGATGGCCTTAGCAATCTGGTTGCTCGCCAGTTCACAGGTTATCGAAAATTCATCGCTTGAATATAAAGTAGTTTGGACCCGACTCAGCTACCTGGGTATCGTCATTGTCCCAGGATCCGCATTCTATCTAAGCCTCCAGTACACCCGTCACCGGAAGTGGATAAAATCGCCCCTGCGCTATCTGCTCGCAATTGAGCCGCTTCTGGTTACTATACTGGTTTGGACGAATCAATACCACCATTTTTTCTGGAAAAATATTGGTGTTCATCAGGGCGATTACTTCCAGTCTCTGCAGTTCGAAAATGGCCCAGGTTTTTGGATCCACGTCATCTATTCGCAAATCCTGATATTTTTAAGCTTTGCACTTCTGATGAATACAGTAAAAAGTTCATCAGAATTTTATAAAAGACAGGCAGTATCACTGTTAATGGGCGCTTCTTTACCATGGTTGGTTCGTCTGATCTATATTTTCTTTTTAGCACAGATCCCGACTATCGATCCGACGCCTCTCTTCTTTTCCATATCAAGTCTTTTGGTTGCTTTAGGTTTATTTCGATTCAAGATATTCGATATTGTCCCCATTGCATACGATTCGATTATTGAAAGTATGGGGGATGGTTTGATCGTACTCGATTCGGAAAACCGGGTTGTCGAAGCGAACCCGGCAGCCGAAGATATTTTACACTTCAAAGAAATCGAAATCATCGGTTTATCTGTCCATGAGGCATTTGCAAGCTTCCCTACCCTGCTTGAAAAACTTAACACGAACGCAGATTCCAATTCAGACCTTTCCTTTCACCATTTATCGAATTTTCGTTTCTACAATCTTCGCATTGTTCCGCTGTTCGGAAGAAAACAGCAGCGATTAGGCAGGATGATCCTGATCCAGGATTTCACGGAACAGAAAAAGAAGGAAGATACACAGAAACGCAGAATTGATGAATTAGCTGCACTCCATTCTGCTCTGATCGATATCACGGCTTCGCGCGACATCTATTCACTCATGACGAAGATCACAGAAGGCGCCGTAGAAATGGTCCAGGCACTTGGCGCCAGTCTTTACCGGCTGGATAAAAAACGCGGCGTGATGGAGTGTACCGTGAACTACCACAATCCAATCGATCAAAAAGGAATGGTCGTAGCGCTTGGTCAGGATATTGCAGGTATCGTCGGACAGACCGGAGAGAAACTGGTGGTTCGAGATTATTCGAACTGGGAATTACGTTCACCAACAAAACATAAAACAGGCCCGGTAGCAGCAATTGGAGTTCCTCTTCTCTCCAAAAACGATGAAGATATAAATGGAGTACTGGTTGTCGTTTACGCAAAGCTCGAAAACCCTTATATAGACACCGATGTAGAGCTGCTCTCGATGCTTGCCCACCAATCGGTAATTGTGATAGAAAAAGCACGTCTCCTTCTATCAGAACGCCGCCAACGTGAAAAAGCAGATACTCTTCAGGAGATAAGCAGAGCCATCAACTCAAGCCTGGATATAAAGTGTGTTCTTGACATGCTCTTGGAGCAGCTTGCCAGAGTTGTTTCTTACGATAGTGCTTCGTTGATGCTTGTGGAAGATGATTATTTTACAATCGTTTCTGAGCAAGGATTTCGCCCAGAACAGAAATCGGTATCCCAGATAAAAACCACAGAAATCCTGCACGCAAAACAGGTGCTAGATAGACAATCGCCTATCATTCTTGCGGATACTCAGTCTGATCAACGCTGGCAGAATATTCCTGGGTCCAGTTATATTCGCTGTTGGTTAGGTGTTCCCCTCGTCTATCAGGGAAAATCCATCGGCTTGTTAAATCTTGATAAGGAAGAACCCTACTTTTATTCAGAAGCTGACGCGAACCTGGCAGCAGCCTTTGCAAACCAGGCTGTCATAGCGATTGAAAATGCCAGGCTTTTCGAAGCTGCTGATCGACGCGCCCGCGAAGCTGAGACCTTAAGACAGGCAACGTCAGTTGTTGCTGCGACATTAAAACAAGAAGAATCGATCGAACGCATTCTGGACCAGCTCGATCGCGTAGTCTCTTATGACAGCGCCTCCGTTCAGCTACTGCAAGATGGCTGCCTGGAAATTGTTGGAGGCCGTGGCTGGCCCAATCCCAAAGCCGTTGTAGGAACCAAGTTCCCTATCAACAATGAAAATCCTAATTCTCTTGTAATCAATTCGAGACAACCTGTCATTGTTTCTGACACGATCGACTCATATCCAGTCTTCAAGGATAACCTGCACAACCATATCCGATCGTGGCTTGGCGTACCACTAATCGTTCATGACCGGATCATTGGAATGTTCGCTGTAGACAGCCAGACTCCTGGCACTTACAACAACGATCATGCTCGTCTCGTAGCTGCATTTGCTGATCAGGTAGCGATCGCCATTGAAAATGCCCGCCTCTATGCTGAAGCTGAACGGAGGGCAAACGAGCTTAGACAGTTGTATGATGCCGCTCAAGATCTGACTCAAAGCCTCGAACCTGAAGTGGTCCTATCCAAGCTTGCAAAACACCTTACAGACGCACTCAGTGCAACCAGTGGTTATATTATTGACGTAGACCTCGAAAATGAGGAATTAACGGTTGTCGCAGAATATTGGTCTGAAGAAGCCTGTGAACAGGAACGGGGAAGTGAACTCTACCGCGTTTATCCATTATCGGCACATACATCTGTGATGGAAGCTTATCACAGGGGTGAACCTGTATGCTATACACCCAATTCACCAGATAGAACTGAAGCTGAACGAGAAGAGCTTTTAGCCTATGGTGTTAAGTCCTCATTACTGGTACCCATCATATTAAGGGGCGATTTAGTCGGTCAGGTGCAAATATGGGAAAGCAGATATGAGAGGGATTTCACCACATCTGAAAACCGCTTAGCAATGGCACTCGCCCAGCATGCTGCCGCAGTACTGGAAAACGCACACCTGTATTCTGCTGAAAGAATGAGGGTCGCAGAGCTGGATGCCTTACGGGATACGATGGCAGATCTGTCTTCAGAACTTGAGCTGCCAAAACTGCTGCAGGCAATCCTTGAGCGCTCGGTAGAGATGTTAAAGGGCTCCGGTGGAGAGGTGGGTTTGTTTGATGCCGGGCACGGCCAGTTGGAAATCGTTGCCTGTTATCAAATGAATAAAGATAATACCGGGCTCCAAATGGCTCTCGGTGAGGGAGTGATGGGACGTGTGGCGCAAAGCTGTGAACCATTGATCGTGCCGAATTATCCTGAGTGGGATGGGAAATCGCATCAATACGAGGATAATAATTGGTCAACAGTTGTTGCAGCTCCGCTCATGATCGGCGGCAGGCTTCTGGGAGTCCTCGGAGTCGTTGACGCTGATAGAGGCCGTATATTCAGCACTTCTGAACAGCATTTAATGAACCTGTTTGCTCAGCAAGCAGCAATTGCGGTAGAAAATGCCAGGCTCTATACAGAAGCACGGGAGGCAGCCGATAGACGTGCCATACTTCATCACGCCAGCCAGGAAGTCGTTGCTGCGTCTCTGGATCCTGAAGGTGTCTACATCACCCTGCATAATGCAGCGAGCAAACTTATGCCTACTGAAGCGTTTGCGATTACCCTGCTCGACGAGAACCGGAACATGATCGACGCGGTTTATATTTACGACCATCAAGGTAGAGCAAGACCTATCAGTTTTCCAGTCGACCGGGGTTTGAGCGGTGCAGTTATTGCCAGTGGTAAATCGCTATATATCAGGGACCTCCCCGTGGATGGAAATACGGTTGATTCTATACGGGTTGGCGACAAAGAAGATGTGCGGTCAATCATTGCTGTGCCAATGCGACTGGGCGGCAAAGTCATTGGAATGCTATCGGCTCAAAGCTACCAGCCGCAAGCTTACACCGATGACGATATGGCGCTTTTAGAAATGCTTGCATCCTATGCAGCCATTGCCCTGGACAACGCCCGATTGTTTGCCGAGGTGCAGAAGCTTGCAATCACAGATTCTGTCACAGGCATTTTTAACCGCCGCCAACTTTTTGAGCTGGGTCAGCGTGAGTTCAGTCGTTCACTGCGGTTTGGCCGCCCTCTTGCAGCTATCCTCTTTGACATCGACGAATTTAAAATCGTCAACGATACCTGCGGTCATCCTGCCGGTGATGTCGTTCTTCGTGTTCTTGCACAGATCGTTCAAGATATGATCCGGGAAATCGACGTTCTCGGCCGCTACGGCGGAGAGGAATTTGTAGTTGTCTTGCCGGAAACAACAAGCATGGCTGCTGAATGGGTTTCCGACCGGATTCGCAAAAAGGTTGCCAATACGCCCATCCCCACAGATAAAGGGGAAGTCAATATCACAATCAGCATCGGCGTCACCGAAATCACTCCAGATATTCCCGATTTTGCCGCTCTGGTAGCCCGTGCCGATGAAGCGATGTATGACGCCAAACAAGCAGGTAAAAACGGGGTCGCTATCCGATGACAAATACGATGACAAAAGACCCAAAAGAGATCATCTTTTTGAATGCCATCTTTCCAATGCTCCTGATGATGGGTGGTCTGGAGCCTGTTGCTAATACCTTAGCAAAATTAGTGGACGTTCTTAACAACTGTTGGATTCTGATACCCGGTGTTCTGGCATCAGGGATCCTGTCTTCTACTGCAATCATACTGATGACCAGGCATCGCCAAAATGCTACGAAGCAACGTCAAATACAAAAAAAGATCCAGGAAATTCAAGAAGGAATCGAATTTTACGATAATCTCTTATACAGTTTGGGTGAAGGAGTACTGCTGCTGGATAAGCATGGGAGGATCATATACGCCAACCAGACCTGCGCAGCGATTGCAGAGTCAAATTCCGATGATCTGATTGGTAAAAACTGGAAAGAGGTCGTCTCTGAAGACCAGCATGCCAGTATTCTCGCAGCCTACGACAGGCGAGTACAAGGTCAATGTGATACATATGAAGTGTCATTAAGACGAAAGAACGGGAAACGACTCCATCTTCTGATAAGCGAGAGTCCCAATGCACCCATTCATCTGCCTCAATCCATGCAACCAATTCCACCGGTTGTGGAAACACTGGGCCAAGATGAGAATACTATCCAGAATACTATTGAGCTTAATACAAGACTTCTGGTTCTCAGGGATATCAGCGATCGGATTGTTCGCGAACAAGAGATGGAAGCAATATCGAGGGTTTCTGCGGCACTCCGATCACCAGCGATGCGTGAGGATATACTCCAGG
>Ga0105092_10001810_pt1 | contig 11458 bp, 17 predicted proteins | sample PPLLak2March2015_FD_87021 | JGI IMG/M metagenome (GOLD analysis project Ga0105092, IMG submission 87021) | Freshwater sediment microbial communities from Prairie Pothole Lake near Jamestown, North Dakota, USA - PPLs Lake P7 Core (1) Depth... | ecosystem: Environmental > Aquatic > Freshwater >... | reverse complement strand
CTTATGGGCTTAGATAGCAATAGTAACCTCATTAGGCTTAGGATGCGTGGCATAATAGGCGCAAGCTAAACTTAGGACTGCATTAGGAACGGCGAGCGCAAGGTAAAGTTTTGGTTGATCAGGAATCTGCTGTTGAACCTCATGTGCATACATGGCAAAATTGACTAGCGAACTTAAACCCACACCAATGCTTATCAATCCCAACGCTTTATTCATAGTTATCACCTAATTATAATAAACATTAGATATATAAATAATTTCTGTCTTTAAATATCTACTTTAAAGTAACTAATCCTTCACCAATTCAAGATTCAATTCCTCTGCCACAAGCTCGTATGCTCCAGGCATCTTGGCCTTTGCCCTTCTGACGGCTTCCTTAATTACTAGGAAGTTCTTCTTATTTGCCCTAAGCTCGAACAAAACTTCACCTGGCTTAAGCATGACTGCGCTACCACCCGGCTTACCAAAAGACCGCCTCATACCAGAGAAGAAACGGTCGGCTCCAGCTACAGCGGCCTGCTTGTGTTCCCTTATTACTTGGAATGGATATTTCCTTAAAACTAAGTAGAAATCTGTCTTTATATTTTTCTGTAAATAATTGGACATAGCAATTCTTGCTGCTTCAAGGGCATTATCTCTAACCTGAAGGTCTGAATTGCAAATAACATAATAGATTTGATCATAGTCTGCTCGTTGGCCGGTTCTGAATCTCTTGACCTTAACACTTGGCACACCTCTTACATAACCTTTCTTAGGCCTTCTTTTAGACACCCTTGTCCAGGGCCTCTTTTTTACCCGGTAACACCTTGCAGGTCTTAATTTTACCATACATATCTTTTAATTAAAAAAATAAATGGTACTCATATCACATAGGATAATATTCCTACCACATTAACCGATTTATATATGGCTTATTTCATAGGATTATGTCTGACCTTGAATTGATGCCCTACTTTACAGCCCTTCTTTTGTGCAGCACGGCAGTTATTGAAGAGGTGCCTAGAGCAATCTATCAGATTTCTCAAGCCTCGGGTGATAATTTGCCCCAAATAAGTGAGTCTGCATTGATTGTTTTAACTTTTGCGGGTTTGGGCTATGGCATAGGCAAAATTGCGACTTATCGGTTTGGATCGGGTAAGCCCGAAAAGCCGTATGAAAATTTTCTGGGAATTGTCTGAATATTTCTTTGAAACTTAATTAATTGAAACAGAGGATAATTATGTTTGGAGGCCTTTTCAAAAAACGCACCATTCCCGCTGAGGAAATGTTTACTGTCAGAAAGGCCGCTTTGATGATAATTGCCCCGCAGAATTTCCGGGACGAAGAATGTTTTGAAACCAAGGAAGAGCTTGAAAAAGCCGGAATAAAAGTTGTAATCGCTTCACTTACGCAGGGCAAGAAAAAAGGAAGTCGTAGTGGCTTAGCTTTGGCGGAAAAATCTATTGGTGATGTGAATGTTGATGATTACGATGCAGTTATGTTTATCGGCGGCTCGGGTGCGGAAATATACTTTAAAAATCCAATTGCGCTCGATATTGCCAGACAGTCCTACAAGAAAGGAAAACTCACTGCGGCAATCTGCATAGCCCCGGTAATCTTGGCAAATGCCGGAGTTTTGAATGGAAAATCTGCAACTGCTTTTGATGACGCAATATCGAGAGCAGCCTTTAACAAGGCAAAAGCAGTTTTTACGGGTAAAACTATTGAGGTTGATGGAAAAATTGTCACGGGAAATGGCCCAAAGGCTTCTAGAGAGTTTGGCAGGAAGCTTGCTGAATTGATTTAGCGGGCCATAAATTCTGGGAAATTTGCGCTATTTCATTAGGATACAAGGTCCTTCGAATCCGCCAGTAGTCTCCCGAATTCTCCCATCTGGGAGAATCTTCCAGATAGGAGCCATCGGCATTACCAAAATCAATAATCCACTTGTATTTTTTCTCCCTCACGGCACGAAAGAATTTCTTCAGCCAACCATCCAACTCCTCTATAGAACCAAAATGACCTACCGGAGCAAGGACGCTGTCCTCACGATAAGACTTGGCTGACCTGCCATCAGCGATATAATATGTAAACCTTGGGTCAAGCGCCTTGGTTTTACCGTCTAAGAGCTCGCTGGCAGACAAAAACAAAGTGTATTTATCGGGCAATATTGTTTCGCAGGCATAAGATTCCATACAAATATATCACTATTTCCCAATATATCATTTTATCACCAGCCAAACCACCCGTTTTCCAGCTCTTGCTTTCCAATCAACTGAAGAAATAGGCCATATGCCATCTCAGAGGAGAGCGCCCCTGCAGACCCAATAATTACTAGCTCTGGCAAATCAGGGGAGTAGTGTGATTGCAGATAAACTGCCGACACCGCTCCAACCAGTGGAGCAATATTTGAGAAACTCCCAAGGGAGCGATTAAGGCCATGATTATTTGCTAAGAAGTTCTTTTCTTCATACACGATCTCCCTGCAGTAACCAGAGCACCTCGAATACGCGTCCTTCAATTTTCCCATCATTTTGCTTCAATAACTTATAGCCTACAACTTTATATAGTAACTACTCATCGTCCAAATATTCCTCTTTATACATCCTTATCATTAAAAGCAAATAGCACAGGAGAAGCGGACCGATAATAATTCCCAACAATCCAAATATAGGCACTCCTGCGAAAGCCCCAATAAGGGAAACTAGTGGATGGATGTTTCCCATTTCTTTTTGGAGAGGTGGGCGTATAATTCCGTCAAGGCTGCTCAGGAAGATGCCAATTACGAGGAATACAAAAGCCACCGAGTAGTCGTGCTGAAGCAACTTAAGTATAAAAATAGGAATCCATATCAGGTGCGGCCCGACAAATGGAAGGAATGAGAATATTGCTGCAATAAATCCCCAGAAAAAAGCACCGGGTATCCCAAAAAACATGAAGCTCACAGAAATTATGGCACCTTGTATCAGGGCGATAATTCCGGAAACCACTATCGTTGTATGGGTCACATTTTTGAACTCAACAACAAGGGCATGTGTATTTCGCCTATTAAATGGGCTTAATGAAATAAATTTCTTTTTTGATTCGTCGCTCAAGGTCAGGAGATAGTAAAACATGAAATATAGGAGAATCATATTTACCAAAATTCCCCCCAAGCTGCTCGCGGTGTTGACTACAAAGCCGCTGGTAGATGCTCCAAGGCTGCCTATTTCCTGAGAAACAACTTTGTCAAATTCGATGCCGGGGATTATGTTGCTTAGGCTTTGAATATTTTCCAGAAGCAAATCTATGTTGCTTATTGCAGGCATGACCTCAGAATAGACTGTCTTAATTACGAAAATAGATGGGATAATCACAAGAATGAGTGTTCCGAGGATTATAAGCACGGCAGAAACTCCTTTTGAAAAACCCACTTCATGAACCAGTTTTTTATAAAGCGGGCTGAAAACAACATACATTATGACTGCGCCAAAAATCGCTCCAATATAAGGCAAAAGAGCATAAACCAGGAAAGCGATTAGAGAAAAAAGGACCACAGAAGCAAACACTTTTTTTATCTGGTGGTCGTCGTACATAAGTATATAATTAGATATAGGTTACACTTGGAGTTTCAGAATATAAGAATTACTTTTAGATAGAGATATGATAAAAACTTCGGATGATTCTGGGGTAAGCAATTTGAACCAGATAATAAATAACAACTATCTCATTTACGAAGCGGTAGACTTTGAAGGCTTTCTGTTTGCGCTAGGGCTGAAAAAAGATATGATTTCGAAAGGCGATTGGAGAGAGCAGGAAACTGGCGTGTTGGTAAAACCAATGATAACTGACGATTTAAGCAAGGAGTATAATTTGACCTACATAGGCCTCATTTTCAATCAACCCACAAACGCTCATTATTACAAAACTCGGGAAGACACAATATTGTTCAAAACGCCAGGAAAAGTCGATTTTTTGTTGCCTGGCCGCCAAAAACCGCAGACCCATTATTTTCAGCCAGAAGAAGCCATACAAATTCCAAGATATGTGGTGAGGCAACTCAGCCCCATAGACAAAACGCTTGAGATTGAGTTGGTGGTAAAGCCAAGATACAAGGAGTCGGATGAGATTCCTGTAAAAAAGGTGGCTTAATAGCCTCAGCTAAGGTCTCAAAAGTTGCCCTTTTTAAACGTTAAAGCCTATTAATTCAATGGGATATGTACACAAGCCAAGGTGCGGAACTCTTCAGTTTTGGCCAAGAAGCAGAGCTGAGAGAATCTACCCTAAGATTTCGGCTTGGTATGGCACAGGCTTGCAGGGTTTTGCAGCTTATAAAGTTGGAATGACCCAGTATGTTTTGAACGAAACCAGAAAAAATGTCAATTTTGGCAAAGAAGTTATTAAAGCAGCAACTATTTTGGAAGTTCCTCCAATATACCCCGTTGCTATAGGATTTTACAAAAAGGACGCAGCAGGCAGAAAAAGAAAGATTGCCACGCTTTTTGATGTTAAAAACCTTCCGAAAGAGCTTAAAAAGGACCTTAAACGGACCTTTAATTACAAAAATGAAACTGGTGGAAAAGTGCCAGAAAGCTTTGATTATGTTAAATTACAGGTTGCGACTTTCCCAAGGAAAATAGACCTAAAAAAGACTCCTGAAGTCTTTGAATTAGGCACCACTTACAAGATTGAAGAAGCAAAAGCGCTTTTGGGAAAAGAATTGAAGATTGCTGACTGCTTCACAGAAGGCGAATATGTGGACGTTACCGCAGTAACAAATGGTAAAGGAACACAGGGTCCCGTTAAGAGGTTTGGAATTAAGAGAAGAAACCACCACTCAAAGAAGGGCCGACGAAGGACGGGTTCGATGGGTTCAACGACCCCAAGGCACATAAGGTGGCAGGTTCCACTTGCAGGTCAGATGGGTTACAACCAGAGAACCGAGCTTGACAAATTAATTTTGAAGATTTCGGATAAGCCTGAGGAAGTCAACTCAAAGAAAGGATTTACCAATTACGGGCTTGTAAAGGGCAATTTTGTCCTTATTGATGGTTCAGTCCCTGGCCCAGCCAAGAGAATGGTTATTCTTAGAAAGAAGGTCATCCCTAAGAAAGATGTGATACAGATTGGAGAGATTTTGAAGTAACTTTAAGGTAATTACCAAACTAAATAGCTTGCGGGTTAATTTATGGTCAGCAAGATTATTTCTCCGGGAGACAAGAAATCTAAATTGGAGGGCTATACTAAAGGGTCCACCCTCCAAGAATCCATCAAGGAGATAAAAACCGACCTGAGCGAATTCTGCCTTAATGGCTGCTCTTTGCCCTGTTGCGGATTATATGGCATGACTCTCACTGTTTCTTCAGACCAGTTTGGGCTGCTTTACAGAGATTCAATAGAAGCCAGCTTACCCTATAGATTCGCTAAGGCGCTGGGGAGGGAAGATATCACTTTTGATTATCTGTTGCAACGAAAAAAGCAAGGCCTAGAAAACAAGAGCCAACTAAGCCAATTATCTGAGGAACTCAATTACTGTCTAAAGGAAATTACTTGTCCGCAATATAGCCCTCAAAACGGGAGGTGCAACATACATGAGAATCCCCTAAGGCCTAATGGCTGTGAGGACTTTCCTATCGCACTTACCAAAAATTACGGTGTTGTCATGGATGCTCGCTGCCCCTATATCAGAAAGAACTGGCAAGAAATAATTTCTGGCATATGGAGAACCTCTGCAGAAGAGCTTAATGGATTAGAGCGTAAATTTACCATAGCAATTCCTGGCCTCAATGGAAGGCATCCATATGATGCAATAAATGATGAGTTAACAATAAGAGCAAAACTGGAAGAAATAGAATCGAATGGTTTTTCGCCTTAACCCATATGCACTCACAAAAATTTCTCGTTTATCAAAGATTTTGCTGCCTGGCAATATTGATTTATCTCGCCTTCTTCACTCACGGTTTCATATGCAGTAACCCGTAATCAGGCCAAGCGCATACCCAAGGCTAAGCCCAATGAGGGTGCTAATCGCATAAGTTATTGCATCAGGATTTGGATTTTGCGGCATATGGCCATGGCTTGAAAGGTAGTATGTTGCAAGTGGCCCGCCTGCCGCGAATACTGCCTCAAACGGAAGAAGAAACTTATGGACAAAATTTCCAGCATAAGTGTTGTGCCTTAATTCCAGACCAATTTTTCCCTGCCCGTCATCCAATCATATTCAGGAAATGTATCCCTTAATTCTGCCCGGGTCATTGGTTTGGAGTCCATATCATCACCACAACTTCGAATAGTTTTCATAAAGTATTTTTCTCTGGTCGTTTTTATCTAAGCCCAGACCTTTTATCACATTTAGTTCTGGTTCATATTTGCACCAGGGCTCATCAGGCCCAAAAACTATCTTCTCAGGATACTTCCGCGCAATTTCTTTATAGGGAAAGTTCCACGCAAAAGGCCATGTTGAACCGCTGCTATCTAGGAAAAGGTATGAATGTTCATCCAAAGCGTCTGTTATTTCCTTATTTCCATACGCCCAATGCGCCACCTGAAAGTTTATGCCATCATACCTTGCGACTTTTTTCAGAAATTCTTCTGGCTTCCTGACATCAATATAACTTGGATTTGAAAAAATAACTGAAGGTGTGTTTTTTAAAACGCTCAGAACTTTTTTCTTTGAAGGGCTCTTCTTAGCCTCCTGAATAGCGGCTCGAAGATTTTGGATAGGCTTTGTGCGCATATCAATAGAAAGATGAATTATCATGTTGAGTTCATGTTCATCGAGGTATCTCAGAAGATTCTCTGGAATTGCGCCATATGGCTCATAGAACTTGACACCCTTTATTCCTTCAAAGCGCTCTATATCTGCTGGCTTGAAATTTGAGCCTACAAATGGGACAAACTCAACTCGGTCATCTTTCAGCTCATATATGCGATCATTTGCTTTTGAGTAATTTATCGGGAAGTGTATCAACTTCCCAGTAATGCTCTCATAACTCATCTTGAAAAAAATTGCCCCCATCACAACAGGCATCACTGCAAGCTTAGTTTCAATATCTGGAAGTGTTATCGCTCCAGTTAATCCCAATAAAGCAAAAACCCGCGCAATATCTTCTTCGCCGGTTGTTGGATGTGGCTGAGGAAATATTACGGCCTTTTCCACCCGATATTTGTCCAAATCTTTGCATAGCTGATCCTCGGTATATATGCTATTTTCGATCGTAAGGCGGTTCAGTGAACCATAAAGCCCTTCTCTATCAAAATGGCTGTGGGCGCTATTAATTGGCCCTGTGTAAATCTCCCCCTCATAGATTTCCTGTGCCATATTATTTACCTGCCTCAAACCTCCCTGTTTGAGTATTAAATTTTCGTTCGCAATCAGTGTTCTGCAGCCTCCAAATTTTATATAATTCCTTAGCATTCTCCTTAAAGCCTTCCAGAAGTTTGTCCAGCTCAGTTTTCTTGTCTGGCAGTCTCAGCCACACATTTGCGTTAAGGTCGTACCACAATTGTCGCCCCATTTTCATTAAATCTCCATATGGGGTTCCGTAGGGCGTTTTTATGCAATCTATAAAACCAATCTCTTCATCATTGAGACCTATTACAATATACTGGCCTAACTCCTTATTCCAGAGCTTATGGCTTAGAAGCTTTGAGCCGTCTTTTATCAGAGCGATATCCCAGATAGTTTCAGTTTTTCCAAGGTATGGAATCCATTCAGCGAGTTCTCCGTAAAATGCCCCTTCCATGAAAGTTCCTTTATAAATATTCACCATAAGTCGGCTGTCAGAAGGAACCAGAACTCCCGTGTAAATATTGCTTTCCTGTCCTTTATTGTACCTTGGATCCAGCAATTCTACAGCATTAACTGTCTGTCCCTCATAATCATTCAGGTAGCTCAAATCTATCATAAACTACTCTTTCAAAATAAATATAATCACCGCCCTTTATACCGACTTTCCCCTCAACTCTCCTCCACCACACCCTCACAAACCATCAAATCTCACCAAATCCTTGCATATTCTATATTTCACTTCTCTCTCCAAGCTCTAACTCTCTGTCGCCGCTTTTTCATTCTTAACTCCCTCTTCCAGACCGTTCCATCGTGACCCCTCCCAAAAACTTTCAACTCTCACAATTGGTGTGTCATGAATTTTTGCTAACTAGTATGTTCTTGAAAATATATCTTTATATTTAATGTCTCAATAATATATATCTTATCACTAGGTGTCTAGTTAGATATCTAATAAAAACATGTCTTTTATTACACCCGAAAGTTGGTAAACTATAACTTCTCACGCCTTCTCGCAACACGATTGTATAGCATTTATATCCTTGTAAAGTATAGATATTTATATATATACCTTATCATATTATGTGGAGCGAAAAAGAAGATACGGCATTAGCATTGTTCCTTAGAGAGAAGCCAGCGAAATTGATCCTGGCCCTGAAGGCAGCTGATAAGAAGCCAAAATACGTCAACAGGATATCCAAGGAGATAGACTGCACTTATTCGCACATTATCCGACTTTTGGATAAGCTTCAGGCAATGGGACTAGTCAAATTCACCAAGGTAAAGAGGGTCAAATATGTTGAATTGACTGAGCCTGGAAAGGATCTTGCAATAGAGCTAGAGAGCGTTGTTAGGAGGCTCTCAAAGATACAGGAAGCAGTCGAAGCAAGAACACCCGCAGTTAAGAAAACTGAGGAATAATTGATTATTTTGTTGAATCTGCTATATAGCGACAACTAACCTCCTTTTCTCTATTTTCAATCCATTTTCCTAGATAATCCCCCTTATTTGCTAGGGGGTATATAAACCTCCAGCTTTTACCGACAGATTCAAAGTAAAAAAATGGCCTATATATAAGCTTGTCGGTAAATAGTAGATTATGGAGGTAACACCTTATCATGGGGAGAAAATTAACCTCAATGAGTTCGGAATAGCGGATTTTGTGGAAGTAGTATTCCCGGGTCCCCAAAAAAAGATGCGGGAAATAGCGTTAATCATCCTAAGGGATCTTTTAGAAGGCCCTAAGACTATAAGCGAGATAGTGGATAAGAACAAACTAGCCAGAGGGACAGCCTATGATGCAGCCAATAAGATGCAGAGACTAGGTATACTTGACAAGGAAGGCAAATACGCGCCAATGAGAATATCCTCAAAATTCGCCCTTTCTTTAGAGCGGCTGGGGGTATGGTACCGGACACAATTTGGGGTCAAAAAAAGGCAGTAAAACGGCGTTATAATAGTGTGTGTCTTTATAGCTGTTTTTAATAAGATTGTTATTATAAGATACAATTAATAATATATCCAATAATTAATCTTATAAGATATATAGTTTATAAATGTATATACTTTAGAGCAACTGAGAAAAATCTGACATGATGTGAGATGTTGGTTCTGTGAGGTTAAAAGGAGACAGAAATGTGAGAGTTCGGGTGTTCTGGTGAGTTCTGGATTGTAAGAGATAGCCTTCATAGGTTAGGGGAAGTTCCTCAAAAAATTAGATTGCAGAAACGACCTGAGGCAGACATTATGTGAGTTTTACGCGCGGAGCAAAATATTTTTAAATAGTAGTGTGTAGATTATGTACGAACCGTCACTTGGTGGTATGCTAACGCCCTATGATACAAGAGTTGAGAGATTGTCATATGGTCTTGGGACCAAGACAGATATATGCTATGTGGCGTCTAGGCTGCGTGCAGAGATGAAGGAGGACATCGAAGAATTTACTTCTAACTTCTATCCAGAAGAGGCATCATCTCCATTTGTGCCGAAAAAGGCTCTGGAAGGCGTAATCCTGTCAGGTAGCACAAATCTTCTTTCAAGGATCGCCCGTAATAGAGGAAAAATGCTGAATCCTACAGAAAAGAAAGTGCTGGAATATCTGGGCAATGGCTTTTTGGCCGAAGAATATCGCACGTTTGTGGAAGAGGATATTGCTTCGAAACAGGAAGAGGATGCCAGAAAATTTTTTAACGAGCTTATCCATGCTCTAAAGGCATTTGAGTCTTTAGAGAAGGACCTTACAGGCAAGACGGAGGAATATGCCTTCAGACATGCGATAAAATACGGTCCCACCATATATGCCACAGCTTCAGAATCGAAAATACAGGAACCCTGTGTAGGATGTTGCGGAGCAGAATAGCTTCTATTTGTGAAGCCTAAAATCTAAAACACCACTTCCCTAATCGGCTTTTTGGGAAACCCTTTTTTCAGCGGCTCTTTCTTTTTGCCCTCCCCCTTTGAATGAGATTTGGAGGAGTTCTCGGGCTTGGTTGCTATCTCAATATAGGGCGCAGTTGTTGAAAATGCAATCTTCTCGGTGACAAGCGCCACGAAGAGAATCATAAAGCTGGCCACTACTGAAAGAACTAACCTTATAGCGTTTGCGCTTGTAGTGACATAAGCAATTGCGTTCTCAAACATGATGTAGGCCGAGAAAGCAAGAGCATAATAAGTGAGGTATTGGAAGGGTTTGCTCTCTTCATCCCTAATCAAAAGAAGCTGGCCGGTTATTAGAGATATTGAAGCTATAAGATAATAGACCAGTCCTGCCTCAAAGAATGTTATTGATGAGGCAAATAAGCTCGATTCTGCAGGAATTGCAGCATAGACCTCATACCCCTGGTAGATTCCTACTGCCATGAAGATGACTGTCAGGACGTAGAGAAAAAATGACAGTTTGCTTCTCGATAAAGATGCTCTCACATTTCTCGCGAAAGCTTCGAATATGTCCTCCAGCTGGAAGCCCTTTATTACAAGATAAACTCCAGTAAGGCCAATCGTAAATCTCCAGGCTATATTGCCGTAGATGGCATAGGTGATCAGTATAATCGCGGGTATTCCTAAAAGAACCCTTCTTGTCCGGACATCAGAAAGAACCTCCCTGAAGAAGGTCACCATGACATAATAATCGCTCTCGAGCTTCACGCTTTGACGCACTATAATCCTCTTCACAGACATGATTGGAACCTTTGATTGTACAACCGGCATTAAGAATTCATCTTCTGCCCCATCAGAAACAAATACAACTTTCTCTGGCTCGTATTCGCTAAGAACCATATCTAGCTGGTTGCAGATTTTCTGGTCTGAGACGGTCCCAACGTTTGTGTCTCCAGTCAGAGTGGCGATATGGGCATTCACTTTGCGGCTTCGAAGCTCATCCAACTCCTTTACCGCACCGAATATACTATTGGCATCGCTTTCTCCAGGGTCTGCTATGAGTAACTCTTTTGCGGCAATAAGGTTTTCCTCTCTGCCCATTATTGGGCCTTTTATCCCGGTCTTTTCTCCAAGGTCGTTATCTCTATCGATGCAGAGAACTAACACTCCACCTTTTTTTGAATGTCTACTCTCCAGATTAGGCCTTTTTTTATACATAACTCTATATGCAGGAGAATATATTGATATCTGAATTTTAAGGTATTTTTGGAATCTCTATATTTGCTTCAATGCCTCTAGGTGTTCAGATATCTCAGGGTCATCTAAGGAATGCCT
>Ga0105092_10001809_pt1 | contig 11459 bp, 10 predicted proteins | sample PPLLak2March2015_FD_87021 | JGI IMG/M metagenome (GOLD analysis project Ga0105092, IMG submission 87021) | Freshwater sediment microbial communities from Prairie Pothole Lake near Jamestown, North Dakota, USA - PPLs Lake P7 Core (1) Depth... | ecosystem: Environmental > Aquatic > Freshwater >... | reverse complement strand
TGATGGACTTCCTTGTTGGAAACATGCAGCACGCCTGGCGCCATCGGTTCGACGCCGAACGCCGCGATCTTCTGCCTGCCCAGCCAGCGCACCGCCTCCGCGCTGACGCCAGGTCCCGCCTGCCAGTCACCGGTCCCGAATGCGCGGCGATAGTGATCCGTGTACAGCAGGACCGTATCGCCCGGCCGGATGTCCAGGGCCGCCTCGACGAGAGCACGTTCCAGATCGGCAGGCTCGATCAACTCCCGAAGACCTTTGTGAGACAAGTCCAGGCAGATCCCCTCGGTATAGAACATCGAAAGCGGCATCGTGTCGATGGATTGTCCGCGGTACTGGCGTGCCATGTGGTTGATGGCATCGACGTGCGTGCCGGTATGTTCGCCCAACTCCAGCCTGTTCACGGCAGGAGAAATGACATCGCTATCAGTGACCTTGTCCCACTGCTCATGCGATACGTGCATGGTAATGCTCACTTCCGGGAGACCCGGAAAGACCGGCATGCCGGAGAAGATTTCCTGGCTCAGATCGATGATTTCGAGCATACTTTCTCCCTGAAATTACTTATCCGGTTCATTCTGACCGGCTGGCTGAAACAGGGTAATTTGCATCCCGTCGGGATCCTGAAGCCTGACGTTATGATCGCCCCATGGAGTAACGACGGGGGGATGAACCAGGGTTGCCCCGTTGGCAAGCAAGCGCTCCATCGCCGCCTGTAAGTCGGGCACCTGGAGCGCAAAGCGGATCGCCCCACTGAGGCGTTCCCCCGCTTCGATCTGGTCGATCGCCTCCGCCTGCCTTTCGTCGAAAATCTCCAGTGTGGCATGGCCCATCTCGAGCATGAGCGCACGCCCGCCATCATTATTCCAGATGGCGGCGGGCTCGACCCCGAGTCCGTCGCAATAAAATTTCACCAATCGTTCATAGTCATGGGTTGTGAGCGCCACGCGCAACTCAAGGACAGGGGAGTTTGGGGGAGTGGTAGACATGTCAGGAATGATCCTTTCGCAATTAATTTACTACCAAAGTAATAAATGTGCCAAAACAATCCTTTATCTAAACACAAACGCCCGCTCAGAGACTGTCTGAAAAGCCGTTTTAACCACGGATACCCTGAAGGGTACGATGTGAACACAGATGAAAAGGATTTCCGACGTTTTCATCTGGTTTTTCATCCAAAAGATCGGCGTTTACACCTGCCTGATTTGCCTAGCAAATCACGGGCGGTGCCAGGGTCCGCGTTGATCTGTGGTGAATGGACTGGCTAAAGACTTTTCAGAAACTTTCTCAGAGAGCGGGCGTTCGATATACATTATACGAGCACCGGCGGGCGCTCATATATCTCGTCGATTTTCTGCATCTGTTCCTTACTCAACAGGCCAAATTCCATTGCCCGGATATTCTCCTTCGCTTGCGCGACCGTCTTGAAACCAGGAATGGGAACGGTCCGCTCGCTGCGCGTCCAGATCCATGCCAATGCGATCTGTGCCAGCGTTCGTGGGTCGCCAACGTCAGCAAAAAGCTTTCGTACCGCCTCAATCCGCTGGAGGTGTTGCGCCGGTTTCTCCGCCCGCAAGTCCCAGCTGTGCCGCACATCGTCTTCCGGGAATGTCGTGTCAGGGCTGAACTTGCCCGTCAGCATGCCCATGCCAAGAGGAGATCGGATAATACTGGCTTGATCGTGTTCCTCACAGGCTGCCAGCATTTCAGGCGCATCGTATGCAAAAGTCAGGTTGTGCTGGATCGCTGTGCAATGTGGACCCCGCGCAAATGCCTGCGCCCCCTCCACCGAGTTGGTGCTCCAGCCATACCAACGGATCTTGCCTGCGCTGACAAGGGATTCCAGCAAATCGATCATGGCTGGCACGTTCTCGAGCGCATAATCCCAAACGTGCAATTGATACAGATCGATCACATCCGTGTTCAAGCGGCGCAAACTGGCTTCACATTCGGCGCGGACATACAGGAGATGATCGTCCTGGCGCGGCGTTACCTGTTTTTCGGCTTCGTTGACCTCGAAACCGAATTTCGTCGCGAGGACAATCTGATCGCGCTTCCCCGCCAGGGCACGTGCCAGAACGCGTTCGCTGTGCCCGCAGCCATAATTGGCAGCCGTGTCGAAGAAATTGATCCCGGCATCAAGGGCATAGTGAATGGCGCGGATCGACTCGGCATCGTCCACCTGCCCCCAGCCGGTGGGACCTTTGCTGCCATCTGCTTCCACCCACTCCCAGGGTCCACCCATTGCCCAGCACCCCATTCCCATGGCGCTCACTTCCAGGTTACTGCGTCCCAAACGTCGCTTGAACATAGTGCCTCCAATTTTACGTGATATAGAAACACACCACCTTCGATTTGCAAAGTGTATGACTCCCGTTCCATTGTACGACTTTGATTCTGTGAAAAAAAGTATCTTTCATCCTATTGCAATTGCCCTCAAAACCTTATACAATTTAAATAGAAAATACTTGATCAGTGAGATCTGCCTGCAAAGAAGCAGGCAGATCTTTTATTTTCTCTGCGACTACCAAGCTAAGAATCGATATCCTCCACCGGCTCTATAATGACCACCGGAATATCCCGATCCGTTTTCGCCTGATATTTGTCGTACTGCGGAAAGATCTTGCTCATGATCTTCCACAAGCGCGGCTTCTCCTTTGGCGTAGCCGTACGGGCGCGTGCCGCGAACTTGTCCGCCTCCACTTGAATCTCAACGTTGGAGTCCTCCGTCAGGTTCAGATACCAGAGCGGATGTTTGGATGCTCCCCCGTTGGAGGCTACCACCAGGTAGCGATCCTTGTCCCGGCCGTAGATCAGCGCCGTCCGGCGGAGCTTGCCCGATTTACGTCCGCGCGTGGTTAGCAGCAGCGTAGGCATCCCTCGCCAGCGGTGACCTTTTTTGCCATCACTCTCCACATACTCCTGGATATGACTGTGCACCCAGCCCTTCGGGCTGTCGAAGACTTTCTTTTTAGGCGCCATGATCTATATCGATCACATAGGATGTAATTTCTTTTACGGCTGTACCTTTCGCTCCGCTGAACTCATACACATCGCAAAAAGCACGTATTTTCCCATCTTCCAATATCACTGTGCCGTCCACAGCCCCGGCCTTGCCATGCGTAGCAATATGACGAATGGTCAGCTCCAGCACTTTCTCATTTTTCATCTGCCCGAGGATCGCAGTAAAATTGTCTTTCCCTTCGATCAGCGTATCGCCGACTATATTCCAGCGGATATCGTCAGTCACATTGCCAAGAATGAATTTGGCATCCCGTTTGGCAAAGGCAGCGGTTAATTTTTCTATGAATACATTTTTAGGGGAGTTGCCGCAATCTGCACTAACAATAATCTTTGTCATACGTTCTACTCCTAAATTTTTTCTTCACAGGAATCATAACACGCCTGCGGGTCGTGTGAGCAACTCTTGAGCAGGTAAGACAGCCAGTTATATCTTAAGCAGATCGCGCTTCTCTGCCTGCACAGGGATCACAGAGCGATGCCAGTCGATCCTTAGCTGGACTTTATCCATGTGAACGGTCGTTTTGGACACAATCAGGCGCGCTATAGGATGACTATAGGATGAGCGGAGGATGACTGGAGGATGACTGACCCGGCTGCCGGGGTGGGAGTCACCGCGTTTTCACCTGTGGCAACCCCAGCATGGAACAGCCGGGGCAAGGTGCAGGCAGACAGTTTTTTAGCCCGGTGTCCGCAAATTTTCGGGATGCACATAGCTCACATATTGATCACGAATATGATCCCAGTTTGTGTCCACATCCAGAGATAATGTGGCTACTATCTCCAGGAAGATACAGTCTCCCTCACTCAGATGTGATACCGGTTTTGAGAAAAGCCTGGGGGCCTTCACCTTTTTCAGCAGCCAATCGTAATTCAACAATTCATTCTTCATCAATGCATTGATGTCGTTCAACAGCCGGTATTTGATCCCATCTACTCCACCGCGATAATCGGATATAACCTGAGCGAGTTCAAGTCGCCCAGCCCTTATGTCAAGCCAGGCTTTCCCGCCAGGGAAAAAATCCCCCTTCGCAAACTTGAACCTGGCACGTTCAGGGTCGATATATTCCCAGCGCCGTCTGCGCTCATTGTAAACTTCACAGATCCAATGAGGCGTAAGCTTCCCCGGCACGATATAGGAGGCATAACCACAGCGGGCTCGAACCGCCCTGCCCTTCAACCGCAGGATCGATGCAAAGAATACGGCATGATGGTCACAACTGAAAATTCCCCGTTGTGCTGGGGTCGATTGGAGATCCGGTGTATTGAGACTCAGAACTGCCTTCACCTGAGGGTTTGCCAAAACGTCGTCGACCGAACGATGATCTACCTGACTCCGCAAAGTTTTTCTGTAATTAAATCGAAGGCCGCTATTCTTCGCATCCATGGGATGGATCAATACCATTTTGATGAATTTGATGATCTCTTCATTGTCATCAGGTAAAGCCTGCAGGAGCTGGCAAAATTCCCTGGGGTTGGTGTATGGTCCTGGTGTCTGGTAGAAGCTGGTGGTTGGTTCCATAATTGTTTCCTCGATGCATGTTTTCGCCAGCGCGATTATATTCTATTCGCCCTGGGCAACCGGCAGCTCGACATAAGAAGCATGTGCCGCCTCGCGCAGGATCGAAACAAGCGGAGCCGGGTCCAGTTCCGGGGTGTGAAAACTGTCGGCGTCGGCGAAGGCAACTGTGATGCGCAGACGATGCCCGGTGTGGAAACGGTAGGCGGTCGGCAGCAGGTCGAAGACCAGCTCAATGGGTTCTCTCGGCGGGATCAACTGCACTTCGCTCTCGAAGTGGTTGTGCCAGGGCAGGCCCAGGTTATTAAACGGAGCCAGGCTCAGGCTGCGATGCGAAGCGCGTAAGTTCCCCTGACTGACGTACGTCGAATTCCCGTTCTCATCCACTTCTTCCAGATACATGACCAGGTCCAGGTCAGGGACGTCAGCGCTCAACCAAACGTGCGCGACCGGATGACCGACGATGTCCAGCGGCGCCTCCAGCGATGGCGTGGTATAGGTCAGGGATTTAGCATCGTTGGCACGCATATCCGGGTATTCGTGCGGCACAGCCAAACCCGTCCAGCGCGGCTGCTCTCCGCTCGTGGTGGTGTAATCCACTGTATACGTGTCAACGGCTGGGGACTGCGTGGGCGGCACGAGTTGCAGAGACCCATTGTTGACGGAAGCCTGCCCACTTTCCCCGGCGGGACCAAAATAGTAGCGTGTCGGCTGATGGGCTGCGATGGGCCAAACATCTGTGCTCTGCCAGGCATCGGCTTTATCCACCCCCTGCAGGTAATAGTGGATCGGCGCCTCGTCCATGATCCCGTTCTCGATGCCCTTGAGCCAGTAATCGAACCAGCGCTGGGCTTCGGCTCCAAAGTTGATATCGTCGCCGGGAGAATCGATGCCGCTGTGATCGGTCGGACGCACCATCAGACGTTTCGGGACCGTCAGATTGGCATAGGTCATGAAGTTGTCGCGCGCGTAGATGTCATACCAGCCATTGATCAGGTAGACGGCAGTCCCTGAACGGTTGATATCATCCAGAAGAGGATAGAGTGCTTGGCGCTCGACCCAGAAGTTCTGTCCATCAAGTGTCAGGACATCGCGATAGGGCATCTCTTCAATGCGGACCACCTTCTCCGCCAGTTCCACGCCGCCGCGTTCGAGGCGCGCCTGCGCCAACAGGGAACCATCCGTATCCTGATCGGCCGGGGTCGCCAGTTTATCGAAGGTGAGATTCAACTGACTGTAGAGTTCTGCCATGGCTTTGTTGGGAACGCCGCCGGGGAACATCACGGCGCTGTAGTTGTCCATCCAGGTGGTGGCAGGCAGGATCGCTTTCAGGTGTGGATTGCCGGTGCTGGCCGCCTGGAACTGGATCTGTGCCTGGATCGAATCGCCGAACATGCCGACGTTACCGTCGCTCCAGGCCTGTGCCGCGATCCAGTCGATGATCTGACTGGCTTCCTGTCCCACGACGGACGGGTCGTGAGCCAGCTTCCCAAAGGAAGCCCCCGTACCGGGCCGGTCGACCACAAGCACCGCGTATCCTGACCTGACCATATCATCCAGCCACTCCGCGCGGGAGAGGGCATCCATGCGTTTGCCATCCGCACCGCCCACGATCCAGGCCCTGAAGCGCAGCATCGGATCGTAATACCAGGGCATTCCCAGCCCGGCCAGATTGTTTTTGCCGTTTTCGTCAAAGACCGTCCAGGCCCGGCCATAGGGGGTGTACTTGAACAGGGTTGGCAGCGGCACATCAGCAGGCTCATTATCATTGACCGGCAGGAACAAGTCGTACGCCAGCTGCGTGCCATCCGGCAGGGTCAGGTAATCGGACGTGCGTTGGGCGCCGTCATAGACCATTTCGGAGTAGCCCTTATACTCGCCAAACCGCGAGATCTTCTCGGTCCGTGTTTGCCTGTTGAAAACGATCAGCAGCGCGATGGCTGTAATGACAGCCAAAGCAGCCAGGAGGGTCTTATGTATTCTTTTCATATAACGTTCCTTATTGTTTGAAAGCGGTGGTAGGGTTTCGCCCCGCAATGGAATGGAAACGCTGCAAGCTTCACTTCTTGCAGCGTTTATTAAACGGGCAAACGGCGTGATTTATTCGGTTCCATTCAATGGATGGCTCGAACTGCCTGATCGTTTTCCTGCCCCGTCAGATACCTGTCACGATGCGAGCTGATTTTTTACTGTGATGGCTGCCCAACGATCAACTCTGTTTCTCCCTCGACCAGCCAACATCCATCCTGGCTGTATTTGGCAAAGATCTGCCTGGCTCTTGCTTCAAATTTCTCAAAGAGCGGATGGTCTTCATCGGGCATAAACGAGGCAGTTGTCAATGCTCCGATGAATTCATCCCAACCCTGGTGGAATTGAAAGGGGAACGTTAATTTGCGAAAATTATCGTTTCCAAAGTAAAAGCAGATTGGTTTTTCCCTGGGTCGCTCAGTTACGACAGTAAAATTAGCACCGTATTCTTCCGTCATCAAGCTTCCAATCGCTTTGTCTTTTTCGTTGTTCATTTCATAATTTCTAAGCAGAGCCAGCCAGCCTTCCGCTTTTAGAATCCGCATCATCTCCCTCTTTGCCGGTTCAGGGTCAAACCAGTGGATCGCCTGAGCCACTGTGATGACATCCACACAGCTGTCTGACAAGGTTGTGTTTTCAGCAGAAGCATCAAGGACCAGAACTGACGGAGATGCCTCCATTCCTTTCGCCAGGATCTGCCTCAGTTCGGGATTGGGTTCGACTGCATAGATTTTTGCCACCTTATCGATGAAGTGCCTGGTTAATATCCCTGTTCCGGCTCCAATATCCGCCAGCCTCCATTTGATGGACATCCCTGTGATCCGGACAATTGCTTCGATCACCTGAGAGGCATAATCCCAGCGGTATTTCGCGTATTTTTCGGCCTTTGTGGAATAGACGGTCTTTGTGTCCATCGTTTTGCTTCCATTTGCCTGCAGTCCTTATCCCTGGTCAACTCCCACTAACCGGGGCCAATCACTTACCTCCAACGTGATCAATACCTCCCAAAAAGCCGCCTGACAAGGTTCGGGGTCGGGACTCCGACCCATAAGAAAATAACCCAATCGATACAGGTCGTAACCAAAGAAACCCGTTTTATCAGATACGTCATAGTAGCTGAGCAACTCTTCATTGGCTTCGTCCTTAACAGTCACCAGATGGATCATTAGATGATCTGTACTCTCATCGTCTGTCTGGGTATTTGTCGACCAATCCTCAGGCAGGTCACGAATCAAATAAGGGAGCTTATCCACGATGTATATGGGATCCGACGCCAGGAGGATTGCCTGGCAATCAGGCAGGGTAAGATGAGTAAGCATGCCATGAACCAAAAAGTTGTCTGCAACCGGCTCTGCATGCCAGCTGTCTGCGGAATATTGCATTCCGAGCCAGTTTACTGTGGGTACAGTGGTAGGGGCAGAAGTCTCTGTGACAGGAACTGCGGTCGCAGCAACGGAAGCCGCCGGGACAGCGGGTCCGCAGCCAGCCAACAGCAGGCCAAACAGCAAAATGATAACGATCTGTTTTTGTAAATGATTCACGTTAATCTCCTATAGATTCCATAATAGTCTTAACATTCCGGGCTCAACGGTCAAAATCCTTGCGCAGACCAAATGCGGTGGTTTGATCCGGAAATAATTGAGGTCCGCTGACAATCCGGTAACCCTGCCGCTGCCAGAATCGGATCGCTTGTGGGTTATTCACCTGAACCCCCAATCGAATGGCCGTGATCTGTGGATCTTTCCTGATTTCAGCCTCGATCGCCTCGACGACAGCCTTCCCAATCCCCTGTTCCCGAAAAGGTGCAGCGATCATGAGAAGGGAAAGAAAGCCAACTTGAGGATCCCCTTCAAAATGGCTGGGAACATAATCAATCACCCCGATCATTTTTCCGCCGGTCGTGTAAATGCCACAGAAAACACCGCCTTCTGCGCGTGAAATTTCAATATCCTTGCGAACCATCTCCAGGGATGCGGTCGCCACCGGTCCCAATGCCAGGAAGTCCTCACATTGTCGATATACCTTCAGGACTGACTCTACTTCATCCTGAACGATGGGGCGTATTTCAAAGGCGTGCTCTCGAACTGCAATTTTAATCATCGAAGGCATCATCCTATTCCGTCCGGTTCGCCGCCCAACGGTTGCGTATGCTCGCACGAAAATCGCACGCCAGCAAGGGTGGTTGGCTGATTATCTGATGCCCTGCCGGTCAAGCCATTTGTGAATCGTCTCCGCCGTCTCCTGATATCCCTTCTCCATCATCAGATTGTGCCCCGCGCCCGGAACAGTAACATACTCGGCCTGATAGTATTCCGCGGAGCGGCGGGATTCCGGCTCAGAGATGAGCACATCGGCATCCCCCGCCAGCCACAGCAGTGGAATGGACGTCTGCTTCACCGGCGACCACCAAAGCGGATTGTACTGCCCTAACACCAAAAACGACTCCGGACCCAGGCGGGCGTGCAGCTCCTCCGGCGCATAGAGCGCTCCGGGCCGGATGAACATTTCGGCGACGAGGGCCGGATTGCGGATCGTCGGAGTCGATGTCAACGTGCAGAGAGAAAGCAGCGCGCCCAACGGGTCACGCCACGTGGAGCGCAGAACCGAGGGCAGCATGTTGTGCGAAGTCCACGGTGCGACCAGCACCGCTGCCGGGAGAGCCTGCCCTGAGCTTGACGAAGGGTCGCTGCCGTATTTCAGATACCACTGCGTCAAGGCGCCACCCATGCTGTGTCCCATCAGGACAGGCCGCTGTGGAAGACGTTCGACCTCGGCTTTGAGGAATTCAAAATAGTAATTAAGCATTGCCCAACGGAGTGGGCGTTGCACAGGTGAGCCCCCGTGCCCCGGCAGACTGTACGCATGAGTTTCCCAGCCCCAGCTGGCAAATAATTCCTGCCAGTGCTGCCAGCACCATGCTGCGTGCCACATCCCATGCTGCATGAGGATGGGCGTTTCAAAGCGGTGGTGCCTAGGCGTATAAGTGACCCGTTCAATGCCGTTGGCGATGGAGTGTTGAATGGAGAATTCTTCTGTGTGCTGCATTGGCATCCTGAGCTTGTGTTGATCTATTCAGTGCTGCCTGAAGAGAATTGCAGGCTCGATCAGGCAGCCTCCCGGTGATTGTTTGATTTTATCGCGACTACCTCCGTACGGCTTTGGTTGAGATACAGATCAGATACCGTGCGCCACACAGAAAATTGGGCGAGGTGAGCATGTGTATCGTTGAGTGCGTTCCGGACTGTACATCGAGATCATCTGTTAAGCCAGCCATGTAAATAAGAGTAGGCTGATTCCAATCCGGCATTTTGTAAGATGAGCTGTGCTTCCGGTGTCCAGCCCTGCCCATCAATCTGTATGGTTTTCTCGATATAAATGTTTGTGCCCTTGTTTTGCATTTCCGACACATTCGTATATGTTGTTAGAACAGTGATATGGTGTATAGACCCTGTCCAAATCAGCAGCCATTTTGGTGCAGTATCACAGACATTATTCGAGAGTGTCATAAATGCTGAACCATCATCGGGATATAAACAGGCGTGCTGCCCTTTCACTCGGCGAATCACATTTCCTTCAATCACTGTCTCAGGTTGTTGACCAAGTGTATATATGCCGCCTCCGTCACGGGCGCGTTGCATTACATCCGTAATTAGATTGTATGCCACCAGATTGTTACGGGCCGTTTGCGAAGCGGAGTTGGCAGACCAGCCCCATCCGAGCGATATTCCACTGTAAGGTGCATTTGATATTTCGTTATGGGTAAGATGCAGATGATCCACATAAAAAGCGATAATGGCGGGCGAGCCCCAGTATTCAACACCGACATTCGCAACCAGATTGTTAGTGATCAGATTATCATGCGCGGTGCTTTCAAGGAGCGGATCATCAATATAGGCATGCTGCCAATGTCCAACAATAATGGCCCCATCTGAAATATCATGAAAAAGGTTGCCCTGCACTGTAACATCATAAACATCGTTATTCAAATGTAATCCAGCTGCTCCCAGATGTTCAAAACGGCAACGCTCAAAACGAATGTTGCGCGCAAAATTAAGCTGGACATGGGCAGGCGTCATTTCCTGGCACTCATCACATATGCCAGGACTTGCCATCAAATCCTGGGCTTGAATTCCAAATGTGCCTCTTTCGCTGGCACGTGTCCAGCCAGCATACTCGAAAGACAAGCCCTCGAAGGCAAGATTGTGTACTTCCCGACCCACCCCGTCGCCCTTAATTTCAAGCAAAGTTTGAGTCTGTGGAATCACGACACCGGCAGTATTCATATCCTCGCCATCTCTTGGCATGTAGAAAAGCTCGTAGGTATCGGGATTGAAATACCACTCCCCCGGTTCATCCAATAACTCAAGAGCATTTTCCAAATAAAAAGGATTATCGTACGCCGGTATTACGTGGTGGAATGCGTTATCGTTCTGTCCCAGCGAAAGGGCATGGGAGTACCAGGGCTGCTTCAGCCAGATCGTTTGACGGTCAGCGTTCTTCTCCATGCCTTGCACAGGTAAGCGTATATCCCTCCAGCCGGAGACCCAGTGCAGTTCCAAATCCTGTGGGCGCGAAAGGTCGGGCATATTTGCCGACGAAATTACGATGCCATCTCTCGAACTGTCATTTCCGGCCGCCCAGCGAATTCCCTGCGTTGTCTCCCGAGAAGCTGCGCGTTGTGCACGTACGCCATTCACATACAGTTGACGGAAAATCCTGACATCTGCCAATACTGTTTTCCACAACTGACTGTCCGGAAGGCGCGCCCAGCCACTGACATTGATGCCACCTGAAAAAACGGGAGATTCATTCTCGGCCGCACGATAGATAATATCGAAACCATTCTGCCCGGAATCAGCAGCCGTGAATTCGATCGGCTTGCTAACCAAATACG
>Ga0105092_10001808_pt1 | contig 11461 bp, 11 predicted proteins | sample PPLLak2March2015_FD_87021 | JGI IMG/M metagenome (GOLD analysis project Ga0105092, IMG submission 87021) | Freshwater sediment microbial communities from Prairie Pothole Lake near Jamestown, North Dakota, USA - PPLs Lake P7 Core (1) Depth... | ecosystem: Environmental > Aquatic > Freshwater >... | reverse complement strand
ACCGCGTCTATCCCTCGTATCTTGCCCGTGCTCACGGCGATCATAGACTCACCTCCATTGTTCACCGTTCACCGTTTTTCCGTTCAGCGTTTCACCGTTCACGTTTGAACGCGGAACGGTGAACGGTGAACGGTATAACGGTGAACGACAAAACGGTTTAACCGTTTCCCCTCAGCTTATCTCAATCTGGGGCAGGTAATCCTGGAGGACGGGGAAACTCTTCAGTTCCTTGTCAATGCCGGCCCGCAGCATGCCGTCCACCCAGGTGAAGATGTCTTGCCCTTTAACGCCCTCTCGTAGATTCTTCATGCGCCGGCGTTTTTCTGGCAGATCCATTACGAAAGCGTCGTGAATAGCGTCGGCCGTTCCCTCCACGTCGTATGGATTGACCAGCAGGGCATCCTCCTGCATCTGGCCGGCCGCTCCTGCGAATTCACTCAGAATCAGCACGCCGTTTTCATCAATTGTCGACGCACAGTATTCCTTCGCAACCAGATTCATCCCGTCCTTTAGGGGCGTTATGAGAGCGATCTCGGACGCCCGATAGTAAGCGAGCAACTCCGTCTGGCTGAGGCTCCGGAAAAGGTAATGGACGGGTATCCAGCCTTCTTGGGTGTATTTTCCGTTAATCTCTCCCACCAGTTGGTCAATCTCCGTTTTCAGCTCGCTGTACTTCGGGATGTTTTCCCGACTGGGGACGATCACCTGAACAAGCGAAACGGCGCCATGGAGGTCGGGGTAGCGATCCAAGGCATTTTGAAAGGCGCGCAGCCGGTAGGGTATCCCTTTGGTGTAGTCGAGGCGATCAACTCCGAGCATGATCTTTCGGTTCGGAAGATTCTGACGAATGGCCTTAACCTGTTTTCCAACCGCCTTGTCCGAGGCCCTCCTCGCGAAATCGTTGAAGTCTATGCTGATTGGAAACACGCCTACCCGGACCGACCGGTCGGGAAACCGGATGTTGACGACTTCCCCATCTCCTTCGACCGTGGCATCCGCCACGAGGTTTTCTACGCATTGCAGCAGGTTCCGTCGGTCGCGCAAGGTTTGCAGGCCAACCAGGCTGTAACTCAACAGCCCCTGCAGGATCTCCACACGCCAAGGGAGTTTCAGAAAGATGTCGAGAGGCGGAAAGGGGGTGTGCAGGAAGAAGGCCAGAGGGGCCGCGATGCCGCGGTCCCTCAAGCACCGCGAGACAATCATCAGGTGGTAATCGTGGACCCAGATATAGTCTTCGTTACGACAGTTTGCGGCTATCGCCTCGGCGAACTTCTCGTTGACGTCCCGGTAAATCCGCCAATAAGCCGGATCAAAGTTACAGAGAACATGAAGGTCGTGGAAAAGGGGCCAAATGATCTCATTGGAGAACCCCAGATAGAAGCCCTCCTTCTCCTGCTCCGACAAGAGAATCGGCACCAGCTCATATCCGGCATGGCGACTGGCGTCCGCCAGCACTTGCTCGAACCCCGAGCCAGCCTGCTGGGCGGTTAGCCCGGGCCAGCCGATCCAAAGACCTCCACGGTTGCGAAGGACAGGCAGGAGTGCGGTCACCAAGCCGCCCGAACCGGATTCGACGTGCCACTTGGCGCCGCGTTTTTTCAGGACGACAGGCAGGCGGTTAGAGACGATGGCGAGACGACCTTCCCTCTTATCATCGCGCTTTGCCATTCTCCTTCCAATGTACCTTTTGGCAAAAGCGTAGGGAAGCGAGGGGGACGGCTGACGGCTGACGGCTGACAGCTGACAAACTGACAGGCTGACAAACTGACAGGCTGACACAGGCTGACAAGGCTGACAAGCTGACAGGCTGACAGGCTGACAGGCTGACAGGCTGCACGATTCTGCCCCGCTTCTGGTCTGGTCAGTTTGTCAGTTTGTCAGCTGTCAGCTGTCAGTTTGTCAGTTTGTCAGTTTGTCAGTTCTTGTCAGCCGTCAGCCGTCAGCTTGTCAGCCGTCTAATCTCCATCAATCAGTTTCCCCAACCCAAAGGCATGATCCAACACGGAGCCTTCACCCTTGCGGGATCCGCCGGCCGACGGAGCGGCCTTGTAGATCCGGTCGGCAAGCCGGCTGAGAGGAAGCGACTGGAGCCACACCTTCCCGGGGCCGGTTAGTGTTGCGAAGAACAAGCCTTCGCCCCCGAACAAGGCCGTTTTGATCTTCCCGACAAACTGGATGTCGTAATTCACAGAAGGCTGCAGGGCGACCAGGCAGCCGGTATCCACCCGGAGCGTTTCCCCTGGCTGGAGCTCCAGGCTGTGAACCGTACCGCCCGCGTGAACAAAACAGATCCCGTCACCCTCCAGGCGCTGCATGATGAATCCCTCGCCGCCAAACAGGCCGACACCGATCTTCTTCTGGAAAGCGATTCCGATTGAGACCCCTTTCGCCGCGCACAGGAAAGAGTCTTTCTGACAAATGAGCTGGCCACCCAAGGCGGACAGGTCCATGACCAGGATCTTTCCCGCATAGGGAGCAGCGAAGGCCACCCGCTGCTTTCCGTAGCCTTGGTTGGTAAAAACGGTCATGAACAGGCTCTCACCCGTCAGGACGCGTTTCCCTGCTCCCAGCAACGCTCCCATCAAGCCCGATTGCTGTTGCCCACTCCCGTCCCCGAAAATTGTTTCGAGCTGAATTCCCTGAGTCATGTACATCATCGTCCCGGCTTCCGCGATGGCGCTTTCGCCCGGATCCAGCTCGACTTCGACAAACTGCATCTCCTCACCGGAGATCGTGTAGTCAATTTCGTGTGCCCGCCTCCCTGCCGGCAGGGCATACGCCTGCGCGGCGGGCGCCGTGTACGGAGGCTGCGCGGCGGCCGGAGGACTGTATGCCGGGGCAGACGGCGCCGGCCCTCGATCCAGATATGCGCCAAACTGGGGGACTTCGCGCAACGGCGTCCAGTTCGTCATTCCCGCGGTGAACAGAAGCGTCTTCGCATCAATGCTTCCGTTACGCAGGTTTGAAATGATCTCTTCTTCTGCAACCGGGCCTACTTGCCGCCCGCCTATAGCCATGTACCACTGTTGACCGTTTGCCATGCTCTCCCTCCATCCCAACAATAACGCTACAACACGCCCCCATCTGGGTGGTTCACGCCTGCGGCCCGTTCAGATCCATTCGGGCGAGTGCTTCCCGCTCCAAGCGAGCGGTGGTTTCTTCGTCAAGAGCGAGTTGATGCGCCAGCTGTGCCAGGTAGATACGCTCCGCTCCGGACACGCCTTCGTCAGCATGAACGATGCTGAAAGCGAGTACATACATGTCCTGCTTGAGTTGCGGATCGAGCGGCCCGGCCACGATATCGGCCAGCGGCCTGGGATTCCGCAACTCATTCTCAACCACCTCTTCCGCGTCGCTCTCGCGCGCGTACTCCAGAATATCTTGCCTCTCATCGAGACCAAGTTCGCCATCCGCGCGGGCTGCCGCAATAGTCAGCCTGATCAGCCGAATCACCTCAGGCGAGATGCCGCCGGCCGGTCTCGCCGACTGAGTACTACCCTCCGTTGGCAAGGGCGGAGGAACCGTCCGGGGAGCACCGGGCGGAATGTTAACGGGCGGAAGGCTGCCGGGAACGGTCGTTTTCGGTTTCAACGTCTCATAGATGCCCCATCCGATTCCGGCAGCGGCGAGCAACGTGCTTGCATTCAGAAACGAGCTCCTGCCTCCGGTCAGATACCGGAGGGACCGTCTGTGCCTTTTGCGACCCATAGCGCCCTGGATAAGGGACCTTAGAAGCGTATCGGTGTCCATCGAAATCTCCTCGCAGCTTGCCACAGAGGATAGCACAACTGCCTTTCACCCGTCCCGGGGCTATTCAATACCCGACCCCACGCGCAACACTGCTCCACTACGGTTTTTGGGGTAGACTGAAGGAAAGGCACACCCCTTGTCTCCTCAGGAGCAGACAATGAGTATGGATCTAATTAATGCGCTAAGGAAACTTCACGCGGACGCGGTACTTATCGATCAGAAAGGTAAGGCCTGGACCGCTGAAGATCTGGAATATACGCTCTTGGATGAGCGTCGCGACCCGCAATGGAACCGACAGCCGGTTCGTCTGGCAGAAGATGGTATCTACCGGGCGGGCAAGGAAAGCCAGCCAGACGAGCTTCTCTACGCAATCGGCGAGAAGGTCGCAGCAGGCTCTTAGAAGTCGGAAGCGGAGCCCCCAACGGACCGTGCAGGAGGCCGGATCAATCGCTGCCGCGCCCCCTCTTCTCCAAAATCAGCAGAAGGAGATAACTCCGCACGCTCGGCCAAAGGTCACTCGGCTCGGTTCGTGGCCGTAAGGTATCCCGGCCGCTTTAGGCAAACGCTAGAGAGCCAGGCGGCTACTGTTCAATGTAAGGCTGTTACGCCGATTCCGCAACGGCGGCCGCGATCTGCTGGGACAGTTCTTCCTGGTACCGTATTCCCCGCACGACGTCGTCTTTCACCGACGCATCAGTCGATTTGTCGAACAGGTAGATGAAGATGCGTTCGCGTCGGCCGGAATCTTTCTGATACTCGACTCTGTACCTCTTCCAGCCGTTACCCGTCTGGGCTTCGGAGACTGATTGAAAGCGGCAACCACACTCACTCGCTGCATCCTGAATTGTCTGTTTGTACTTCATCACTTCCAACATGGCCTCACCTCTTCGCTCTAAAAGTAGACTAGCTTTCTATGGCTATTCCCTGCTTATGATTCTATCTGCGCCTATCTTTCTCTTAAATATCGATTTAGTCCGTTTTTTGTGTAAGAGGATTGTGTACAACTCGTGTCAGTTGCGCGCCGCGTAAGCGGTTTCCCTCCACGCGGGAAAAGACTCCAAGGACCCCAAGGACCTCAAGGACAAACAGGCGCGCGTGCTTAGTCGCCCGCCGCTGTCAATGTTTCGCGTTGTCTGATATGATCCGCCTCGCCGGGCGACCTGATGGGCCCGGTTTTGCGGCGGGGAGGGTCCGGATGAAGGCTTTTACGGTTCTCTGCGTTCTGGCGCTTTGTTTCCTCTTGCTGTCTTCTGTCTATGCCGATTCAGAGTCAGAGAAGGGTGTCGAGGTATTCGGCGGGTACACACGGGTGAAATCCGACGACTTCTGTTGCGCCGGCCAGGGGAGCGGTTACCACTTAGGCGGCGGTTACGCCCCGATCCGGTTTCTTCTTCTTAATGCCGAGTACAGTTATGCCGACGCGCCAGACCCGGGGTACATGCGACATCTGCACGCTGGGCCGCAGGTTCGGGTCCCGCTCGGCATTTTCTGGCCGTTTGGCCGTGTCATGGCCGGCTTCACCGAGCATCGGCTGTCCTGCGCCAACCTTCCTCCCGACTTCCCTGCACTGGATCGGAAGTTCTCGGTCGCATTTGGAGGAGGTGTGGATCTCCAAGTGCACCGCCGGGTGGGACTGCGACTCTTCGTGCTTGACCGGATACGGGCGCAGGACCAGTGGGATCTTCGTGCTTCATTCGGGGTCGTTTTCCGGCTCTTCTAGAGCGCGGATACGGGTCCGTTTCCCGAATGTTGGTTCTGAATGTTGGTTCTTGCCATCTAACACACATTGACGTAATATCCGCACCCTATGTTGGAGGGCTGCTCCTCTAGCATGGGTACGTGCGTCCCGGCACACTGAGATTCCGTGATGGTCACTGCAAATCGAATCGGGAGACGGTTGCCGGGACTCCCTTCTCCCTCTCAGCGTCAGCTGTCAGTCGTCCGCCGATGTCAGAGCTGTGGGGCCGCCACGGTTTCGGCCTCGGTTTCAACCGGGTACTGGCTGCTCTTCCAGGCATTAAAGCTACCCGGAATGTTGTAGACCTCCTGAAATCCCTCCTGCAAAAGAATGCTCGCCGCCAGGCTGGCTCGATACCCGCTTCCGCAGTAAGCAGCTACAGGTCCTCTCGGGATCATGGATCCGCTTCTCGACCGAAGCTGGGGGAGAGGGATATTGACGGCACCCGGGATGTGCCCGCTTGCCCACTCTCTTTCCGTTCGCACATCGAGAATCGTCCGGGCGGTTCTGCCGCTCCGAATCTCCTCTACGGCAAGCTGCGGCAGCCGCCGCATTTGATAGCCCGCATCCATCCACGCCGCCATGCCTCCGGCCAGATAACCGGAGAATCTCGAGTAGCCCGTGCGGACAAACAAGGAGAGAACTCTTCTCAGCTCATTGTCGTCTTCGAGAACGAGCAAAAGTGGCTTGTCGGGAGGCAGGAGCCAGCCGGCCCAAACGGACAGCAGCGGCCGAGCGCCAATATTGAGGACGCCAGGAATGTGTCCGCCGCCGAATGAAAGCATCGAACGGGTGTCGATGAGCAGTGCGTCTTCCCGTTCGACTTCCCGTCGGAATTCGCCTGGGCTCATCCCCGCAACCTCCAGTTCTGCGACGATCTCGGGGCCCGCCTGGTTCAGTCTTTTCATCCGCGGGTAGTAGTCCGGAACGGGAGGCAAGTTTCCCAGGACAAACGCGCGGAATTCCTCAAGTCGCTTGCACTGAAGAAAGGGGTTGAAGCGGCGCTCATACCCGATGGTGCTGGTCAAACGGGACCCGATGCTGGCTCCGCACGGCGACCCGCTTCCATGCCCGGGATAAACGATCACCCCGTCATCCAGGGACAGGTAGAAGCGGGAGAGGCTGTTGAAAAGGTCGGTCGTCAGAGCTTCCGTCTTATCTCCGAGCAAATCGGGACGCCCGGCCGAATCCGCAAACAGGCAGTCGCCGCTAAGCACGGCCCAGGGCACTCCTCTAGCCTTTTCAATCAGCAGGTAGGACAGGTGTTCGGGCGTATGGCCAGGGGTGTGCCGCGCGACAATAGAGGTTTCGCCCAGTGCCAGTGTGAATCCGTCCCGGATCGCCTCATGGTCGAACCCGTAGCGCGTCGCTCGCTCAGTCGAAAGGCAGATTCGAGGTGCATTGCCGAGCCGGGCAGCCAGTTCCCGGGAACCGCTGACAAAATCCGCGTGAATGTGCGTTTCAAATATATGAGTGATCGCGAGACCGAGCTCGCGAGCGGTTTCTATGTAAATCCCAACGTCCGGCCGGGGATCGAACATCACGCAGGTGCGCGTTTTTGTGTCCCCCATTAGGTAGGACAACTGGGCAATTCCTTCCGTGTGAAACTGACAAAAACGAAGAGACATCAAGGCACCTCCTGGAAAAGATCTCACTGCCTCTCAGGAGTCCTGGGAGGAAAGGTTGGCTCTGCATCAAGTGTAGGGGCTGAGGCCGGATAGAACAAGCGGGGAGAGATTGTCCCGGAGAATCGTCATGATAGTGAGTCTCATTGTCATTGTGTTGCTTCGCTTCTTGTAATAGAGTCCGCCCTGCCCGCTCATGGGCAACTCGCTTCGCGGAGGACTTATGATTGCGAAAACCGCCACCTTCGTTATTCTGGTTTGTTTGTCGATCGGACTCGTTTATTCGCAGGACGGCAGCTCTCAGCCGCCGGAAGAGCCGGATTTCTTCTTCCTGACCGGCGGCCCTTATACCCAACAGAAGAACTCACCCCAGCTGATCTGGGCTCATCAATGGCTTCATTCCCGGACCGCCTCCCTTCACTTGCGCGATCTGAGCGGTGCCGGGCGGGTCGAGTTCGGAGTATCTGACAACCTGGAGGCCGATTTCGAGTTCGGAGCGACCTCGGTCAGGCAGGAACACCCTACGTACACCCTTATCGACACCCAACTCGACGGCATGATGCTTGGTGCCCGATATCGGATCTTGAGAGAGGACTTCGCCCCCCTTACTCTCACCGTCGGCCCTCAACTGCTGATCCCAACCCGTACTTCGGCGCCGTGGGAAACAGGTCTTGGGTATGGAGTCGATGTGACGGCTGCGAAAGATTGGGGAGGGCCGGTCTTCACCGCCGCCTCGGTGAATTGGCGAAACACCCCGGGAGTGCGCCCGACCGAGGCGGGCGAGCCGTCTTCGCTGAGGCAGGTATCGTATGCGGTAGCGCTCGGCCTGCGGCCCGTCGAGGCGGTCACCCGGAAGGAGACCAAGCACGATCTGCACGCCTTTGTGGAAATGCTGTCCACGACGGAGGACGCGATAGATGCAGGAGAAATCGGAACGACAAGGCACATTTTTGCGGCCCCCGGCATTCGTTACGGCTTTACCAACCGCGCCGGGATATTGGCTGAGATCGGAATTGCGTTTCCCCTGGGGTTAAACCGGGAGGCGCCGAACTGGGGAACGTTACTGCAGCTGCAGATCGAACTGCCGGGAATATTCTAATCGTCCCCGGCGGTCAGGCACTACAAGCCGCGCACTGCGCGAAGCAAAGCGGGCAGAAGCCGACGTTATCAGGCCCCGAGGCGACGCCGCCTTCCCCTGTGCACGATGGAACCTGCACGACATCCTACAGGGGAAAGCGGCGTCGCCTCGGGGCCTGATGAAACGTCGGCTTCTCGTGGCCGCCGCACTCCAAAAAAGCCTGTCTTGCGCAAAATGCGGCTCCTATTTGAGCGCTCGTACCTCTTTGGGGTGGGAACCTTTTTTCACCACCCTCGTCTCCGTGAACGGCTACGGTTTCGCCTGGCTCAGATCGGGTGCTTTCCCCATCACCTCGTCGAGGGTCATCACCTGGACCGAGCCTAAATTTAACGCACGCAAACCCGGCTCGATTTTCTGGCGGTCGCCCACCACGACGATGGCCATGCGTCCGGGATCCAGATAGTTCTGCGCCGCCTGCTGCGCCGCCGACTGGGTCACCCCCAGTATTCGGCCGACATAGTCGTTGAAGAAGGAGTCGGGCAACCCATAAATCACCAATTCCTGAAGCTGAGCGGAAATTTCACCAACTGCCTGGAACCGGCCGGGGAAGCGCAGCGCGACGTAACTCTTCCCCCTTTCCAGTTCGCCGGCGGGAATCGGCTGACGAATCGCCTCGATCTCCTTCATGATCTCCGTCAGCGCCTTGTCCGTGACTTCGGTCTGCACCGCAGTGCGAATCGTGAAGGGACCGGGCCACGGTCGGAAGCTGAAGCTAGAACCGGCGCCATAGGTATAGCCTTTTTTCTCGCGCAGGTTGGAGTTCAGCCTCGAGGTAAACGAACCGCCCAGGACAGTGTTCAGGGTCACAAGTGTGAAGTAATCGTTGGTCAACCGAGGGACGCCAATTTCGCCGACTCGAATCTCGGACTGCGGTGCGCCGGGCTTGTCAACCACGTATATCGCACGTTGCTGAACCTGCTTGGCTGCCCGCTCGGTCGCGACAGGCGCCTGACCGGGCTTCCAAGCCCCGAAGGCAGCTTCCAGTTTCGGTAGCAGAATGTCAGGTTTTACGTCTCCAACCACAACGAGCGTCGAATTGTTCGGGAAGAAGAGAGAGGCATGGAACTTCTTGCTGTCATCAATCGTGAACGCGCGAATTGTCGCGTCATCCAGGTAGGGAGAAACACCGTAGGGGTGCGCATCACCGTACAGTGCCCGGTTGAAGAGCACTGAGGCAACCGAGCCCGGTTCGTCGCGCGCCTGCAAGAGCCGCGTCAACATCTGCTTACGCTTTCGCTCCAGTTCCTCACCCGGGAAGGTCGGCCGAAGGGCCACATCCGCCATCAGGGGTAAGGCCTGCTCCAAACGGGAGACGGGCGTGTAAAGGCTGACCGTGAAGGTATGGAATCCCGACGAGGCCGTGATGTTGGCACCCAGGAAGTCGATCTCGTCGGCCAGTTCGAGCGCATTTCGTTTCCCGGCCCCCTCGGTCATCATCGAGGCGGTCAAAGCGGCGAGTCCCGCCTTCTTTTCGGGATCCAGCGAGCTCCCGGCCTTGACGAGCAGATCAATCGCTACAACGGGGACCTCGTGCTTCTCGAGCAGGACGACCGGGAGCCCATTGGAAAGCTTCAGATGATGAATCGGCGGCAGTTTCAAGGCGGGAGCGGGGCCCAAGGCCGGGGGCTGGTTGCGGTTCGGTCCGGCCGGCTGCGCAATGAGCGAGCCGGTCAAGAAGAGGACGGCCACCAAGCAGAAAGGCAGATGTCGTGTTCCAGGTTGGTTCGCCCGGTGTTTTCGTAAGCTTGCCATGTTATTTCTGCTCCTTTCCGGCCATCGCCGCCAATTCCTTCTTCCCGATCGGCACGATGCTGAGAATCACCCGAGCTTTGTCGGGCAAACGGGTTTGGGCCGAGTTCGAGATATCAGCCGGCTCGAGAGCCTTATAACGGGCAAGGTCCTCGTTGAAGTAGTCGGGATTCCCGGTCACCAGGTAGTAGTAATTGAGCTGGTCAGCCTTTCCTCCGAAGCCCCCGATCCGCTCCATGCGGCCGAGGAAACTCGACTCCAACTGGTTCACCACTCTCTGCACTTCGCGAGCTGTCGGTAGCTCGTGCTTTAATCGGTTGATTTCCTCCTGAATGACCGCCTCCAGCTCCGGTAACTTGTGTCCGCTGCGTGCCGTGGCGATGATCATGAAGGAAGATCCGAGGCGGGCCGAGGCCTGGAAGGCGGAGACATCCTGCGCGATCTGAAGATCATAAACGAGTCGCTTGTAGAGACGAGAATTCTTTCCCTCAGTCAGGATACTGGCCAAGACGTCCATTTCTGCATCCCCAGGGGCGAAACTCGGCGGCGTGAGCCACGCCATGTAAAGGCGAGGCAGCTGGACTTTGTCCTCCAGCAGCAAGCGCTTCTCCTCGGTCAGGCGAACCGGAGGCGCGGCAAAAGGAGGGACCGGAGGACCGCTCGGAATCTCGCTGAACCACTTCTCGACCAGGGCCCTCGTCTTTGCCACGTCGATGTCGCCGGCTACGGAAAGGCTGGCGTTGTTTGGAGCGTAGTACTGCTTGAAGAACTCGACCACATCCTCGTAGCTGGCCGCTGACAGATCTTCCATCGACCCAATGGTTGGCCAGTGATAGGGGTGGTTAGCCGGGTACAGGTTCTCCGAAAGGACAATGGAAGCCATTCCGTACGGCCGATTCTCGTAAGACTGCCGGCGTTCGTTCTTGACGACGTCCCGCTGGCCGTTGACCGTGGCAGGGCTCATCGCTTTGAGAAGATAGCCCATTCGGTCAGATTCGAGGAAAAGGGGAAGCTCCAAGGCGTTACGGGGAACATCCTCCCAGTAGTTGGTGCGATCGGTGTTGGTTGAACCGTTGTTATCGCCGCCGGCGGCTTCGAGCCACTCGTCGAACTTGCCCTCGGGGGCATTTCCCGACCCCTCGAACATGAGATGTTCAAAAAGGTGAGCAAAGCCCGTTCTGCCCGGCTTCTCACTGCCCGACCCCACGTGATAGTAGGTGTTGACGCTTACGAGCGGCACGGAATGATCCTCGTGAAGAATGACCGTCAGGCCGTTCGCGAGCGTAAAACGAGTGTAGGGCACCTTGATTTTCGAATCTTGAGCGCCAGCCGTCCCAATCCACACGACCGACAGGAGAACCAACCATCGCTTCATGCCGCCTCCAGTCTGGAATTTGCCTGGTGAGAAGAGTGTAGAGACGCCACCTGTCCAGTGTCAATTCTCAGCGATCAGGTTGCCTT
>Ga0105092_10001807_pt1 | contig 11466 bp, 8 predicted proteins | sample PPLLak2March2015_FD_87021 | JGI IMG/M metagenome (GOLD analysis project Ga0105092, IMG submission 87021) | Freshwater sediment microbial communities from Prairie Pothole Lake near Jamestown, North Dakota, USA - PPLs Lake P7 Core (1) Depth... | ecosystem: Environmental > Aquatic > Freshwater >... | reverse complement strand
TACTACTTACCAAAATACTACAAGCACTCTACAAACTCACACACTCTACACACTCTACACACTCACACACTCTACACACTCATTATTGTTTCTGTTTCAGCTTCTCATACTCGCTCTCCACCATCGAATCCTGCCAGCCATGATAAACCGAATACCACCTGAAAGCCATACCGATTCCCCAGCCAATTGTTACAAATGCCGGCCATGGAAAATAGTATCCGCCGCGCATTCCTGTTACTGCCCATATTATCCATAAGAAAATGTTAATTGCAAAATATACAAACAAGCTTCTCTTAAATGCTGCCCTTGCTCTTGCCATCTTCCATAATTTTTCATCTCTTTGATTTGTATTATCCATTTTGGTTATTTATTTAATTTATCTTTTAATAATATTTTCAAGCATCCTGATGTACTCTTCAAATGCTTTTCTGCCTTCTGAAGTTATTTTATAAAGTGACATTGGCTTGCGTTCAACAAATTTCTTTTCTACACTGATGTATTTATGCTCTTCAAGCTTTTTTAAGTGAACACTCAGGTTGCCGTCTGTCGCATTTATTTTATCCCTGATGTATGTAAACTCTGCTTCTTCAACCGATACAAGAAGTGCCATAATAGCTGTCCGTATCCTCGAGTGTATTACATCATCTATATTTTGATAATTAAAGTCGTGCACAAATTTTCAAGTTTTAATTATTACAATGTTAATCACACATACTGCGCCGGGGCTGACTCATACCTTTTCCATTGCCTGTATAATATTATACCCGGTACAGTCTGAAGTGCAACCATCATAAAAGCAAACACCAGCAATGAATGGAAACCCGGGAAGATGAACATTAATATTGCTCCTGCCCACCAGCCAAATGATAAATTCCTTACCCAATTCTGCGATTGTACTATTCCGCTTGCAAAGTATGCCGCTCCAAGTACTGTCGCTATCAACGGACATACAAAGATTGGATTATATGCATGTGTAACAATACCTATAAATCCAAGCATCATCATTGATACGCCCGCCCCTATCCATATTGCACTTAGTATCTTGCCGGCAAATGTCTTTACTTTCCTGGCTTTATTTTCCTTCCGCCCGATTATTGCAGATACCACCCATCCGCCAATCATCAGCACAAGCCAAAGCATACCAATGTAAGGACCTGAAATACCCATAACGAGAAAGATATAGTTAACAATCAATGCCGCTGTTACCAGCACACCCCAGAAGATATAGTGCACTCCTTTATCGATGCCAATCTTCCTGCTATCCTCCATAATGGTCTTAATTACCGCTAATTCCTGTTCTGCCTGTCTTGAGTCCATAAATTAAAGTACTTTGTTTATTAAAGTACAAATTTAATACATTAATCTGCGTTTGTCAAGAGCACTAATCAAAAAATATTTGTAAATTGAACGAAACTATTTCTTTAATTCCGTATTTAATAGGTAGCGGTCATTTTTCAAAATGCATTAAATTAAACCGGATGAAGAACTTAATTTTTACCATATTTATAATATTTGCCCTGTTTTCAGCAAAAATATATGCTGATATACAGGATTTCACAGTTATTAATAAAACCGGTTCAGCAATTTCAAGCTTATATGTATCTCATGCAAGTGAGGACAAGTGGGGCTCAAACCTACTCGGTGTAAAAGCCCTTGCCGATGGTGAAAGTGTTCTGATAAAGTTTTCCGGGTACGGTGATAAATGCAATTTTGATATCAAAATTACAGATAAGAACGGCAAAGCATGGGTTTTATATAATGTCGACCTCTGCACACTGCATGATATAACATTTACAAGCGAGCATGTGAAGTAGAGTTTGTTATGTTTGTTGAGTTCTTTAAGTTTGTTAAGTTTGTCATTCAGTAGCAGTGTCAGGTCATTTTAGTTTGAATCTCTCCTTTAGGGGCAGTGTCAGGTCTTAGTTTGAATCTTTACTTCCCGGGGCAGTGTCAGGTCTTATTTTGAAAGTATGGATAATCACAGATTTTACGAAATATTTAGTAGAAAAAGAAAGAACTTAGATTAACAATAATTGACCTGACACAATCACCAGCTTAAGATAACCGGAGGATTAATAATCAATGCTAGACAAGGGGTTATCTCCAATTAAGAATTAAGAATGACGAATGAAGAGTTGGATGATTTACAATCAATGTTAGACAAGTCGAAGATCCCGAAGAAGCGTCAGCTGACATCGGGAGGGTTACTGATATTAGTACACATGAATTTAGATTATAACATACATTATATTAACAACTCCAGACTTCATTAACCGCTTACCCCTTGAAAACTATCCTTCTTGGAGGATTTTCAATCTATTTCTATAGTTACATCATTCCAACTCACAACTCTTCGACTCCCGAATTCACAACTCTCGAACTCTCAAATTTTTCATTTTTTATAATTTTTTGTTTCCAATCTGACCCTATGATTGAGCTCAGGATAAATTAATTTCACGACCTGATAATTACAATTTCGATATTGACAAAGAACGACAACAAGATGCAATATGCAGCAGCATTCACTACTATATAAATATAATATGGAGATTACCGCTTGTCAAATATTTCATGAAAATAGTTTAGAGTGTGTGGAGTGTATTGTGTGTTTAGAGTGCTTTTTAATCAATTTTATTTCAAGGATAAATAAAGAGGTAAGGATTCCCCTCTCGAGAGGGGAGTGAGCGAAGCGGAAGGGGTGTGTCAGGAATTAGTACGGATAAACTTAAAGTATCACTTTAACTCTCAAATATCTGCGACAATAATTAGCAAATTTTGTTTCAAAAACCCGGAATTTCCATGGGCAGGAGTAGTTTTTCAAAAACCTCATTTCCTGCATATAATCGCCATTTTTAGAGCAATTTTTAGCACTTTGGGCAGGAGTTATCTGCTTATAGAGTAATAAGTTACAGCCATTTTCCAAAAACACCTGCCTAAAAACTGCCCGGAAAGTGCCCATAGTGTGACCGCTGAGTGCCCGTAAAGTGCCCGCTGAGTGCCCGCTGGATGACCGCTGGTTTTTTGTATCACGCCTGACTGCCTTTGGCAGTCAAAGCCGTCTGCCGGAGGCAAGCAGGCAAAATCCGCAAAGATTATTTCTACTTCCCGGGTTATGCCCGGGAAGTAGAAAACCAAATTACTTGTTGATTAATAAAAGTTCTCACAAGTAATGAGAAACCTCCGCGTTTTTATTTTCCTAATTATCAGAATTACCATCCGGCTGATAATGTAGTTCTGAATATAAACTCCTTATAATTATTTAAATTATATGACCAGTCTGTAAAAACATTATGCTCTGCACGCATATCAAGAGTGAGGAATTTCCAGATCTGAGCATTTGAGTTCAATGATAGCCCAATTTTCTTATTATTATCTTTATCAACTGCCACACTTAATCCACCGCTGATATTCCATGTTTCCTTTATTGTATAAGATGGTGCAAGGTCAAATGTTATTACCCTGGTATAATTAACATCTCTTTCAAGTACCTGCATCAGTCCTATGCTCGCTGCTACTGATAATGGAAACTTAAATATAACATTCTCTGTCAGCGAAGTTGTTTTTGTCCAATAGTCATATGTACCAAACAATGTTTTATTTGTATTGTATGATACCAAAGCTGTGGTCTGTAAAGTCACATTACCGAGCTTCGCACTGTAAGTGCTGACAATATTATACAGCCATGTTTTATTATCCATTTTCGAGCTGTCTGTTAATGTTATCTGTTTATTGTTACTCTGGAAATTAGGCATTATCACAAAATTTACTGTTGGCAGGTTTTTGAAATTCAATCCCAGCTTCATAAGTATGCTTGTGCTTGATGTGGTTGCAGATTTTGTGTTAATCAAATTATCACGGTAATTTTTAAAGCTTAACCCAAGTACAATTTTTCTATCCATGAACTTCTGGTCTATTTTGGCTTCAAATCCAAGCTTATCATTTCTAAGTGAAGGATTGCCTAAAGTTGAAAATCCCGGTCCTATCATCTTCATCTCTGCAGAAACAACTGTATTAGATGATATATTAGTGAAAGAACTTTTAAACCTGTACATATAATCTATTGAACTGCTGCCTTTGGGGTTAAATGTATTTTTAACCCATGAAGGAATAGCATCGCTGATTATATCCGGGTCTCTTACATCTCTTGTTAGCATTGAAAGAACTCCTTCAGCTTCAAGCGATAGCTTATCTTTGAACAGGTTCAGTTTTCCATCCATGCCTACTAACCAGTTCTCTTTCGGTGTTAAGGTAAAGTTTGCTGAATCAACTGAAATTGAGTTCTCATCATCGAAGGCGTGCATTAATGTCATAATAAAGTGGCTGTTATCCTTCTTCCCCACCCCAAGCCGTCCGGCAAAAAGATTACGCTTGAAAGTGTTATTTTCAATTGGCTTTTGATTTCTGAAACCGGTAAAGGCAGTATATATAATACCCGGATTGAACTCAATATCTGCTCCGGTTACCGGTACACCGCTTATTGTATTAGAAGTGTAAACAGTGTACGTTGTTCCAAGTCCCAAAGACTTAAAATATGAAAAGAACTTCAGAATACCGGGTAATTTTTTCATAGCATTATCCTCTGCTTCTTGTTCTATCTGTTCTCTGAACTTTTCACCTTTGTCTTTAATTTTCTGCTCAATTTCATCTTTATATTTTTCCATCTCAGATTCAACCTTGCTTTGTACAACATCTTTTAGTGATGAAGGATCGAACTGGAAAGCAATGCTGTTCATATTCTGCATACTGTCCCGGTTCTGTGTTGAAAAAAGTATAGGAAGTGAAAACGGTACGCCATAAATTGAAAGAGTTGGAGTTAGTTCAAAGTTCATAAAACGCTGCGGAATATCAGAGCCAACACCATGCATATTTGAATTCTCACCATAAATCCTTCCATTACCGCTAAATTTAAATAAGCTTACTGATTTCTTTTGCTTAAAGCTAAGTGAACCTGCGTAAGGAAAGTAGGAATTATAGGAATCAATATCCCAAATTCTATCCTTTTTCTCCGGCAATTTCTGAACACCTGATGAATAACTAAATTCATTCACTTCACTTTCAGTCATCTTAACACCATTAAGATATGCTGTTACCTTCCATGCATATTTACTTCCGCTTTTAAATCCTCTCGCAATAAATGGGTATTGGTAAATTGTTGATGAAAGACCTGACGCTTTAAAAAATTCAGGATTAGACTGAAGTGCATCATAAGCTGACTGCCTGCCATAAATTTCACTCATTGTCAAAGTATAAGTTATACTTCCTCCCCTTGGAGCAGGTGATGGTGCAAGCCATGAGAAAGTAATAAATGATCCGTTTACATTATTATAACTTGGCGGTTCACTATTGGGTTGATCATAATGTTTAGATTTTTTAGTCTCATTTTTACCGGCAAAAATCTCAAATGTTTCTTCTGAACTGTTAATAACAATAGCTTCATTTTCAGGAAGCAATAGTTCAATACCAGATATAATTTCTACACTATGAGAGATGCATTCATTACCAAGTACTTCATTATTTTCAGCATTGTAAACAGTAAGGCAAATCTCATAATCACCTGTTGGAAGTCCACCCGTGAATTTTATTGCATCCTCATATTTTTTATTTTTCTCTTTTATTTGTATAGGACTAACATGAGCTGCAGTAACAATAGTTGTTCCGGGTTTCAATGCAAACACTTTCGTGTTTGCATCTACTATTTTCCCGTCATTATTACCGGTTGCAATACCATAGAGATATACATTATATGTATTCTGCGAGGCATTGTTCAAAGTCACCTTCCAGAAATCCTCCACCTTGAACTGATAAGGTGGAGGTTGACGAAGAGTGACGGTGACCTGTGAGAAGGTTACTGGTGTTAATATTATTGAAAGAAAGAATATTATTTTTTTCATTTTGATTATGTTTTTTATTTAACACCAGGGTTTTGTATACTAATATAATTTGGGATGAAGTTGTAAAGAGAATATTCGTGAAGTGTTCCTTTAGAATCGTAATCTTTAATTTTGAATCTTACTAATATGCCCTCATTATATGATTTAATATCAGCTTGTACTTCTTTTACATTTCCTTTGAATAAGTTTGTATTTTTTACAGGTATCTTTAAATTTATGATTTCTGTATTAATACCGTCATTAAGTTTTGGTGAAGTCCAATCTAAAAAAATATTTTTCAGAGAATCATTTTTTAAACCAGTATTAAAATCAGGTATTTTTACTTTAGCTTCTAATTCATGCTCAATACCAAACGGATTTTTGTTAAATGAATTATTATCAGTAGCAAAAGATAATTGATCTTTGCTAAATGCAATTGGAAAACGATCTCCTCTTGAAATTCGCATACATTCAATATATTGTGAATTACAACTATTCCATTCATACACATTTTGGGCTAAGCTTAGACATGTTTCTAACCATACACGGCAATCTTCATTATCATGATTACTAATTAAACCAGGCATATTTTCTGAACTACTATTAATTAATTTGCTTAATTTTTCTCTTGTACTTGTAAAAAACCAATCTCCATTTTTGTTTACTACCATAAAATTATCGTCATTAAATACAGGATCAATTGCAATATTAACATCAAAGTAGCCAAAGGGGTATTTTTCGTTCTTATCTATCTTGTAATCTCCTGCTAATAGATAAACAGTTGTGCCATCTCTTTTGATTAAGCTTAGAAGTTTTCTAGAGTCCTCTTTACTATAAGGAATATTGTTGGGAATATTGAATGTGTTTATTACATAACCTAAAATAGTATCAGTAAATTTGTTATCAAATAGTTCTTCAATTCTTTTTCTTAGTGAACCTTCATCAATAATCTGTTGTTCAAGAAAAATAAATCTTAAAATATCCTTATCTATATAACGTATTTCAACATTCATTCCATTTCCCTTATTATTGCCTACAGAAGGAGCAATTTGAGCCCAATAGCACATACCGCTAATCAACTCACAGGTAGCCATTATGACAGGTCTACCGGGAGGTGGGGCAAAACCAATTCCGTTTACTCCTCTTTCAGGCATTACCCTTGTGTACACTCCAGTTGTTGGACCCTTAATATATTGATAGTTGATTGATGAAAAGCTATAATTATCACTTTTTACATTACCACTTTTTATCCTCCATACATATTTTTTCCCTTCAATAAACTTCGGTGCTGTAACAGGATATTGGAATGTATTACCCTTAATACTTTTCTGCTCAAAAAACGGATGGTTTTCTTTTATTGCCTCATCAGGTGACTGGGAACCTTTTAATTCTACAATTCTTAAATCAAATGGTCCATTAGCCCCAGAACTCCACATAAAAACTAAGCCGGGTAATGTATCAGGGTCCAGTTCATCTCCGTCGTTTGGTGAAATAAGTGTAATTTGCTGCTCAGTTATAATTTCAATATTTTGTTCAATACAGCTTTCCTGTGCCGCAATTTCACCATTTTCATAATAAGCAGTTACACAAATGGTATAATTCCCGCTTTTCACATTTCCGGTCCGGATGATTGCTTCTTCATATGTCTTGTTCTTCCAATTTACAGAACCGGATTTTAAATCATTATATCCATAAGTTTTTTTGCCCGGTTTAATTGTAAATACTTTTGACTTACCTTCGACAATCAATCCATCTTTTTCCTCAGTTGCTGTTCCTGTCAGGTAAATTGCAATGTCTTCATTTGCTGTGTTTGTTATATCCAGCTTCCAAAGGTCACCTGCCCCTAGCTTATTAGGCGGCGGCTGATGCAGATGAAGCTTTATTTTTTCATCTGCAAGCAGTGAATTGAATTGCATTCCTGTCATTAACAGCAATGTTAAAAGAATTTTTAGAAAGTGTTTTTTCATTTGTTTTCTCCATGCTGATTATATCAGCTTTTAATTGTTTTAAGAAATATTTTTTAAAATATTATATATAAGACTAAATTTTACTTATTTTAAGTTATAGCTTTATTACCCATAATTGTTTATTTAGAGTAACTTCAATTCAAGCTATTTTTAAATTCATTGCAAATGTACTTGCTTCTGCTCTTACTGCAAAAGAATCATAAGCAGTTATGTGAATTGGTAAATTATAGTCCGATTTTGAATTATTGCATTTTTTGCAGTATTTTGCATATTCCTTTTCAATAAAGTGAATTAACAGTTTCTTATTTTTTAAAAAAAGATATGTACATAATAACTTTCCGGTTTCGGCAAATCCGCTTTTTGTTAATTCAATTTTTTGTATAATAACTTATTTGTTTTTACTCAATTTAAATTCTAATTTGAGCACAACTCTATTAACCGGAAGTACCGGTATTTACAGTTATTTATATTTATTTAGTTAGTTTAGTCCCGAAATATTGCCGGAGTTTCGCTTTGAAAAGGTACTTAAAATCTCGCAACATAAATTATTTATTTCCAAAAGTCAAAGAGAAATATTAGCTAAAATCATAATAAAATAAGACTATAATATACTTATATCTAGTTTAAGATGCTGTTTTTATATGGTTTAGTATAGTTTATTAAGCATAAGAATTTTCTTTAAAAAAACTGTTGGAAAAAATTAAGATAAGGTCATTATTATAATGCATACCTGCCGGTTGTTCGAAAACAACCGGTAGAAACAGGAAAGTAATAACTTTAAACAGGTAACGTTTATTCAATTGTTCAAAGTCATTTCTAAAAACTCAATGCATGAATATTCAAACTTCACATTTCCTTTTTCAAAAATATCTCATATATTCGCATCTGCCCTTTGCCTGATAGAGAATCATTTTCCCTGTTTTTTCATTGTCTATTTATAACTAAAACAGATATTTTTGTGATATATAAACCTTTTTAACCTATGGAGCATCATATGTATGTAAAACCTATAATTAATAAATGCTCGCTGAACCAATTAAAAATAATTATAACCCGGAGCTGGTATTGGAAAATTCAATAAAAGAAGCCGAATTAGTCCAAAAAGCCAGCAATGGGGACTGTCAGACTTTTAAGGAGTTGTTCGAAAAATACGTGAACCGGATCTATGCTTTTTGCATGCGTATTTCTTCAAATCCGCAGGTTGCCGAAGAGCTTACGCAGGATGTTTTTGTAAAGGCTTGGGAAAAGCTTGATACTTTCAGGGGTGACAGCCAGTTCTCAACATGGCTTCACAGTATTGCGGTTAATGAATTCCTGATGTATAAACGTACTCAAAAAAGATTTTTACAAAGAGTTGTTCAGACCGATAATATTAATCAATACGATATATCGACTGAACGGCATGAATATCATTTTAACACAAACATAGATATAGAAAATGCTATATCTACACTTCCTGAACAGGCAAAGATTGTATTTATATTACATGACGTACACGGTTACCAGCATAAAGAAATTGCCGAAATAGCTGATATAGAGATAGGCACTTCTAAAGCACATTTACACAGGGCAAGAAAATTATTAAGGGAGGAGCTATCAAAATGAAATGCCATGAATTAGAAATATTAATTAGTGATTATTTAGATAATGTACTTCCTGAAGAAACAAAGGAAGAATTTGAAAGCCACATCAGCGAATGTCTTTCATGCAAAAAAGAGCTTGAAGAAACTGTTGTTCTTCTGGAAAAAGTATCATTATTACCGGTAGATGTTGCCCCGGCAAACGACCTCTGGCAAAACATTGAGTCACGGATAAACAATAAAAACGAAAACGGGCATGATGATAAAATTATTCCTCTGAAAACAAACGGAACACCTGTAAAAGTTAATCACGGAAAATACCAGGACAGGTCTTCAGCTAGAAACAGGTATCTTAAATACGGAGCAATAACTTTAATAGCCGCGATGCTGTTAATTGCATTGCTGCCCTCTTTGCTTACGGAAAAAAACGGAGTGAAGATGGATATATTCAAGACCTCATGGCCGGTAATTAATATTAAAGGTGTTACTACCATAGGTTCAAAACTACTGATTGGGAACGACAGCTTAAAGATTGGAGACTGGCTTGAAACAAAGGATTCTTCACAGGTTAAGCTTGATGTACCGGGACTTGGAACAATACTTGTTGAGCCAAACTCAAAGGTAAGCATTGTCAGAAGTGATACGGGTGAATACAGGATAGCTTTGGATTATGGAACAATTAATGCAGATATAACTGCAAAGCCGCGTACATTCTTTGTTGATACTAAATCGGCTACTGCAATTGATTACGGATGTGCTTACACACTTACGGTTGATTCAAACGGTGACGGAATACTCTTTGTAAAAGAAGGAATGGTTGCCCTTGAATCAAACGGGCGGCAATCACTTGTTCCGGCAGGCAGATACTGTATGTCTAAAATAGGTATAGGACCGGGTACTCCATACAGGAAAAATACTTCGGATGAATTCAAGAAAGCTTTAATGAAATATGATTTCGGCAATGGCGGAAGCGAATCCATCAATACAATGCTTAAATACGCAACCAAACCCGATGCAGTAACATTGGTGAATATTCTTCCAAGAGTTGATGAACAGTTGAGACATAAAGTATATGCAAGAGTGTATGCATTCGTTCCGCCTCCTGGAAACTACAGGCAAGACAGCGTTCCTTATCTGGATATGGAAAAATTAAACAAATGGATAGAAAAAGTTCAGGAAAATATAAATGCTGAAGTTGAGAAAAACTTAAAAGAGATGGAAAAGAATCTGAATGAAAACTTCAACTTCCAGTTTGAGCATGGAAAGGATTTTAAATCTGAAGAGTTCAATGAAAAACTCCAGGAAAATATTGAGAAACATATGGAAGGATTAGAAAAGCTTCAGGAGCTTTATGACATACCGATGGAACAGATAGAAAAAGAGATGGAAAAGATGGAAAAACAAATGGAGAATTTCAAGTTTGATTACAATTATAATTTCGATAATGAGAAAATGCAGCGTGAAATGGAAAAGGCGCAAAGGAAGATGGAAAAATCCCAGCGGAAGCTGGAAGAACAGATGAGAAAGCACGAACAGGATATTGAACAGGAACAGCGTGAGCTGGAACTGGAACAGGAACGCCGGGAAAGAGAATTGGAACAGCAGCAGCGTGAGCTGGAACTGGAACAGGAACGCAGAGAAAGAGAGCTCGAGATTCACCAGCGGGAAATTGAAAGACAGCTAAGAGAGCAGGAAAGACAGCAGGAGCTTGAGGAAAGGCAAAGAGAACGTGAACAGGAATTGGAAAAACAAAACAAGGAAAGAGAAGAACGCCTTAAGGAAAGAATTGAAAGAGACAACCGGGATGATATTGATGATGAAAATTAGAATTATAAACACCACCACTTCCATTTGGAGGTGGTGATGTATTACCTCTTTCCCAAATAGAAATTTGGGAAAGTTTTGTACTGCAAAGGATAATCGGTTTGTAATTCAAGATATAAACTTTCCCAAATAGAAATTTGGGAAAGAGAGTACCGGAGAATTTGGGAAAGAGAGTACCGGAGAATTTGGGAAAGAGAGTACCGGAGAATTTGGGAAAGAGAGTAC
>Ga0105092_10001806_pt1 | contig 11469 bp, 8 predicted proteins | sample PPLLak2March2015_FD_87021 | JGI IMG/M metagenome (GOLD analysis project Ga0105092, IMG submission 87021) | Freshwater sediment microbial communities from Prairie Pothole Lake near Jamestown, North Dakota, USA - PPLs Lake P7 Core (1) Depth... | ecosystem: Environmental > Aquatic > Freshwater >... | reverse complement strand
GCGGGCGCGGATGTCACCGTGGTGGCCGCGCGCACGTCGGTGGCACCGCCGCAAGGCGTTCGCATCACGCGCGTGCGCACGTCGGCCGAGATGGCTGGCGCGCTCAAGTTGGAGTTCAAGAAGGCCGACGCGCTCTTCATGGTTGCGGCCGTCAGCGATTTTCGCCCGGCCGCGCAGCTCTCCCAAAAGAAGAAGTCGGACGAAGGCTGGACGCTCGAGCTCACGAAAACCGACGACATCCTCGCCGCGCTCGGTGCCGATAAGGGCAAGCGTGTGGTGATCGGATTCGCGCTGGAGACCGAGGACGAGGAGCACAACGCGCGCACCAAGCTCGCGAAAAAGCACTGCGACTTCGTCGTCTTGAACAAGCCCGAAGCCGCCTTCGGCCGCGACACCAACGTGGTCGCCATCTACGACGCGAAGGGCGTCGTCTACCAGAGCAAGTCGGCGGAGAGCAAACGAGAGATCGCCCGCCGCCTCGTGGACCTGGTGGCGACGAGCGATCGCTTCGTCTAGACTCGCTCTCCCCTACAACGACTTCAGATACTGGACCAAGTCGCGCTGTTCCTCTTCCGACAGGTTGAGTTCGAGCTGGGCGTTGTAGTGCGTCACGACGTCCTCGAGCGTGGCCGCGCTTCCGTCGTGGAAATACGGCGGATGCTGCCACAATCCGCGCAGCGGCGTCGTCCGATACTTCTTGGTTTTCGTTCGCGCGGCGTACTCGCCATTCATCCCGGTCTCCTCGGGATCGTGCAGCACGCCATCGTTGTTGTCGGTTCCACTGCCGCCGACGTGACAGCTTTCGCAGGATTGCGCGAACACTTCGCGCCCGCGCTGCGCGGCCGCGGCATTGAACGTCCCCGGGGGCGCTTTCGGCGTCTTGAGACTGTGCTGGTAGTCGCGCAGCGCCGGCAGCTTCGGCGTCACCAGGTCGTCCTGGTGCTGGATGTCGATGCCCAGCTCCGGATCCGAGAAGTTGCCTTGGCCGTGCATCTGCGTCACCGCGACGTACGCGTTCCAATACGAGATGGGACCTTCGGCGGTATAGGTCTCGTTCTCGATATCACGGAGGCCGTACGCCGGCGGTAACACCAGCGGCGTGTTCTTACCGTCGATGTTGAAGCGCGGGTCGTACTTTCCGGGCCCCCATTTCTCGTAAACCTCTTTCGCCTCGAGCGGGACATTGGGCGAGAGCGCGACGATCTTCCCGACGTCGAGGTCGCGGTTCGGCCACCCGTCCTTGCGACGTCCGATCCCTTCCATCACCGAATTGTCCACCGTCGAGTGACACAAAGCACAGGTGATGCCGAGCTTGGTGATGTGGTCGTTGTCGTCGACTTCGGCTTGGATGCCCACGATGGCGTCCAGCTTGAGAAGCGCGATCGTCGTGGCGGTGCTCGTGAGGTCGGCGTCATCGAGCATCCCGGGTGGAAGCGCGTCGGCGTCGACTTTCAATCCCACCGCGAGCGCGGTCGTGGGATCGACATTGTTCTCGACGACCGTGTGCATTTCCAGCACGTCGGTCCAGAACGCTTCGTCCCCGAACGTGTCGTGGCGAAAGATGTTTTGGCCTTGGTGGCGCAACGAGCTTACGAGCTCGGTGTTGGCCGCGGATGGGTCGGTGGAACTGTCGTTGCAGCCGGGCATCGACGCCGAAAATAAGGTCACAGCCAGCATGGAGATCAAAGCGTGCGAACGGCCCAGCGGGGAGCGATATGTCATGCGGCGAGTCATCTCGTCCTCCTTGGTCGGCCACGACGCCGGCGGAGAAGGGCGGGATCGAGGCCGTAAGTAATGGAATCTAGGCATTGCCCAACCGGAGCGTAGTAGAATTCGATCCGCCGCGTTGTGAACCGCGTCACACGACGAGTCGAATCCGAGGCCGCCTTGCGCTTCGAGGTCGCAACGTCTAGTCTTCAGCCATGACGAAAACAAGCCGGGAGGCGACGATATCTGCATTGAAGCGCTTGGAACAGAAGGGGATGCGTGTGGTTTACCTATCCCCCTCGGGGGATCCGGGTGCCACCCCGGGTACCACCCCACCAGTACCGAAGCCGGCTCGCGCCCCCGCCACCAGCGCCTCGATTGCGGCCGATCCGACCTCGACCGCGGTGGGTCTTCAGGAGCTCTCCAAGATGGTGGCGGTTTGTACCCGCTGCGCGTTGCATCAGTCGCGCACGCAGACCGTATTCGGCGTCGGCAACCCACGCGCGAAGCTCATGTTCATCGGCGAAGCCCCCGGAGCGGATGAAGACGCCAAGGGAGAGCCGTTCGTCGGACGCGCGGGGCAGTTGCTGAACAAGATCATCGCGGCCATGGGGATGAAGCGGGAGGACGTCTATATCGGCAACATACTCAAGTGCCGGCCGCCGCAGAATCGCGACCCGCTCCCCAGCGAAGTCGAGTGTTGCGAGGAATACCTGCGCGCGCAGATCGCGCTCATAAAACCGAAGTACATCTGCGCACTCGGCCGCATCGCGGCGCACTGGCTCTTGAAGACCGAAGCGCCGCTGGGTGCGTTGCGCACCGGCCAGCACGTGTACGAAGGCATCCCCGTCATTGTCACATACCACCCAGCCGCGCTGCTGCGTAACCCCGCGTTCAAGGCGCCGTGCTGGGAGGACATGAAGAAGTTGATGGCGTTGTTGAAGGAAGCGTGATTGATTGCAGTAAGACCCTCGGCAACCACGCTCGAACGCCTGCCATTGGCAACCAACTGTGCAAAGCTCTGCTAGAATGATCGGCCAAACCATCTCCCACTATCGCGTCATGGAGCGCCTCGGCCAGGGCGGCATGGGCGAAGTGTTCCTCGCGGAAGATTTGCGCCTCCATCGATCCGTGGCGCTCAAGCTCCTGCGCCAGCGCCCCGGCTGCGAGGACGAAGAGCGCACGCGCCTCATGCGCGAGGCGCGCGCCGCCTCGGCCTTGAACCATCCCAACATCGCGGTCATCTACGACGTCGAAGAGACCGACACGCCCGACGGTCGCGTTTACTTGCTGTCGATGGAGTACGTCCGCGGCAAGACGCTCGCCGATCTCGCCGCCGAATCGTCGCTCTCGCTCGACGACATCCTCGACATCATGGCGCAAACCGCCGACGCATTGGCGGAAGCACACGCGCGCGGCGTCGTGCATCGGGACATCAAGCCCAGCAATCTGATGGTGTCGCAGGGGCGCGTGAAGGTGCTCGACTTCGGCCTGGCGCAGATGCAACCGCGGCTTCGCGGCGACGACCTCACGTGGAGCCGCGACGCCACCAACGCACCCGACGGTACGTTCGCCGGCACGCCCCATTACATGTCGCCGGAGCAAGCGTTGGGGCGCAAACTCGACGCGCGCTCGGACATCTTCTCGCTCGGAATCGTGCTGTACGAACTCCTCGCGGGTAAGCGCCCGTTCGAGGGCGACACCTTCGTGCAGATCGCGGACGCTGTCCTGCACGGCGCCATGCCGCCACCCCCGGTTCGCTTCTCCGACATTCGCGTGCCCGAGCTCGAGCGCTTGATGTCGCGCATGTTGGCGAAGGACCCCGCCGCGCGCCCGCGCGACCTGCGCGAGATCGTCGTGGAGCTGCGACGACTGCGCGCCGGTGTTTCGCCGATTCTTCCGACGGGAGAACTAACGGTCGCGGTCGCCGGGTTCGTCGGCATCTCCGACCAGGCCGAGGACGCGTGGCTGGGAACGGGGCTCTCGGAGACGGTGACGACGGCGTTGCAAGAGATCGAAGGTCTCGTGGTGCTCGGTCGCGAGCAATTGCGCGAGAGCTTGAGGCGCCTCGGGGTAGAAGCGACCGAGCTCGCGCCCGAGGACGCGGCACAACTCGGGCGCATGATCGGCGCGCGCTGGGTGCTGTCGGGTGCGTTTCAGCGCCTGGGCGAGCAAGTGCGCGTGACGGGCCGCGTGGTCGAAGTCGAATCGGGGCGCGTGGTGCGCGCAGTCAAGATGGACGGTCGCTTGGACGCCATCTTCCAGTTGCAGGACCGCATCGTCGCCGAGCTGGCGGCCGGGTTGCGCGGGAGTGTAGCGGCCGCGCACGAAGGCGAAGAGACGAAGGTGGTCGCGGCGTACGAGGCTTTCTCCAAGGGGCTTCTCAACGTGCGCGCCGACAGCTACGAAGCGCTCGACCGCGCCATCCTCTATTTCGAGCGCGCGGTCGCACTCGACCCCGAGTACGTTCGTGCCCAAATCGATTTGGCCGCCGCGTACGAGCAGAAGGGAAACTACCTGACCGCACCCGAGCTGCACGAACGCGCCGTCGCGATTCTGCGCAAGGTGCTCGAAACGCGTCCACGCCTGCCGCGCGCGTGGCGCGAACTGGGAATGTCGTTGGTCTCACTGGGCAACGTCGCCGACGGGATCGAACACCTGCGGCGGGCCCAATCGCTCGCTCCCGACGACGCGCGCATGCTGGCCGGAATGGCGCGCGGGCTGTTCATCGGCATGGGCGATTTTCGCGCGGCGGCCGATCTGTTCGAGCGGTCGGTGGAGCGGAATCCCGAAGCGGGTTGGTACTGGATGCAGCTCGCGCACTGCTGCGCATTCCTGCGCGACTTCAAGCGCGGTGAAAAGGCGGCCAAGCGTGCCATCGAATTGCAGGAGGGGTTCCTGTCGGGCCAGCAAGGCGTGCTGATGGTGGGTTCCTACATGCGGCTGGGCCACTTGTACGCCTTGCAGAGGCGGGCGCAGGAGGCGCACGACGCGGTGGCGAGCGAAGTCGTTTTTCTGGAGAAGATCGACCACGCGCTCCGCTCGCGCATTCGCATCGAGTTGTACATGCGGCTGGGTCAGTCGCTCTTGGCACTCGGCGAGCGCGAGCGAGCGAACGCCGCCTTCGAGATCGCGATCGAGGCCTTCGCACAGCGCCTCACCCTGGGCGCCGACGAGCCGTTCACGCGCTATTACGCCGCCGCGACGCACGCATTGCGCGGCGAAAACGACGAAGCGATCGATCTCTTGGAGAAGGCCGCGGCCGGAAGGCGTGCGTTCGTCGTCGCGCGCGCGCGCATCGAACCGGAGTGGGATGGACTGCGCGGCAATGACCGCTTTACGCGGCTGACCGCGTAACAAGCGAGTTCTACAGCGTCTTGAGATACTCGACCAAGTCCCGCCGCTGATCCGCATTGAGACCGAGGTTACGCACCCGGTTGTAGTGCGCCACCACATCCGCAAGCGTTGCCATGCTGCCGTCGTGGAAATACGGCGGGTGCTGCCACAACGCGCGCAGCGGGGTCGTACGGTACGCCTTGTTCGCCGTCCGCGCCGCGTACGCTCCGTCGACACCGGTTTCACTGGGTTCGTGCAACTTGCCACCGTTGTTGTCGGTGCCGTTCGCACCCACGTGGCAGGATTCGCAGGACTGTCCGAACACGATGCGTCCACGATCCGCAGCAGCGACGTCGAAGCTTCCCGCCGGCGGTGGTGGTGTCGGCAGACTGTGCTGGTAGGCGCGTAACGCCGGGAGCTTAGGGGTGACCAAGTCGGGTGAGTGCTTCACGTCGATCCCGAGCCGCTCGTCGGAGAAGTTGCCCTGCCCGTGCATCTGGGTGACGGCGACGTATGCATTCCAATACGAGATCGGCCCCTCCGCCGTGTAGGTTTCGTTCTCGATTTCGGCCAGGCCGTATGCAGGCGGGATCGCGAGCGGCGTGTTCTTTCCATCCATGTTGTAGCGCGGGTCGTACTTTCCGGGGCCCCACGACCCGTAGACCGCCTTTTGGTCTGCCGTCAGCACCGGCGAAAGCGCGACAATCGCCCCGACATTCAGATCCCGATTGGGCCAGCCATCCATGCGGCGGCCGATACCGGGCATGACCGAGTTGTCGACGGTGGAGTGACAGAGTGCGCAGGTGATACCCAGTTGGGTAATTTTGTTGTTCGCATCCACGGTGGCTTGGATGCCCACGACCGCGTTCATCTTGAGAAGCGCAACTGTTGTCGCCGGGCTCTTGAGATCGACCGTGTCGAGGATGCCGGGCGGCAGCGCGTCGGCATCCACTTTGAGTCCGACCGTGAGGGCGGTCGTGGGGTCCACGCTCTTCTCGACGACCTCGTGCAGGCGGAGCGTTTCGGACCAGAACGTCTCGTTGCCAAAGGTGTCGAAGCGGAAGATACGCTGCCCGTCGGCGACGAGGTTGGAGGACACCTGCGTGGTATCTCCCGTAGCCGACGTCTGTTGTTCATCAGAAGCCTTCTTGCTGCACCCGCTGATGACAATTCCGGCCAGGAGAATGACGAACGTCAACATACGGAAGCGGCGCGCGCCGAACTTCCCATCTGATTTGTGGTTCTTGGGGGCGAACACGTTGTCCTCCTTTGACAGCCGGCGGCATTGTCGTCGTCGGACCTAAATTGCTCTTAACGGCGATTAAGCAAGAGAAGCGTATGCCAAACTGTGGACACGACGGTGTGAAGCACTTAACATCGCGGTCACCATCAGGGGAGTATCACATCTGAAGGAGAGAATGTGACATGTCGAAACCCGACCCCAGCATACCGGCAGACGGATGGAACGACGTCGGCGACGCCGCCGAGTTGTCGAAGCATCCCGTCCAGCAAGTGCTCCTCGGCACCACGCGCGTCGCACTCACGTGCAAAGACGGCGAATTCGGCGCCATCAGCGGTAACTGCAACCACGCCGGTGGTCCGCTGGGCGAGGGCCACCTCGAAGGTGACTACGTCGTCTGCCCGTGGCACCAATACCGATTTCACCGCGCGAAGGGCATCGGCGAGCCCGGCTTCGAAGAGGATGCGGTGCCTGCGTACCACGTGCGCGTGCGCGACGGGCGCGTCGAGATTCATCCGAAGCCGTACACCAAGCGCAGCAAGAAGCCGCACGAGCCGCACCCGCTCACGCGCGATATTCGTCGCGAGGACGGACCCGTCCGCGTGGTCGGCATTTCCACCACGATGATGAACGCCGACTACCCGCGTTATTCGACATCCGACGCGCTGCTCGAAGAAGCCATTCGCCACGCCGGCGCCACGTCGCACGACACGAAACTCATCAAGCTGCGCGAGCTTTCGTTTCGTTCCTGCGAAGGCTACTACTCCAAGTCCGCCCACGCGTGCACGTGGCCATGTTCGATCACGCAGATGGACCCCAACGACCAGCTCGATCGTGTGTACGAAGCCTTCGTCCACTGGGGCGACGTGTTCGTCATAGCGACACCGATCCGCTGGGGCAACGCGAGCAGCCTCTACTACAAGATGGTCGAGCGCATGAACTGCATTCAGAACCAGTTGACGATTGCGAATCGGACGCTCTTACGCGACAAGGTGGTGTGCGCGATTATCACCGGGGGCCAGGACAACGTGCAGGCGGTGGCGGGCCAGGTACTCGGCTTTTTCGCCGAGTTGGGATGTCACTTCCCGCAGTATCCGTACATCGCGCACTCGCGCGGATGGGACGCCGAGGACTTGGAGCGCAACGTGGTGATTGTTCAAAAGAGCGAAGAACTCCGCGCAGGCGCGCGCGGTCTGGTCGACCGAGGCATCCAACTGGCAGAACGCTTGCTCGCTACACAGCCGCACAAGACCGAGCGCGGCGGGCGCAAAGGGAAAGCGCTGAAGTCGGAATGACTCGAACTCAAAGGCGGCCACCACAGTTGGTACGAATTGTAATATCGCGCACGGCGTGACGCCGAGCCGATCCATAAAGGAAAAGGGAATGCACGTCTGATCGTGGGCGAGCCGACCACTGCGAGGGAAAGCTATGATTCGCAAACTCAAGAACGGACTCTATCGGCTGTACTCGGAGAGCAAGAATCCCCGGACGGGAAAACGCCGCAATCTGGGGACGTTTCGCTCGCGCGCGGCGGCAGAGAAGCACGAGCGCGAGGTGGAGTTCTTCAAGCGGAGCAAGAAGGGGCGCGGCGGCCGTAGGGTCCTCATTCGCGGCGCGGCCTGACTGGGGAGGTTGGGCCTGAACCCATTGGAACCAAGCGGGGTGAAACGCGTATTCCGGGTGTGGAACCGAGGACGTCACGCCGCGAATTCCTGCTAGGCCTGCTGGCGGCTATTGTCTTCGCACATTGGGGTCGATTGATGACCCCAGCGCGCGCGCAGTCGGATTCCAAACCCCCAACACCCGATTGCCCGGATGCGGACGACGTGACGCCGCGCTCGACCGCCGGTCCCTTCTACACGCCCGACTCGCCGTTGCGTACTTCGTTGTTGGAGCCGGGTATGAAGGGGACGCCTGTCGCTCTGACCGGCTACGTGTTGACGACCGACTGCAAGCCGGTGCGCCAAGCACTCGTCGACTTCTGGCACGCGGACGACGACGGCGAGTACGACAACGTCGGTTACAAGCTCCGCGGGCATCAGTTCACCGACGAACACGGGCGCTACCGACTCGAGACGATCGTGCCGGGCGTCTACCCGGGCCGCACACGCCACTATCACGTGAGAGTGCAAGCGCCCGACCAGCGCGTTCTGACGACGCAACTATACTTCCCGAACGAACCGGGCAACGCGAGAGACGGGATCTTCGATCCGCAGTTGCTGATGGACGTGAAAGACGCGGGCGACGCCAAAGAGGCGAGCTTCAACTTCGTCTTGGAGATCGCGTGAAGTCCTGGTGCTGGACCGCCCAGTCCCGCCGCCGTTATCCACCAAAAGGCATCCCTTATCCACTGGGCGTCCACACTTTTCAGCCTGATTCTTTGCCGCAATCGTCTCCCCTAAGTTACAATCCCGGCCAACGAAGGAGATATCGTGGCCGAGATCGTTCGTTCTACACAGACTCAACCGCAAGCGCCCGGGCGCATCCCGCCGCAGTCGCTCGAAGCCGAGATGGCGGTGCTGGGCGCCGTCCTGCTCGACAACAACTCGTTTTCGATCGCGACCGAGACGCTCAATCACACCGCTTTCTATAAGAAGGCCCACCAAGACATCTTCGCTGCCATGGAAGGTCTCTCCGGGCGTGGCGAAGCGATCGACGTCGTCACGCTGTCCGAGGAATTGAAGCAGCGCGGGACGTTCCAATCAACCGGCGGTGCTAATTACCTGACGACGATCATGGACACGGTCCACACCGCGGCCAACGTGGAGCACTACGCCAACATCGTGCTCGAGAAGTTCGTGATGCGGCGCTTGATCACGATCAGCAGCGACATCGCGACGCAATGCTACGCGGGCGACCGCGAAGCGGCCGACGTCCTCGACGAAGCGGAGAAGCACATCTTCGAGATCGCGCAGCAGGGGATGTTCAAGGGCTTCGAGCCGATCGGGAAGATTCTCCGCGACCACTTCAAGAACATCGAAGCGTTGTATCAAAGCGGGAGCCACATTTCCGGAATACCGTCGCCGTTCGAGGATTTGGACTCACTGACGTCGGGTTTCCAGAAGTCGGACTTGATCATCGTGGCGGGGCGGCCGGGTATGGGGAAGACGAGCTTTGCGCTGAACCTCTGCCAGCACCTCGCCATCAAAGAAAAGACGCCGGTCGGGATCTTCAGCCTGGAAATGTCGGCCGAGCAGTTGGTGACGCGTTTGCTATGCGCCGAGGCGCGCGTCGACTCGAATCGCCTGCGGCGCGGCTACTTGAAATCGAACGAGTACGCGGAGCTGGCGATCGTCGCGGGATACCTGGCCGAAGCTCCCATCTACATCGACGACTCGGCGGGTTTGTCGACGCTGGAGCTGCGCGCGAAGGCGCGGCGTCTCAAGGCGGAAGCGAACGTCGGCATGATCATGATCGACTATTTGCAGCTGGTCAGCGTGCGCGAGCGCGTCGAGAACCGGCAGCAGCAGATCTCGCTCATCTCGCGCGGCTTGAAGGCGCTCGCGAAGGAGCTCAACATTCCCGTGGTGGCGCTCTCGCAGCTCTCGCGTGCCGTCGAGTCGCGCGGCGGCGACAAGCGACCGATGCTGTCGGACTTGAGGGAGTCGGGGTGCTTGACGGGGGATTCACTTGTCACGCTCGCGAACAATGGAACGCGCGTTCGGATTCGAGAGCTTGTGGGTCGCGAATCATTCGACATCTGGGCGGTCAACGAGAATACGTGGAAATTGGAGCGCGCGATGGCTTCCCGCGCATTTTCGACCGGTATCAAGCCGGTGTTTCGCCTCGAGACGCAATTGGGGCGGACGATCCGCGCGACCGCGAATCACAAGTTCCTAACGATCAATGGCTGGAAGCGGCTGGATGAACTCAAGGTCGGCGAGCATATCGCCATGCCACGGTCGGTGCCTTCAGCGACTCGTGCCACGCTGTCGGACTCCGAGCTGGCGCTGCTGGGACACTTGATTGGTGATGGCTGCACGCTTCCTCGTCACGCGATTCAGTACACGACCCGCGAGTACGATCTTGCAGTAGAAGTTACTCGACTCGCGACCGCGGTCTTTGGCGACGACGTGAAACCTCGCATCAACCCGGAACGTCGGTGGTATCAAGTTTATCTCGCGTCCACGCGGCGTCATACTCATGGGGTTCGCAGTGCCGTGTCGGAGTGGCTGGATCGACATGGTATCTGGGGACTTCGGTCGTTCGAGAAGCGCGTGCCCGACGCTGTGTTCGAACAGCCGGCAAGTTCAATCGGACTTTTCTTGCGTCACCTTTGGTCCGCCGACGGCTGCATTCGTATGCGCGGCGGGGAGTCCAAATATCCTGCCATTTACTACGCGAGCAGCAGTGAACGGCTCGGTCGAGACGTACAGACCCTTCTCTTGAGGCTCGGCATCAATGCCCGCTTGAAGCGAGTATCTCAGGGCCTCAAGGGCAGGGCGCAGTATCACGTCATTGTCTCGGGGATCGACGATATCGTCCGGTTCGTGAATGATGTGGGTGCGGTTGGGTCATACAAGAATGCGTCGCTGCGTGAGATCGTGGGCTACGTATTCGAGCACAAGGCCAACACGAATCGAGATGTGATTCCCGTCGACGTCTGGCAAAGCATGGTTATCCCTGCGATGCGGGCGATAGGTGTCACGCATCGCGCGTTGCACGCTGGACTCGGTATGTCGTACGGAGGAATGACGATCTTTCGTCAGAACTTGGGGCGCGAGCGAGCAGCGGCCGTTGCGAAGGTTGTCTCCTCGGCACCGCTGCAGCGCTTGGCAGAGGGTGACGTGTACTGGGACCGAATCGCGGAGATCACAGGCGATGGTATCGAAGAAGTCTTCGACCTCACCGTGCCCGGTCCTCACAACTTCGTGGCCAACGACATCGTTGTGCACAACTCCATTGAGCAAGACTCCGACCTCGTCCTCTTCCTGTACCGCCCCGAAGTCTACGACAGTTCCGACGAAAACCGCGGCAAGGCCGAGTTGATCATCGGCAAGCAGCGCAACGGACCTACCGGGACCGTGAACCTCACCTTCATCGATTCCTGCACGCGCTTCGAGCCGGCGGCGTTCGCGGAGTAGCGAGAGTCGTATGGACGCGACCGCCCGGCGCACGGCCCTCGCTCAAGCGTTCAGCGACGTTGGCGCGAACGTCTTGGACTTCCTCCGCGACGTCGGCGGGTC
>Ga0105092_10001805_pt1 | contig 11470 bp, 7 predicted proteins | sample PPLLak2March2015_FD_87021 | JGI IMG/M metagenome (GOLD analysis project Ga0105092, IMG submission 87021) | Freshwater sediment microbial communities from Prairie Pothole Lake near Jamestown, North Dakota, USA - PPLs Lake P7 Core (1) Depth... | ecosystem: Environmental > Aquatic > Freshwater >... | reverse complement strand
TTAATAGTCAGAAGACAGGAGTCGAAAGGTACGAGTTAGAAAGCAAAAGGCAGAATGACAGAATACAGAAGTCAGAAGTCAGAAGTCAGAAGTCAGAAGTCAGAAGTCAGAAGTCAGAAGTCAGAAGGAAACAGCAGCTTTGCTCGTTTTTCTTCTTCCTTCTGACTTCTGACTTCTGACTTCTGACTTCTCGCTTCTTCCAATTTCGTGAAGGGGCTCACTAGACTTTTTAGCGGTCTGTGGCATCTTAGCTAGGGAAAATGCGCCTGATTATTGTCGGAGCCGTGTTTTTGATGCTGCTGCAGCCTGGCACGCACGTGGTAGCCGGGTCGATCCAGAAGTATGTGGATGAGTCGGGGCGCGTCTTCTTCACCAACCTCGGCACCGATCGGGCCGAAAGTCCGGCGGCGGCAGCGCCGAGTCCGCTCCTCCAGGCGCTCAGGCACGGGTCAACTGCCGCAGATCGCGAGCAAGTCTATCTTCCTCTTATTCAGGAAGCCGCCGAGCGTTATCAGGTCAGCCCGGATCTGGTTAAGGCCATGATACGGGTTGAAAGCAACTTCGAGCCGAAGGCCGTTTCTACCAAGGGCTGCAGAGGGCTCATGCAACTTCATTCGGACACGGCCAAGCGCTTCGGGGTGAAGGACGTTTTCGATCCGGCTCAGAACATCGACGGAGGCGTGAAGTTCATGCGCTTCCTGCTCGATTATTTCAAGAATGACCTGTCGCTCGCCCTGGCCGGTTATAACGCCGGCGAAAACGCGGTTACGCGCTACAAAGGTATTCCCCCCTACCGAGAGACCAAGGATTACGTCAAGAAGGTCACAGCTCTTTATCAGCCTTCCGACCCGCTGGAAGGCGAGAACCTCGCCGAAACTGCGCCCCCCGTCAATCGCAAAATCTATCGAGTCGTCCAACCGGACGGCCGTATCCTGTTCACCAATACGCCGACCGAATCCGTCGATTGAAGCCAAGAGGGAGGTGCCTCATGCCGCGCACGGTTATCAAGACCAAGACCGCTCCGTCTCCTGTTGGACCCTATAACCAGGCTATCGTTGTGGGCGATACCATCTATGTCTCCGGGCAGGGGCCGATTGACCCGGCGATCGGCAAACTGAACAAAGGGACGTTTGAAGAGCAGGCTACTCTGACTCTCCAGAACATCAAGGCTATTCTCGAAGCCGCGGGATCGAGCTTGCGCGATGCTGTAAAAGTCACCGTTTACCTGGCGAACCTGGAAGACTTTGACAAACTGAACGAGATTTACCGCCGGTTCTTCTCCGAACCTTACCCCGCCCGGGCGACTGCCGGCGCGCAACTCCTCTTCGACAGTTTGATTGAGGTGGATTGCATCGCGGTGAGGGGGAGCGGGGCGTAGGAAGTTCCCACCAACCCGAGCGGCAAATATCGCTGAGTTTACGCCCTGTAGCCGTTGTCACCCCGGCGCGTCAGCGGCTCTATGATATTATGCGCTGGGGTATCGATTGATGATTCTGCGTCTTGTTGCAGCGAGCCTCTTGGCGCTCTGCGGCCTGCTGTCAATGGCCTCCGGTCGCGACCGGGAGACCGCTCGAGAATTCTTCGAGAAAGCCCGACAAGAGCACCTTCTTCTCCTTCAGAAAACCGAATCCTCCCGGACAATCTCCGACTACAATAAAGTCATATTCCTTTACCGCCGGGTCATTGACGAAGATCCCACTTTTGGCGGAGCCGACGATTCGCTTTTCTTTACGGCTCAGCTGTATCACGAGATGGGCCGGCGCTTCGGGAAGAAGCAACACCTGACCAGGGCCGAGTATTACTACCGCTTTGTGGCGCGCGAGTACCCGATCACCCGACATCGCGCCGAGGCCGAGAAATCGGCTCTTGAGGTGAGAGGGCTGATAACAGTCGGGGTCCCGGAAGAGAAGGCGGAACAGGCGCCGCTGGTCCGGGAACCTGAGCCTCCGCCACCCGACACTCCCGCTGCGGAGCGGCCGAGGTCCGCCCGGGCTGCCTCGCCTCGAATTGCCTCGATGTCCTCGATTCGCTATTGGTCAAATGAGGACTACACGCGTGTGGTCATCCAGTTCGATCGGGAGGTTGAGGTCAAGAAAGAGTTCCTGGAGTCCCCCGCCCGGCTATATCTTGATTTCCCGGGCTGTCGGCTGCAATCCGGGGAACTGGCGAAAACGTACGCCGTCAACGATCTCTTCATCAAACAGATCAGAGTGGGCAAGAACCGGCCGGGGGTCATCCGCGTGGTCATGGACTACGAGGCTGTCAACACCCACACGGTGTTTACGCTCTACGACCCGTTCCGCATCGTTGTCGACACGCGGGGAGTCGGCAAGAAAGCTGATCAGGATGTGAGCAGCAAGCCGGCGTCACAAAGAATGCAGACAGCCGAAGCGCTCATCCCCCTGGGATCGTCAGGGAGTGAGAAGAAGGAAGTGCGAAAGGAAACGCCGGTTATCCCTTCTCCCACGCGCCAGGGGGATATGAGCCTTACCCGGGTCCTGGGACTTAAGGTCGGGCGAGTGGTTATCGACCCGGGCCATGGCGGAAAGGACACCGGCTCGATCGGCCCCGGCGGTCTGAAGGAGAAGGATCTCGTCCTGGATGTGTCGATTCGTTTGAAGAAGCTGCTCGAGGAGCGGCTCGGAACCGACGTGGTGCTGACCCGCAGCACCGATGAGTTCATCCCGCTCGAAGAACGGACGGCGATTGCCAACCAACAAGGCGCGGACCTGTTCCTGTCAGTCCATGCCAATTCGAGCCGCAGTCGGCGGGTATCGGGGTCCGAAACCTTCTTCCTCAGCTTCGCTTCAAGCGATGACGAACGGGAGGTGGCCAGCCGTGAGAATGCCGGATCCCAACGGAATATTCATGAGCTCGAGAACCTTCTCCGGCAGATTGCTCTTACGGATTACCATACCGAATCCCGACAGCTGGCTCAATTGGTTCAGACCAACCTGTGGAGCCAGATGAAGCCCTTTCGGCCGAACCAGAGGAATCGTGGCGTCAAAAAGGCCCCATTCATCGTCCTGATCGGCGCCAATATGCCGAGTGTCCTCACCGAGATCGGGTTTATCAGCAATACTTCCGACGAAAAGTTCCTGAAGCAGGACGACGCACGAAGCACCATGGCTGAAGCGCTGTACAAGGGAGTCGAAGAATACTTCCGAGCTTTGGGGACCTTGCCGCTCGTCGAGAGGACGGCGGTAACGCAGTAATCCTGCTTCCACTTGACCGCAACTCCTGCTTAGAATTGGTGTCTAACTATTGGCGTGAGAAAAATTTCAATTACCATTCTGCTGGCAATAGCCTTTGTCGGGCCTTCCTGGGCAGAGGTGTCCGTCGCGCCCTACCTGGAAAAGATCCCCGGTTATACGGCGAGGCAACAGGAGGAGATCGTCAAGCTGGGCGATCGCAAGCAACTCGGCTCTTATCCGGCAACTGTCCTCAATGAATTCATATTGAAGTCCTATTCCCGCTGGGAAGTCGTGCCGACCGGTGAGGGGGTGCCGGTCGAGGTCGAGGTCTATGAGCTGGCTGATCCTCCCGGTGCCTTCGGACTCTACTCCCTGTGGGATAGGACGGCACATCCCCAGCTTTCCGGCCGGCTGAACCTGCCGATCGAACACCGCTATGCAGGACAGGACCTGATTTTCTGGCGCAACAGCTATTTCCTGCACCTGCGCCAGGCGGACGCCGGCAACCAGAAGGAAAAGGTCGAACAGTTGGTGCGGAGTCTGCTCGACGTCATTCCGGCGGTGAACGCCCTTCCAGTGGCCATCGCGCATCTTCCGGTCGACGAGCTTCGAGGAGAGTCTGTCGAGTTCTATCTGGGACAAAACGGCTTGGCGTTGAACCCCGATTTCCCGAAACCCCTGGTTCCGGTGGTAGGCCTCCAAGACCATATCGAGATTGGCTTCGGGCGGTACAAGCCCGACAACACTCCGCTGTTCCTGATCGCCTATCCCACCCCGGCTGTGGCACAAAAATACTCGGTCAAGATTCAGGATGCGCTCTCCGAGTACTTTGGCCCTGGTATTTACTTGAAGAAGTCCGGCCCACTGATCGGTATGGTCGTCGGGTCTGAAACTGACGCAACCCGGCTCCTCGGGCGTCTTAACTACAAAGCCAAGGTGAAGTGGATCGAGGAAAAGCCGAAGGACGAGAGCGCCGAGACGCGAACCTTCCTCGGCACTGTGACGAGAGCGATCATAGGGACTCTCGTCTTCCTGTTGGTCACCGGCGGCCTGGGCATCGTCGTCGGGTACTTCCGCTATTTGTTCATCCGCAGCCACCCGGAGTGGCGAAAGAAGAATGAGATGATCCGGCTGAAGCTGGATGAACGGTAGGAAGGGACGGTAGCCTGAAAGGGTTCCGTATCGAGCGCGGTACGCAACCCCTTCAGGGTTGAAATCGGCGGTGCCATACCATCCAGGGCAGGCCGCAACCACGCGGCCAACCCTGCCTTGCTACGCGACCCCCCTTGGGGTGGGGACCTTTTTCAACATGCGCTTCGGCCCGCGTCGTGCGCGGGTCTGTGGGAAGCGGTACTATGGAGGCGTGCAACCAGCGCCCGACCTCCGCCAAATAGTCCGCCACATCTACGAAGCCGCCCTCCGGTCGGTTGATCCCGAAGCCGCCGTTCTGCGTTTCCTGCGCCGCGAGGGAGATCTCCTTCGACTAGCCGATCGAACCTACCAGTTGTCCTCTTTCCGGCGAATTGTCCTCGTGGGTTTTGGCAAAGCCGGAGTCCCGATGGCCAAGGCGGTGGAGCAGATTTTCGGAGACCGGCTTGACCAGGGTTTGATCATCGTCAAATACGGGCATGGCGGCCAACTGAAGAAGACTCTGGTCGTGGAGGCCGGCCACCCTGAACCTGACGAGGCCGGAAGGGCGGGTGCTGAAGAGTTGCTCAGCCTGTTGGATCGGACCGTCTCTTCTCAGGATCTGCTCATAGTCCTCCTCTCGGGGGGCGGGTCAGCCCTGGCACCGGCGCCCGTCTCCGGCGTCTCGCTGGATGACAAGAAGAGAACGACGTCCCTGCTCCTCCGATGTGGAGCGACGATCCACGAAATGAACTGCGTGCGAAAGCATTTGAGCCGGATCAAGGGAGGCAGGCTTCTGGATCATGCTCACGGGGCGACAGTCCTCGCCCTGATGCTCTCTGATGTGGTGGGTGACGACATGAGCACAGTTGCTTCGGGTGCTACTGTTCCTGACCCTACGACCTTCCGCGACGCCCTGGACATTCTCTCCGCTTATCGCCTCGAGTCCGAGTTGCCGGCGACCGTCTGGCGTTACCTGGAGCGTGGCGCTGCGGGCGACCCACACGCGCCGGAGACGCTGAAACCGGGTAGCGTGGCCAGTCGCCACATCCAGAATGTGATCGTCGGAAGCAACTTCCTCGGCCTCCGGGCGGCAGCGGAAAAGAGCCGGGAACTGGGGTTTGCGCCTCTGATCCTGTCTTCTTCTATCGAGGGAAATACGGCGGATATTGCCAAAATGCACGTCGCCCTGGCGCAGGAGGTGTTAAAGACGGGGCATCCGCTCGCACGGCCCTGTTGTCTCATTTCGGGTGGAGAAACGACCGTTAAAGTGACGGGCTCGGGAAAAGGCGGCCGTAACCAGGAGTTCGTGCTCTGTTGTGCGAAAGAAACAGCCGGTTGGCCGGAGGACAGGATACTCTTTGCCAGCCTGGGATCGGACGGGACCGATGGGCCGACCGATGCGGCCGGGGCTCTTGCTGATCCACGATCCAAGTCACGCGGGGATGAACTGGGCCTCTCGCTTGACGACCACCTGGCCCGGAACGACTCCTACAACTTCTTCAATCCTCTTGCCGATCTGATTCGCACCGGGCCAACCCGCACCAACGTCATGGACTTCCGGTTTGTGCTGATCGGGTAGCTTCCCGGGAGCGCCGGCGAGACGCCCGCGTTCCCAGAGGTGCCGAAAATCAAAATAATGAACTTACATTCAACAAATTGAACCTCATCCCATTCGCTCCTGTCCTTCCGCTTTTCGTAACCTTCGACTCCCCCGTGGCTTAGAGTAGAATGAAAACAATGGAATGCTTATTGCCTTACTGATCAATAAGCATTTTTCCAATTAACGTACAGTCGGCGACGGTCTCAACGACCGTCAGGCACCGGAGGCTGTATCCCGCTCTCGGCAGCGGCTTCCGGATTAACTTGGGTCCCCATAAAAGGAAGGAGAAAAACGTGAGTAGAACACGTCTGATTTTCGTGTTTTTGCTTGCCGTGTTGCTCACCGGTAGTCAAGTCTCCGCTCAGAGCCTCTTCGGCACGATCAACGGGAAGGTCATTGACCAGACCGGGCAAGTCGTACCCGGGGCAACGGTCACTTTGACAAGTCAGGAGACCGGTAGTACACGTAACCAGGTGACGACAGATGTCGGCACTTTCAGTTTCCCCAATCTGGCCATTGGTCGCTACACGGTTTCAATCGAGCTCGCCGGTTTCAAAAAGGCCGTGCGCCAGAATATCGACGTCCGCGCCAACCAGAACGTTGATGTGACGATGTCGCTTGAAGTCGGCGGCGTCTCGGAAGTCGTCCAGGTCGAGGCGGGCGGCGAAATGGTTAATACCACTTCCCCCCAGCTGGAAGGGTACACGACGAAGAACGTCGCAGACCTTCCCATTCCGTCGCTGACCGGGAATCCGATCAACCTGGCCGTTCTTGCCCCCGGCACCACCAGTCAGCCTGGCGGAGTGACGGGTGAAGGCGGATCGATTGGCGGCAACCGGCCTCGCAACAATAACTTTGTGGTTGACGGGGTGGACAACAACGATCCGAGCACGACGGGATCACTGTCTCCGGTTATCCAGGACGCGATCGAGGAGTTCACGCTTCTGACGAACCAATTCAGTGCTGAGTATGGCCATTCGACAGGCGGTCAGTTCATTACGACCACCCGTTCTGGAAGCAATGAGCTTCACGGCCGCGGCTGGTGGTACTCCCAGAATCGTAAGCTGAACTCACTTGATAACATCACTCGGGCGGTCACTCCAGCGGGAGAAGACAAGCCCCGCTACGATTACAACCGCTTTGGCGGTCAGCTGGGCGGGCCGCTGGTTAGGGACAAGTGGTTCATGTTCGGCTCCGTTGAGTACCAGAACCTGACGGTGGCGGGCGCGCCAGCCGGATTGATCTTGGTTCCGACTCAGGCCGGCCTTTCCACTCTCCAGACTCTGGCCGCCGATCCGGCGAGCGGAGTGAGTCCGGTGAACGTTGGGATCATGCAACAACATGTGCCGGTAGCTCCGACGGCGACGGACGCCTTCGACGTTCTCAACGAAGCCACCGGACAGATGGTCCCGATCGAATTCGGGCAGTTCACTGGGACGGCTCCTAATTTCGATCGCACGCACCTTTTTATCATCAGCAGTGACTACCAGACGGCTAACCACCGCCTGGCCGGAAGGTTCCACTACAGCCGGAACCGGGCCATCCAGGCGGGGGACCTGCCCGTCGAGGCCTTCAACAACGGCCTGGTCTTCGACACGAGGAGGTTCACGTTCGGTGATGTCTGGACTGCCTCGCCGACCGTTGTCAATGAACTCCGTGTAGGGTTCAATCGAGCCGTCACGGATTACCCGATCAGTCAGCTGGCTCCACCGGGCAGCACTGAAACTTTTGGCAACTACGGCATCAACGACCTCAGTCTCTTCATGGGACCGAGCAGCAACCTCCCTCAGAGCGGCGCCGACAATGTCTACCAGGCAAACGACAACGTCACCTTGATCACAGGCGCCCACCAATTCAAGTTCGGAGCGGAAGTCAGAGACTACATCTCGGCCAGCCGGTTCCTGCCTCGTGGCCGTGGCGATTACACTTGGACGACGCTGGACGCCTTCGTCCGAGACCAGTTCCCGGATGATGTCGCGATCAGAGGTGTTGGCACGGACCTGTTTTCTGCGAATCGTACGGCGCTATATGCATTCGTGCAGGATAACTGGAAAGTCCACCCTCGTGTCTCGATGGAACTGGGAATCCGCTACGAGTTCACCCAGCCGTCACGGGACAACGAGTTGCAGCTGCTGAACGGAATCGCTAATGTCGGTTCGGTTCGGGATGAGGCCTATACCGCCGAGTTGGTTGCATCGCTTGAGCTTGGTCCTGAAATGGTCGGGCAGAAGATCTTCGATAGCCTGCCCGCTTACCACCAGCAGGCGCTGTTGGAACATGTGGGCAATAATGTGATCTTCCGACCGCCCAAGGCTGATCGTAACAACTTCGCTCCGCGAATCGGTTTGGCTTGGGATGTATTCGGCACAGGACGCACCTCCGTCCGCCTTGGCGGCGGAGTCGCCCATGACGTCGTTTACAGCAACCTTCCGCTCCTTCAGCTGCCTCCGCAGTTCCAGGCGGAAAACCGCGAAACTAACGCGTGCCTTCTGAGCCCCAGCCCAGCGTGGTGCGCCTTAGCCCCGGGCGGAGATCCCTTCCAGGGCAACATTCAGTACAGCACCACCGGCTTCCTCGAGGGCGGCAGCTTGTTTTCGGTTCTTCCGACCGACACCTTGGTGAACGCGTACGTGGCGCGCGCGGCGACCGGTGGTTTCCTGCAGCATCAGGAGATCATTCCGGAGACGTACACCTGGACAGCTTCAGTTCAGCAGCAGATGTTCAAGGACTATCTGTTTGAGGTCCGTTATGTCGGGACAAAAGGTGTGCACCTGCCGATCCAGCGCCAGCTGAGCCCTGGGGTGCCTAATCCGAACGGTATTCCGGTTTTTGCGAATGAAGCAGACGCCCTGTCCGCGAATCTCGCTACTGCTCCGACGCGAGCGGACGTCCTGGCTTCGCGGACTCGGCTCCTCGCACCCTACGGTTTCGGAGGCCCGATAACCCAATTCACCCCGGATGGTCAGTCCTGGTATCACGGCGGATCGTTCCGGGCCGAAAAGCGTTTCTCGAACAATCTGGCGTTTCAGGCAAGCTACACCTGGAGCAAAACCATTGACATGATCGAGAACGATCTTTTCACCAGTATCATCAATCCCCGCCGGCCGTTGAGTCATTACGACGTCTTTGCCAACAAGGGCCTGTCGGGACTCCATCGCGAACACAAGTTCGCCCTGACCTGGCTGTATCAGCTTCCAGCTTTGAGCGACATGAATCCGGTGTTGGGAAACATTCTCGGCGGTTGGCAGTTCAACACCACATTCCTGGCTGAAAGCGGACAACCGCTGACAGTCATCTCGAGGCGTGACATCAATGCCGACTTTGACACCGCGGGCGATACCGCGTTTGTCAATCCGGCTGGCGCCGCCAACACGGGGAGCGATGTCAACTTCCTCTGCCGCGACGCGGCCGGTGCCTTGAGTGTGAGTGCTTTTGGAAGCCCATGCTCGGTCGTCGGTTACGTGGCCCAAGACCCCAATGCCCGCTATATCCGAGGGGCAGAGGGGGCGGTCGCAGGACCGGGTCTGGCTCAAGTGGGGCGGAACACCGAGTTCAGCCCGGGCATCAACAACTGGAACATTGCGGTATTTAAGGAGTTCGGCGCATTTGGACCGGAAGAGGCAAAATTGCAGTTCCGGGCTGAGCTGTGGAACGCCTTCAACCACCCGAGCTATTCCTTCGGCAGCGGTTCGGCAATAGCTTCGGGCAGCTTCAGCGGCGGTGACAACGCGGTCAATCTGACCGGCTACGTCACGCCCGGAGCGGCAGGATTCCTGGACAAGAGCACCCTTAGCGGTGGCCTGGGACAGGCTCCCTTCCAGCGCATCATTCAGCTGGGTCTGAAGTTCATCTTCTAGCTCGGGGAAAAATGCGAAACACGGGACACGGACGAACACGGACGAACACGGACAAAATACGGACGCTGCGATTACAGCCGGTGTTTGTCCGTGTCAGTCCGTGTTCGTCCGTGTTCGTCCGTGTCTTTGGTGAAATACTCCACGATGGCTTGTGCAAGATCGGGGACGGTCCAGTTGCCCGGCATTACGGCTATGGGCAGACCGTATTCCTTGGCGGTAGCCGCCGTGATTGGTCCGATGGCCGCGTAACTCCAGCTGGAGAGGTTGGCTTCCGGTCCTGCCGCCTGGACGAAGTTGTGGACCGTTGACGAGCTGGTGAAAGTGATCAAATCGATGGAGACATCACGGAGCAGCTGGCCAAGCGTGTTAGCCGTGCGGTCCGGCAAGACCGTGTCATAGACGGGGATCAGATCGACCACCGCACCCCGGCGCCTCAGCTCCTGAGGAAGTATCTCCCGCGCCTGGGCCGCCCGCGGAAGCAATATTTTCACTCCTTCCAGTTGCCCGGCCTGGTACCTTGTGAGCTCCTCGATAACACCCTCCGCCTGAAACACCGCCGGAACAAGCGACACCGGGTATCCGTAGTCCTGGATCTTCTGGGAAGTGGCGGGTCCGATTGCGCACAGTCTGGGGCGCTTCAGATCTCCGGGGCGGAAATCCGGACGCAGATGGGCGATCCGATCAGCGAATATTTCGACAGCGTTAGCGCTGGTAAAGAACAGCCAGTCATAGTCCTCGAACCGGTCGATAGCATCATCAAGCTGTGGGCTCATGCGAGGACGGATCTCGATCGCCGGCACCTCTAGAACCCGAGCGCCGGCCGCTTCCAGCCGTCGGCGAAACTCGGTCGATTGGGATTTGGTCCGGGTGATGAGGATAGTTCGGCCCTCAAGCGGCTTGGCGGCGGTCGTCACAGCTGTAGCTCCTTGAGGATACGGTCGGCGCCTCGGGAGAGGAGATGACTGACGGCCTCCTCGGCCAGCTTCGTCAACGACCGGGGATCTCCCGATGCCGTGTGACGTAGAATCTCATCCCGGAAGGGGCTGGCGACGAGAGCAGTAAATCGCGCTTGCCCGTTCACGATTGCCGCGTAGGCGCCCATTGGCACCTGGCAGCCTCCGCCCATGGCCCTCAGGAAGAGCCTCTCGGCCTCGGTACAAGCACGTGTGGCCGGATCTTCCAGAGGAGCGACGGCGGCCAAAAGCCGTTGGTCTCCGGCCCTCGTTTCTATCGCGAGCGCTCCCTGGCCGATCGCCGGAACCAGGACGTCGGGAGGGAAGAAGCAGGAGACATGCTCGTCGAGGCCTAGACGTCGCAGGCCGGCGGCAGCGAGAATGACCCCGTCGAGCCCAAGTTCAGTCCTTTTCCTTATCCGAGTATCTACGTTTCCACGCAGAACCTGAACCTTGAAGTCCTTCCGCAGCAGCTTCAGTTGCACGGTTCTCCGCAGGGAACTGGTTCCGAGCGTCGCCTGCGGCGGCAGGTCTTCCCATCTCTTAATGTCCGGCCCGGCGACCAAGGCGTCCCTGACATCGGCGCGGCGAGGAATGGCGGCCAGAACGAAGTCCGGGGCAAGATCGGTAGGCACATCCTTGAGACTGTGAACGGCGAGGTCGACCTCACCCCGCAGCAGTGAATCCTCGATTTCTTTGACGAAGATTCCCTTGCCGGTGCCGGATAGGCCGCCA
>Ga0105092_10001803_pt1 | contig 11479 bp, 11 predicted proteins | sample PPLLak2March2015_FD_87021 | JGI IMG/M metagenome (GOLD analysis project Ga0105092, IMG submission 87021) | Freshwater sediment microbial communities from Prairie Pothole Lake near Jamestown, North Dakota, USA - PPLs Lake P7 Core (1) Depth... | ecosystem: Environmental > Aquatic > Freshwater >... | reverse complement strand
TTGGTCCCGGTGGCGGTGTTCTGCCTGGGGTATGTCTACTGCGCCAGGCGCTTCTCCTGGTATCTCTCAGCCGGCTGCGCCATTACCCTGTACTTTGTAACTGTCTTGGCCGTGTCGTCTCTGCCCTCCGGCCTGGGCCTGATCGTCCTGCTGGTGTCGGTTGTGCTCGCCTTCTCCCTGGCGGTCGTGGGCAAACCCGGGGCGCAAGCTCGCCAGGTCACCTTTCCCGCCTGGGACCTGCCGCTGCGGATGGTGGTTTCAGCAGCCCTGATCTTTTCGATCACCACAGGCGCGAGCATGCTGGGGTCGAAATGGAGCGGTCTTTTATCGCCGTTCCCGGTGTTCACGTTCGTGATGGCTACGTTTTCCCACAAACAGGGCGGGCCTACGGCAGCCTGGTGGCTGATCCGCGGAATCCTGTCAGGCCTGTTTTCTTACCTGGCTTTCTTTTTGGTCATCGCTCTGCTGGTCGAAAGAGCGCCCCTGGCGCTGGTGTATGGTTTAGCTGCCTGCACCGCATTAGGTGTGAACGCTGTTTCGCTGGCGATCCTGGTCAACAGGCGCCGCCTCTAGGCGCCGCCTCTCGAGCCCAACCGGCCTATGATCCGGTGCCTGAATAACGGTTGACCCCCAGCGTCCAGACTTTATACGTCAGGGCAAACAGGCCCACCCCGATCACCGGAGAAAGAAAAACCAGCGGCGAGACCTCCTCCGGCCGTAGAAAAAGCTGCGAAGGGTAGAAAGCAATGAACCCGATCGGAACCAAGTAGGTGAAAGCAAACCGGAACGCGCCTTCGAAGATATTCATCGGGTAAGGAGAAAATTCACGCAAGCGCCAGGCGAGGGCCAGCACCGGGTACGAATCGAGCACCCAGAACGCCGTGCATCCCGCCATGACGACGATCGCGATGATGACCAGGGCAGCGCTGAAAAGCGTCATCACCAGGAGCGCCAGCCTCACTGGCGTCCATGCCAGGTCGAGCTGGACCGAAGCATAGACGAGCAAAATGGTCCCTAACACCAGCTGTGTCAGCCCTTTGATATCGAACATCTCGGACATATAGTAGAACATCATGTTCAAAGGGCGGAAATAGTATTTCAGGAAAGTACCCTGGATCACGTGGAACCGGATTTGCCAGATGTGGTCGAACAGGATCTGCATGGGCGATATGGCGAGCATGTAAAAAGCATAAATAAAAACCAGCTCCATGAAGCTCCAGCCAGCCAGGTCTGAGATCGAGTTGAACAGCACCCAGAAGACCAGTAGAGTCACCAGGCTGGTAAAGAACATGCCCACCGAGCTGACCAGGAAGTCGGTCCGGTACTGCATGCGGGCCTTGATGTACTGCGCCTCGATGATGAAGTACAGGCGCAGATATTCTCTAAGCGAGCGCATTCATCACCCTCCGCCGATCCTGAGCACTTTGATCGCCTGGTTGTAGAACAGGCGCGTCAGCGCGAATAAAACGACCACCCAAAGCGCCTGCACCCCGAGCATACGCAAAAACGTCTCCAGGCCGAGGTCGGGTTTTGTGACCATCATCAACGGGGTGTGGTAGATGGCCTGGAAAGGCAGCCAGAGCAGGATCTTCTGAAGGCTCTCGGGGAAAAACTGCAGTGGAATGAGAGCGCCAGAAAAAGCGGTGATGATGATCTCTTTGGTCATGCTCAGGCCCCAATTTGAATCGGTGTAAAAGGCCATCAAACCGATAAAATAGTCGAAGCAAAAACTGACCAGGAATGCCAGGATCAGGCTGAACGGGAAGATCAGCAGCCCAACGCCCCAGGTGACCGGCGTCCGGAACACTGCGAAGAGCAAGATCAGGGTGGGAAGGGTAATGCCGGTCATGTTGATCAGCACAGCCCCGAGGTTGCCGAACAGGACATAAAGCTGGTAGTCCAGGGGCTTGACCAGCTGGTTGGTGATCAAACCCTCGCGGATCTCGTAAGCCATGTACCAGTCGGTGTACGTTTTGAGCAAGATGAACACCGCGCTGCCCAGGGCGATGTATAGAAACGCCTGGTCGAAGGTCAGGCCGCGCAAGGTCTCTGAGTTGCGGTAAATGCTCTTCCACAGGAAATATGCCACCCCCATGTAGACGACGTTTCCCAGGATGGCAAACAGGAAACCGAAACGATATATAATGCCGGCCATATACTGGCCGCGCGCCAGCGCCAGGTAGGATCTCATGCCAGCGCTCCATCGTAAACTTTCCGCACCACCTGTTCCATCGAAATCTCGACGATGCGCACGTCGAAAACCGGGAATTGGGTCATCACGAAGCTGAGCACATCCGAGAGCGGCGTGCTGGCCTGGTCGATGGTGATATCGGTCCAGAGTTCCTCGACTTCGGCGATGGTCACACAGTGGTCGGCCCCAAAATGCGCGTCAATTTTCGCATGTAAGTCCCGCAGGGTGGTGTCTGAAAAGTTTTCGATCTGGACCTTGAGCGTGCGCAGAGCCCCGAACAGGGCGGTCACTTTCTTGATATCACCGTCGAACAGGATTTTGCCCTTGTCGATAATAATGATGCGCTTGCACAGCGCTTCGACATCGCCCAGGTCGTGAGTGGTCAGGATGATGGTTGTATTGCGCATCTGGTTCAGCTCTTTGACCACCGAGCGGATCTTGGCCTTGACCGAGATATCCAGCCCGATCGTGGGCTCATCCAGGAAAACCACCTGCGGATTGTGCAGGAAAGAGGCGCTGATATCGCACAGCATGCGCTGCCCTAGCGAGAGCGTGCGCACTTGCTGCGAGTAGAGCGTCTTCAACCCAACCAGGTCATTGAACATGCCCATGTGCTGGTCGAAGGTCTTCTGATCGACCTTATAGATTTCTTTTAAGATCTTAAAGGATTCGATGACCGGCAAGTCCCACCACAGCTGGGTGCGCTGTCCGAATACCACGCCCATCACCTGCGCCTGGCGGATGCGGTTGGCGTACGGGGGCTGGCCGTTGACCTGGATGATGCCGCTGGTCGGCTGCAAGATGCCGGTCATCATCTTAATGGTGGTTGATTTTCCGGCTCCATTCGGCCCGATATAACCGACGATTTCACCCGGATCGATGTCAAATGAAATCCCGTCCACCGCCCTCACCAGGCGGTAATCGCCCGAGAACAGGTCGCGCACGGCCCCACCCAGGCCTTCGCGGCGGTTGAGCATTTTGAAGTGTTTGCTGAGATTTTGAATATGAATCAGGCTCATATGAATAGGTCAGATCCCTCTTGTTAAACTCGAGCCCCAATCTTATCACAGGCTTTGCCGATTCTCCTGCCCAAAATCGCCTGCTCCAATCAGGGGCAGAAGAAGGCGATTTTCATATATTTTTTTAAGAAACCCCTGATATTTCATCGTTCTGTATTTACAAAACATTCGAAACGTCTTATACTTAGACCAAGTTTACCCTGAAGGAGCGCCTCGCCATTGGACCAAGAGATCCGTCGACAGCTGGAAGAAAAACATTTCATCGAAGATATTGGCCTGTTCTTCGAGCAGATGGGCATGCCCCGCATCGCGGGCCGGATGCTGGGATTCTTACTCATCTCCGATCCTGAAGCCCAATCCATCACCAATATCACCCAGGCCCTCAAAGCCAGCAAAAGCTCTATCAGCGTGATGGCACGCTTCCTGGTCGAAAACGGGCTGATCGAGCGCGTGGCCTCGCCAATGCCCCGGCGAGATTACTACCGCTTCAAATCGGGCGGCTGGATCCTGTATATGCGCCAGTGGCTCGGGTTGATGTCTGAGCTGCACGAAATCGCCGAGCGCGGCCTGGCCCTAACGGAGGGGAAACCCGACCCCTTGCGCGAGAGGCTTTTAGAAGCCCACGACCTGTTTTCGTTGATGGAAGAGCGGATGCCTGCCCTGCTCGAAACCCTCGAGAAAGAACGCGGCGAAAGACATCTTGAATGAATACATCTACCTTACAGGCTAAAACCGCCGAGCGGGAAAAGAACGCTGCCGCCCTGAGCTCGGTATTTGGAGCGGTTATTCTGACCACCCTTAAAATCATCGTTGGCCTGCTCACCAACAGCCTGGGGATCCTGGCGGAGGCGGCCCATTCAGGGCTGGACCTGGTTGCAGCCCTGGTCACTTTCCTGGCTGTGCGGATTTCCGGCAAGCCGCCAGATCAGGAGCACAATTACGGGCATGGCAAGATCGAGAACCTCTCGGCCCTGTTCGAGACTTTTCTGCTCCTGCTGACCTGTGTTTGGATCATCTACGAATCCATCCGCCGCTTGCTGTTCGATGACGTCGAGGTAGACGCATCCATCTGGGCCTTTTTGGTGATGGCGGTCTCGATTGCGATCGATTATTCTCGCTCCAGGGTTTTGTTCAAGGCTGCCCGCAAATATAATAGCCAGGCCCTCGAAGCCGACGCCCTGCATTTCAGCACCGATATCTGGAGCTCCTCGGTGGTCATCGCCGGGCTGATCGGAGTGCGCCTGGTGGCCTTCTTTCCCGGCCTCGCGTTTCTCCGCAAAGCCGACGCCCTCGCCGCCCTGCTCGTGGCGCTGATCGTTTTGTACGTGAGCTACCAGCTGGGGAGACGCACCGTGCAGGCTCTCTTAGACCAATCGCCGAAAGGACTGGGTGAACGGGTCAAAACCGTGGTCGAAACGGTGCCAGGGGTGCTCGATTGCCATGCCGTCCGGGTGCGCCCCTCCGGGCCCAGCCTGTTCATCGACCTGCATATCCTGGTCAAGGCCGATAAGCATCTCCGCGAGGTGCACGACATTACTGAAAAAGTAGAGAAGGCTGTACATGAATTGGCTCCAGATGCCGATGTCACCGTACACCCGGAGCCAAAAAACAATTCCTGAGCAAAGAGATCAGTATGATTCAAACCATCGAAGAACTCTCCGCAAATGCCTGGCCAGCACTCCATACCATTTTATACGATGGCTGGATCCTGCGGTTCGCCAACGGCTATACCCGCCGCGCGAATTCAGTTCTCCCGCTTTATCTTTCTCAACTCCCCCTGCAGGAGAAAATTGCAGCGTGCGAGGACTTATATCGACTACGCGGACTCCCGCCGCTCTTCAAGCTGGCCGGACGAACCCAGTCACATCAGCTCCACGCCCTCTTAGGGGAACAGGGGTACAAGGCTCAAGCGGATACGAGCGTCCAGATCGCAGATCTCCGCGCCTGGACGGATGGAGTCTCACCAGATATCCAATTATCCTCTGTCAAAAACCCTGAATGGGAACAGGCTTTCCAGTCCATAAGCGGGATACGCCAGGACCAACAGGAGAGTCATGCACAAATCCTGGCGGCTATAATCCTCAGAAATGTTTCGCCGCCGTCGTGTTAGAAAACCAGGTGATCGGTACCGCCTTAGGTGTCTTCCAGAGTGGCTTTTTGGGAGTCTTTGATGTCATTGTTCACCCTTCCCACCGCAGGTTGGGCTGTGGTGAGCGGTTGATGCGCAGCCTCATGGCCTGGGGCAAGCAGCAGGGTGGGCATACCGCCTACTTGCAGGTGATGCTCAATAACCCACCGGCATTAAGACTGTATGCTCGCTTGGGCTTCCGTGAGCAGTATCAATACTGGTATTGTGCAAAAGAATCATAGATTAAGACCCCGTTTTTTGGGTGTGTGGTGCTTCGCACTACACACCCAAAAAACGGAATTCCTCCACAATTTTTGGTTGAGTTCTTAACCCTGGTCTGTATTTGCGGGCGGTACTAACCCCATCTGCCGGAGCGTCTCCAGCAGCACCGCGGTCCCAAATGCGTCCTTAGGAATATACTCGATTACCCCACTTTGAAGACCCGAGAGCACAGCCTCTTCTTCGTCGTGCCGGGTGAGCATGATGACCGGGATGTTGCTGGTGTCTTTGGACTCTTTTAAACGCTTGCACACGTCGAAGCCGTTCATACCGGGCAGCTCCACATCCAACACCACCGCATCTGGCAGCACCTGCTGCACAACTTTTAATCCCTGGATACCATCAACGGCGACAATAACATTAACCCCTAGCGGTCCCAAGATAGATTGCAGGTTTAAGGCCTGGGTTGGGCTGTCTTCAACAACCACGATCGTGCTTCTGCTTCCACTGACAGAGCCCCAGTTATACATATCGTTGATCATATCCCAACTCCCTGGATTTGATGTGTCTCATGAGTTCAACTTAACAAGCGTGACTTGCAGATCTTCCGGAGATACGAACCGGACGATGATATCGTCAACCATCTGCCGCCATTCCTCAAAACGTAATTTTGCCATGATACTGTCGATGGCAAATTCACCTTTGGTAATACAATCCACTTCCAAACCCCTGCGCGAGTCGTTATCCAGGATACAGATCGATATGGTGCCGTTGTTGATCTTCCCCAGCTCCAGAGTCTGAGCCAGCACAGACATCGCCATTGAAATCCGGGCCTGGTCCAGGATAGCCAGGCCTGCCTGACGCGCCATCTGGCGCGTTCGCATTCGAGCGCGCATGATATCTTGATCTGTGGTGATCTCGAAGGATTCAGATTCCTGCATTAATAGCACCTTCACTGGACGGTCGAGTGATCTGGCCAAGCATACCAGCAATTTGGTCTGGGTCTAATACAAGGTCGACTGCCTTGCGCGCTACGGCTTCGCGGGGCATACCATACACGACACAGCTGACCTCATCCTGGGCAATTGTAATACTTCCTGCTTTTTTAAGCGTCTCGATTCCTTCAACGCCATCGTCGCCCATGCCGGTGAGGATAATTCCCATGGCGTTCTGTCCGTAGACTTTAGCCATCGAGCGAAAAAGGTAGTTGGCAGAAGGGCGTAGCCCGCGGTAGGGCTGCCCTTTATACAGCTCGATCGTACCATCTGACTTGAGCTGTACGTGATAATCATCCGGCGCGACCAGCACCGCACCCGGCTGGGGACGCTCGCCGTGGCTCGCCACGCTTACTACGAGCTCTGTCTGGGTTGTGAGCCATTCGGCCAGCCCGGTCGCAAATCCGTTGGTCACGTGCTGGACAATGATGATCGGCACCGGGAAACCGGCTCGCAGCGAGTGAAGGATGTTCGCCAGCACGCCCGGCCCGCCTGTCGACGAAGCGATCCCAACGAGCTGAATGCTGCGTTTCGATAGGGCATCCCGCGACACAGGGCCAGGGTTGGTTTTCACCGGGCTGCTGGTGCCGGTTCGTTCCTTCCTACCCCAATGATGTACCACAGGAACGTCTGCCATCAAACGTACCGCCTGCACTAATTTCTCACAGGTCTCCGGGTCTGCCAGGCCAGGTTTCTTGACCACCGTCAGGGCACCGGCCTGTAATGCCTTGAAGGTCAGATCGACGTCGCGGTGCATACCTCCGCCGCCGATGAGTACGATCGGCGCCGGGGCTTCGCGCATGATGCGGCGGGTGGCTTCCAAACCGTCCATCCCGGGCAGGCTCACTTCCATAGCAACCACGTCAGGTTGCAAACGACATGCAAGCGCCACTGCTTCTTCGCCATTTTTACCGGTTCCAATCACCACGATCTCGCCTGACCCTTGCAATAAATTCACCAGGAGATCGCGGGCGGTAGGCGAGGCATCGACGACGATGGCCTTGATCAGTCCTTCTCTAGGCTTTTTCATCAGCGCCACGAGCTTCCTGTCCCTGGTCAAACAGTCCCAGTTGGCTGAGTGTACCCATCAGCACCATCGTTGAAAATGGATCTTTGGGGATGAAATCGTCGATGCCCAGCTCCATTCCCTTGATCAGGCAATCCGCCTCGCTGCGGACGGTCAACATGACAATCGGAATACCGGCAGTGCGAGGATTCTCTTTGATCGCTTTGCAGGCCTCGAACCCATCCATGACGGGCATTTCCACATCCATGACGATCACATCTGGGAGATATTCGTCTGCCATTAACACTCCCACCGACCCATCGGGTGCCCACAGCACTTTAAATCCAGATTGCTCTAAGAACAGCTGGATCGTAATTGCCTGCGATGGACTGTCTTCAACGACAAGCACTGTTTTAACCCTGGATTCCATCATTGATCCTCGCATTTTCGAACTTGCTCACGCATCATCGGTACCTAAACCAACTGCCTGATGGTGTCTAACAAGTTACCCTGATCGAACTGCCCTTTGACAATGTACGCATCTGCTCCTGCCTCGATCCCTTTGGCTTTGTCTTCGGTCGAGTCAAGAGATGAAACCAGGATGACCGGTATTTTGGACAGGCGAGGATCACTTTTGATCCGCCGGGTCAATTCAAACCCATCCATACGCGGCATCATGATATCCGAGATGATCAGGCAAGGCATACCTTCACTGGCAATGACACCCAACGCTTCTTGTCCGTCTACAGCTACTTTTACTAAATATCCAGCCGCTTCCAGAATATTCTTCTCAAGGGTCCGGGTGGTAATCGAATCATCTACCACCAGGATCACCCCTTGCGAGATTTCTGCTTCAGGCGTTTCAAGTTCTTCGATCTCTTCAATAATTTTACGCCGGTCGCCATGTAAAGCAAGCTTGATCAGGTCAGCTACGTTTAGGATCAAGACAACCTGTCCATCTCCCATCACCGTAGCCCCGGCGATTCCCCCTACCCGCTGGAGCTGCTTACCCAACCCCTTGATCACCATCTCTTGCTCGCCGGATAATTCGTCAACCGCAAAAGCCATCCGGCGCTCAGCTACACCCAGTACCACCACAGGGATACGCTCGGCAGCCTGCGCGCCAGTGGCGCGGGGCAAATCCAGTAAATCTCCCAGGCTCACCAGGGTAATGGGTCGGCCTTCATATTTTACCGTATCTCGCCCTTCCAAGGAAGCAATTTTCGACCGGTCGACGAGCAGGATGTGCTCGACCGCGCTCAGAGGGATTGCAAACAGCTGGCCCGAGACGTGAACCAGCAGGCCCCGCGAGCTTGTGAGCCCCAGGGGCAGCGTCAATCGGAAAACAGTGCCGTAATCCGGCTTCCAGGAGAGGTTGATGCGCCCGTTAAGCTCCTCGACGTTGCGCCGTACCACATCGAGACCTACCCCCCGGCCCGAGATATTAGTAGCGGTCATCCGGGTAGAAACGCCGGCCTGGAATATGGCTTCTGCCACCTCCGAATCGCTCAGGCCCTGGTCGAGACCGCCGCGGTGGCGCATCAGAGCCTTCCGGATGGCATCTATATTCAATCCCGCGCCATCGTCAGCCACAGAGATGACGACATCTTTGCCCAATTGTTCTGCCGATAAGGTAACCACCCCGCCGCGCGGCTTGCCCGCCGCAGTGCGTTGGTCTGGCGGCTCGATCCCATGATCGACTGCGTTGCGCAGTAAATGGACCAGGGGGTCTTTAATTTGTTCGAGCACATGCTTGTCCAGCTCGGTATCCGCGCCCTGGATCTCCAGGATGACTTCTTTCCCGGCTTCGTGGGCCAGGTCGCGCACCATGCGGGCAAATGGTCCGGTGATGGTGGACAGTGGAAGCATGCGCACGCGCTTGATTTCTTCTTCAAGATCGTCGATCACCAGGGCCATGTGCATGTTGTCGTTGTTGAACTCGCGAGCCAGGTCATTCACCAGGCTGATCATGGAACGCAGGTAATCCTGGCTGGCGCCTGTGTAATCCAACACCTGCAAGACATCCTTTTCGAATCCATTTCCGGGCTGGTTGTGTTTCCTGACCAGGTGAGAGTGAGCCGCGCGAGCAACCAGCCATTCTTTCTGCATCTGGCTCACCTGGTTTTGGAGCTGGTGAATTTGCTCGAGGCGCTGCCCGGCGCGGATCCTGGTGACCAGCAGCTCGCTGAGCTGTGCCATCAGGTTATCAAGCTTGCCGACGCTGACCCGGATGGTCTCGTCGCCGGTCGGAATTCGGTCTAGATTGCCTTTTGTGGTAATTTCTGACGAGCCCGTGCTCGAGCCTCCGCTCGGCTCGGGTTCCTTCACCGGCTCAGGCTCCGGAGGTACGTTAGCCTGCGCGGTCTTTTTGACCGGCTCTGCCGGTTCCGCATCTTTGGATGGCTCTGGCTGGGGCTTTGCCTTTTCTGGGAGGCGCAGGGCTTGCAGCTCTACGAGCGCCTGCAGCGCCTGCAGCGGAGGCGTCGTCTCACCGGATTCGTAAACCGCCTGGGTCTGCTGGACCGCATCCAACGCATGGTAACAGGCGGTAAACAGGCTTGGAACCGGTTCGACCGTCTCGCGCCGGAGTCCATCGAGCGCCTCTTCGAGAGCGTGGGCGAGCTGTTCGATGGTGGTAACCCCCATGGCGCGAGCAGCGCCTTTCAGGCTGTGCGCGGCGCGGAAAATCGTCTCCAGGGTTGTTTTGCATTCATCTCCAGACACCTGGTGCTGCTCGATAGCCAACAAACCATCGGTCATAGTCTGAACGTGCTCGGTAAGCTCAGCCCTGAAGCTGTTCAACAACTGCTCGCGGATATTTTTGCTCAGTGACATAGCCTCTCTCCAAGGTTAGAGAGCGTAGTGGGCACCGCAGATTGCGGTGATATCAGGACAAAAACGCTGCCTTGCCTTTGCCATCCGGTCGGCTCTATAAAATATATTGCATCACCATTTCATTCAAATGTCTTGCCAGTAAATTCAGGTTTTGGGCGGCTTTTTCAGCCTGGCGAGTAGAAGCCAGGCTCTGGATGGTGGCCTGGTTGATGCTGCGCATCGCCACCGCCACCTGCTCCACGCCCGTCACTTGCTGCTGCCCCGCCGCCATCATCTGCACCGCCGCCTGCGACGACTCGTCGATCACCGACGCCAGCTGCTCGATCGCCTGCTGCGCCTGCGCCGCCAGCTCGACCCCTCGGTCGACCCCCTTGGTGCCTTCCTCCGTCGCCATCACCGTCGCATTGGTCGCCTTCTGGATCTCCGACAGGATCGCCTTCACCTGTGCCGTGGCCTGCTTGGACTGCTCGGCCAGGTTGCGTACCTCCACCGCCACCACCGCAAACCCCTTGCCGTGCTCCCCGGCCCGCGCCGCTTCCACCGAAGCGTTCAGCGCCAGCATGTTCGACTGCGAAGCAATGTCGTTGACCGTGGCGATGATCTCCCCGATCTGCTGGGTCTGCTCCGACAACGCCAGGATGTTCTCGGCGATGCCTTCCACCTTCTCCTTGATCTGGGCCATGCTCTCGATGGTATCCCGCACCGCCTGCCGGCCCGACTGCGACACTTCCACCGTGCGCCGGGCCGAGTTGGCCACTTCCTGGGCTCGCAGCGAGACCTGCTCGGCGATGGTGCGCACTTCGTCGACGGTGGTGGTCGTCTCTGAGATGGCGGCCGACTGCTCGCTGGCCCCCGAGGCCTGCTGTGTCGTCGCCGCCTGGATCTCATTCGCCGAGCTGGAGAGATTAGCGCCAGCTGTGCGGAGCTGGGTGATCATCTGCTGCAAATTGGCGGTGGTTTCGTTCAGCTGCCTGCCCAAAATTGTCAGCGGGTCCTGGTCGGAATGGATATTGGACTGGAGCGGGATACGCCCTTCCAGGTCTCCCTTCCCTACGCAGGCCATAAACTGGATATATTGAGATACGG
>Ga0105092_10001802_pt1 | contig 11481 bp, 8 predicted proteins | sample PPLLak2March2015_FD_87021 | JGI IMG/M metagenome (GOLD analysis project Ga0105092, IMG submission 87021) | Freshwater sediment microbial communities from Prairie Pothole Lake near Jamestown, North Dakota, USA - PPLs Lake P7 Core (1) Depth... | ecosystem: Environmental > Aquatic > Freshwater >... | reverse complement strand
GTGAATGACGCGGTGATCAACGTGGACAGCACGATCCACTTCACCTCCGCGGATGGGACCATCCAGGCTGTCGCCCGGATCCCTGAATCGGAGCGTTTTTATTACATCATGCGCAATATTGCCATCAATTCCAAAAGAGAGGTGTTTGTTCTGCTTCCCAGGCGCAACTCGATTGACATTCTCCGTTTGAATTTTTACAAAAATATTCCTCCTTTAGTTCCAGCTGCAGTTTCGCCTCAAATTTCCATCTCTCACCCGATTGCGGGTGAGACGGCATCCACTCCAACTCCATCTCGAACAGCTTCCTCACCTTCGGCGCTGCCGCCCTCACCTATTGCTGCTCCTTCGGTGACCCTAACACCCAATTCAACCAGTGCAATCTTGGAGTCGCCCTCAACTACACCAAACCAGACCTCAAAAACAAATAGGGTTCCCGAGTTAGCTTATCTGACTTTGAAAGGGAATCAGACCCAGCTCTATACCATCCGGACGGACACGCTGACCCCCAATCTCTTGTTGAGAAAACCCTGGCTTATCCTGGGGCTGACTTCCTCCTATGACGCAAAACAGATAGCGTTCTGGGGTTGTCCAGGCAGTTTTTCCACAGACTGTAACCAGAACCCCGATATCATGACCATCTATTGGAACGGCGGAAAGGTAAGGCAGCTAACTTCTTCCAAAAATAACGACATGTACCCGGATTGGTCTCCGGATGGGCGCGTTGTCTTTACCTCTTCGGATCCATCCGATAGTCGCCAAATCTATGTCATCCATTCAGATGGCAGCAACCTGCGGGCCCTGACAAAGCCGCCCATGAGAAATACCGAACCAAAATGGTCGCCGGATGGCCGCTGGATTGCTTACCACTGCACTCAACACTTCGAAACGAAGATTTGTATCATTTCACCCGATGGCACGCCTGCTGGTGAGCCCATTCCCGGTACTGAGCCAGTCTGGTCCCCACCCGATTCTACAGGTGAGGTGCATCTGGCTTACTATTGTTTCGAGGGTTCAACCATTTATCTTTGTGCGGTCCGGCCAGATGGTACCCAATGGGTGAAAATAACCAACGAAAGGGCATTTGACCCAACCTGGTCCCCGGATGGTAACTGGCTGGCATATGTCAGCGGGAGCAATGTGAATAAAGTTTGCGTAACCTGTCCTGGGGATCTCGATCCCCAACGGTTGACCGATGAACAAGAGATGGTCTCGTGCCCAGCCTGGTCGCCGGATGGAAGCTGGATCGCCTATGTGGCTGGGAAGGATCTGATTATGGTGGATTCGGATGGCGGTAACAGAACGGTATTGGCCAGCGGAGTCGTCAGCTCGTTTATCTGGAGAAGGTGAGCTAGTAGCCAGTAGCGCCTGCTGATGATTACTTTGGTCTTCCTTTGAGAAAAGAGAAAAACATGCCGTTCTCATTAAGATTTTTCCCTCGCCTGATAACCGTGCTGATCACTGTCTTCCTGGTTTCTGGCTGCGCTCTGCCCCAATCCAATCCAGCTGCTCCATCAAAAACCTTCCAGAGCAAGCAAGTTGAAACAGACATAGTTCTATCCACAACCCCACCACCCGGTCAGCCTGCTCAAGCACGTACTGCCCTGGCAACATCCAATCTGGATCAACCCGCCAACCCGGACGCTTCTCTGCTTGTCGAAAATCTCACACAGCAAGGATTTGTTCTCGAGCTTACCGGCCGAAACCCACCCACCGCGCTTGTTGCGCCCGCTCCCGGTGCGGCATACCGGTTGAGCGAAGGAGACTTACATGTCCACTGGTTTCCCGATTAGCCTTCCGCCAGGCGTAAGGCCGACGAGATCGCCGGGGATCCCAGATGGAGCATGATCGATTGGGTTGCTGAACCGCACTTCTTCCGCTGCGGGACCGCGATCGCCCTTTATCTGGGCAAGAACGAAACACTGCTCAATACACTGCAAGCCCTGTGTGGTTTCCCATTTGCGCCTGCCGAGCATCATGGAACTCCAACCGTCGTTCCCACGCCAACGCTGCCATCTACCGTGACCCGCACTGTTATTTATATGGAAAATGGGCTGACCTGGACCGAATGCGTAGTTCCCGATCGCAAGTATTCCCTGATGCGGGAGGATTGGGAATTTCTGGTGAAGTGCGTTCCGCCGCCCGAATCGGACATCGCTAACGACAAAGCGATGAGGGGAGAGCGCGTAGAACTGCCCCAGGGATTTTCCGATTTCAAGACCACCATCGGCAAAGATCATTTTGAAACCAGGCTGTTCGACTACCCCCAAAAGGGCTGCTGCAATTATAAATTACTCAAGAATGGGAAAATCATCCTTAAGGAAAGCACTCGTTTTACAACCTATGATCCTAATTTGGGTTTTTGGAATATTGGCGGAAAGCTGGTCTGGGAATTGGGCGGCTGGACCTCGGTGATTGTGGTGGATGGGATCGACTTCAACGAACAATATCAGCTTCAAGGGTCGTATAAGCCGCATGAGATCAAAGGGAAATTGATCTACATCGCCCGGCAAAACGGGAAGCTTCATGTCGTGTATGACGGTCAAGCCATCGGACCTGAATTCGACGACATTTCGATGCCAAACTGCTGCGGCATGGTTTGGTTGTACCGTGGAAATGGTCAATACTGGTTTCTCGGCAGCCGAGGAGGGGAAAAGGTTCTGGTTTCAATACAGTAAAAGATTACCCCGATCCCTTCATGGTCCAGAATCCCTGTTGGGGGGGTATAAGGAGAAAATCCGGGATTGGTTGTCAAAAATAGTGTATAACAATACAAGAATAGTTCCCTGTTCTCAAACCGAAAAAAATCCCTTATTTTGCCTGCCGCGTCAAAGTGAATTCCTAGCCCTGGAAATCCAATGAAACATCCATTGTCCCTTCGAAGCTTCCGTTTTGCCCTTGCCATCTTTATCGTTCTTCTGCCTGCTTTCGGATGCCCATCCACAACAATCGCGGATGTTTCTACTTCCTCTGGACCGCACATGGTGCGGGATATCAACACCTGCACTGAGAACTCTCAGCCCGCCTTGCTGGCGAAAACGGATCAGGAAATCTTTTTCCTGGCCCACCAAACCGGCCTGGGCACCAGCCTCTGGAGCACGGACGGCACCGAGGCTGGCACCAGCCGGATCATCACCCTGAACGCTGCCGCGGAGGGGATTGGTGCGGCAAGCTCAGCAGTCTGGATGGACGGCCGCTTTTACTTCTTTACCCGAACAGGCTCTTCTCCTTACGTGTATACCCTTTGGGTGAGCGATGGGACTGCCCCAGGCACCTATGCGGTCATCCAGCCCGAGCTCAATATGAAGTATCCCTATCTTTCCAACCTTGTCGTCATCGGCCATGCATTTTACTTTCTGATCCATGACACTTCGTACCAGGCGGAGACGGTGGAATTATGGCGATCAGACGGCACCCACCCCGGCACTCAGCGGGTGATTCAGAAGAGTTTACCCGATTACAGCAGCAGCGTAGATCTCGTCGCGTTTCAGAGCGAGCTGTATTTTCGCGCTACCGATGACCAGTACGGTGACGAGCTCTGGCAGTCGGATGGCACCCCCCAAGGGACGCATGTATTTATAGATCTAAATGTGAGTGGGGATGCGAACCCAGGTCATTTCAGCGTAAGCGGCTCCCATTTTTACTTTGTCGCCAGTTCCAGCCTGGGCCAATGGGCGTTCTGGCAAAGTGATGGCACCCCAGAGGGCACAATCCCTCTACCGACAGATACCAATCTTTCAATCACTTCTCCGGTCGTGGAGCTAAACGGCATCGCTTACTTTCACGCCTTTATGCCGGGGACCGGCACAAGATTTTTCCGGTCCGATTTTACCGCCAGCGGCACCTGGATGGTCACAGATGTGCCGACGGACATTCAATGGCTGAAAGGATCTTCTTCTCTTGCACGCATAGGCGACCTGCTCTATTTCTCCGGAAACAACGCAGAGCTGTGGCAGAGCGACGGCACGGAGACTGGGACGGTCCTCGTCAAAAACCTGCATACCAACGATCGAGATTATTCTCCGGCCAATTTTTGGGATATTGGCAACGGAATCTTCTATTTCGGCGCCTATGATAATTGGGGTGGGACGCTCTATCTTTGGCGCTCGGACGGCACCGAAGCTGGAACCATGATGGTCAATAATGCGCCAACCCCTGTCCAATCGCCGGTTTGGGCTATCCAAACCAATCGCTTAATTACCGCCAGTTATGTGCGTACTCCTTGCTCAGGCGTCGAATTGACTCGCATCGACGAGGCGGATGGACAGTACCCGAAATTGAACCTGATCAAGGATATCGAAACCCGCACCGGGGACTCGGATATTCAGAAGATGGTTACTCACCAGGGTCGGGTGTACTTTCCGTCTGGATCCGAATTATGGTCTAGCGATGGCATTGAAAGCGGCACTCAACCAGTGATGGGCACGGACAATGGGAAAAGCGGAGTGGGTCCATATTTTGAAGCGGTCAGCGCCGGCGATTGGTTATTTTTCGTTGCATTTGATGGGGGGTACAATTATCTCTGGCGCACGGACGGCACCTCTTCTGGGACTATCCGCCTGACCGATCAGCAGTCAGCGAAGGTCCTCGAAGGCCCTCATAGTCTGGCAGCCTTACGGACGCAGCTCGCATTTTATTTTAAGGACGCCGGCTCGGAAACCCTTTGGATGAGCGACGGCAGCCCGGACGGCACGCTCCCAATCTACACCTTTCCGGGCGGCCTGAGCGCCGTAGGCAAACCGGTCGAGTTGAACAGCTCACTGTACCTGTTCCTGGCGGATGCGCAAGGGATCATCCAGCTCTACCGCAGCGACGGTACCGACGGCGGCACCCGCCTGGTCCAGGCCTGGACCGCGCCGGCAGGCGTCAAGCCCAAAGGGCTGGTTCGGGCCGGAAGCCAGCTCTTTTTCACCGCCTGGGACTCTGAACACGGCCAGGAGATCTGGGTCAGCGATGGCACACCGGAAGGAACACGCCTGTACGGCGACCTGGCGCCTGGCGCGGTTTCGACCACCGTTCAGTTCCTCGAGCCTCTGGGGGATGGGGTGATCGTCGTCACCGCCGGTACCGATGATTGGACGGTCTGGAAGGCCGGTATTTCCCAAGCCGGTTTTACCGAGCTGCTCCACGTGGGGAAATTTACCGGCTACGACGGCAATGAGCCCATCGATGTGCTCAAGACTGGTGACAGCCTGGCCTACTTCACGGTCAATATTCCCACGGATCATGTCCTTTGGCGTACGGACGGGACTCTAGCCGGGACCGTGGCGATCAAATCGGATGTGGGCGAATTCCTGCCCGTTGGCGACCAGGTGTTTTTCAGCGCGGCGGATTATGGCCACCAGACCGAGCTGTGGGTCAGCGACGGGACGCCGCGCGGCGCTCATTTTCTTTTCGATCTCTGGCCCGGAAAAGATTCATCCACCCCGCAGTCCTTCTTTTACGCCGATCATCGCTTATGGTTCACCGCGGAAGACGCCCTTCATGGCCGCGAGCTGTGGATGTATGACCTCCAGCCCGAGCGCTGCTATCTGCCTCTTATAAAACGCTAGCAACTTCAAAATCGTTGTGCTCTTGAATGGTCAACGAGCAAGGAATTACTACAACAACCACCTACCATACAATAAATCCTCTTGGCGTGCCTGCTTGGGAGCAATTCCTATCTTTGGTTTAATCTTTGTTTGGGACTTGCCTGAAGAAATAAATTAGTTATACTAATCATTAGCAAGGTGACCAGGGGAGGTCACCTTTTTAAATTACCCGGCCCGGCAGGCCGGGATTTTGTTTGCCCCTAACAGGGGAGAAGGGACCTGATATGCTGCAACAGCTCTTCTGGCAAAAGATAGCTAATCCGATGGCCTGGCGCTTGCGCCGTGCTGTGACCGATCGACCCTGGCTATTCTTCCTGCTTCAGCGCCTCTCGCCCACCTTCCTTGCCCAGGCGTTGGTTTTTGGAGAGCTCGAACGCAACACTTTTCTCTGGTGGGTTGAGGGCGAATTGGATTCGGAAACTGTAGAGGAGAATTTGAGCAGCCTGCTTGCCGAAATCTCCGAATTGATCAACCGATCCTCGCTTCCTTGGGGCATGGACCGCTACAAAATCGTGGTTTCCCGCCTGGCGTCGCTCCCGCATGACAAGAAGGGACTCAATTATCAGGCTGCTTCCGACAGCATGGCAATCCGGGAACAGCGTCATTGTTGGGATCTGACCGGAAGCCGTTGGCTGGATTGGAAGCAGGGCATAGGGCAGGCCCAATTGGCAGCTTTGCTCGAGCAGGCTGCTCCTAATGATGATGAGCCAGTGACTGTTATACAGGTAGCGCTGCTGGGACATTCACTCGCACGACTAATGAAGAATCTCAGGGACAATAATCAGCAGGACGATCTCCGCGCAATTTCTTTAGAAATGGATTATAAAAATTTGCAGAGAAGGGTGTTACATACATCCCTTCACCACTTTCGTAGAAAACTAATGCTCAACGGATGTCTACTCCTCACGATACAATCCCAGTCCCACGTAGAAGATACTGGACTCGCTCAAATGCGTCTCGTTGGGTTTGTGCTCGACTCTCAGGATCGGTGATTGCCAGGAAATCAGCCACATACACTGGCCCTAAATGGTCTGGAGATTGGAACTTCTCAGCTATTATGTGCAGGCCCTCCTGGACTAAAGGTTGCCCTATGAAATTATGAAATTCTCCTACCAGGCCATCGAGCCCAGCCGGATAATTTACGAGGCAATAATAGATATCATACGCATCTTTCTCTTTGAGTCTCCCTTTCAAGGCTTGAGCTTTCATCATCAGAAAAGCTACCACGGATGCTACGCGAATCGTAGCCCGATCTCTTCCGCCTTGGGGTAAAGAACCTTCCAGAGTAACTTCTACTGGATCCTGGAAAGCAAGGTCGCATCCGCGTGCTTTACGAGGGTGCATTTCCTGAACAACTTGAGTGCGGTGTTTTTTGTTTGTTCCACCATACTCAGCGGCTAGAAAATCAACCTCCACTGTGAATTCATTTTCCCCAATCGTCACTTCGCGAAAGAAAATGAAAGGTTGCTCCCCAGGCTTGTATCCTCGCTTGAGAAGCAGCTGCATAATCGATCGGTACCCCACTTCCTGAATTGTATGATGGTTGAGAGCCAGATCCACATCGACCGAACCAATATGTGCTTCTACAGGATGATCGAATAACAGTCCAGGAACGCTACCACCGACCACAACTACTCCATCAGAGTAGTCATGTAACAAATGAGCAAGCTCCAGCAAGACACTTTGAGCGGCTTCAACTAGGCGCTGGTTGTATTCGTTTTTTGTGACTGCCATGATTTCTCAATGACCTTTTTATAAAGAAAATCAGCCGCCTCTTCCCCCCTGCCGGGTAAGTTTTTTAAGTCGAGATAGACCTGGATGGGTGTGGCAATTTTAATGTCATCAATAACCTGGGCATTCCAAAGAACACCCTCGTCATAGGGCAAATATAGAGAAACATTTGCGCCCGAATTGACTGGTTTTAGTCCAAGCTTATCTGCTACCAGATCGATCGATTGGCTGACATAAGCCATACTGCGCTGGCCACGAACCATTGGCGCCAGGCGGTTAGCGGCGGAGAAACCGGTTAGAGCATAAGATATATTCAATTCAGAGCAGATCTCAGCGAGTTGCCCTTCGATCTCTCCTAATGGCTTTAACGTATAAAAGTCGAAGCGAGTATTTTTCTGCAAGGAGTAATTCATTGTCCAATCTTGCAGTAAAGCCTCAGGTTTGATCAGACTGAACCCTTCTGCTGCGGTCGTGATCCATTCTTCCTCTTCGAGCTTCTTGCGTACATGCGTGATCATTCCAGGACTTACCTGAGCTGCCTCGGCAAGTGGAAGGGTCTTCCACGGTTGTTCGGGAAATGTTAGCAGGACACGCAGTATCCGTGCGGATTTGGGAGAGGAGAGAGAGGACAGATTGGTTTTTACAGGATACCGATTAGGACAGTTTTCCCGGCTGATAAACACTTGCTGGAACTGGATTTTACAATTCCCGGATAAGTCGAGATAACCCACACCTGCGCTGTCGCAAATCTTGGCCGAGCCGGAAGAAATAAAAGGAGCGATAAAGATTTTATAAGCAGAAGGATCTTCGGGTTTATAGAGAAGGAGGGCATTGACTGCCGTTCGCGTAATTTTGGGGGTTCCCTGAGATTTCATTTCCGCGTAAAGAATTTGCTCCCGATTTTCGCAGCGTACCCGGACGCGAAAATCTGGATCGATGTCACCATTCAATCGATCTATACTTTCAATGCTTAATGAAGGGATCACCGATAGGTATTCCTTCAAAGCTTGAATTCCCTGTTCCTGAACCTCATTTTCTTTTAACATAATTGATCTTTTTAATGAATATTAAAACATAACTTTACATTAAAATCAAGCCAGTCGAGCGGCGTTTAACGGAATGGTATCTTTTAATGATTATTAAAAGCTTTTATGGATAAGTGGTTAGGTTTGCCTATAATAAAATTTTATTATGAATTCCCCATTCTTTTCTGCGCATTTTGCCACAAGTTTAACCAAGCGACATCATGGAACATACCGCGGATCATTATTCTCAGGGCATAAGCAAAACTAAAAATAACTAAAAACATCCTTAGAAATTCAATCTGAATTGATTGCATCGCGTTTAAGATATTGCTCGTGATTATTGCAACAAAAAGTAAGGGAAGGATAACCCTTACAAAATTGTGCTCCCGTCGAGCTTCCTGGTAGACAAAATATGCAATTTGAATTTCATCAGAAGTAAAAGAAAATGTATTCGACCGAAAAGCCTCCCATTCTGTGACATATTCTCGATCAACAAATATCTTCGTTATTCGCTTGAACAGGTTAGCCTTTACTGGCAACGAAGTCATCTTTCTAAGTTTAAAAGAGAATTATTGCGGTCAAACCACGATTCGAATACGAAGTGTTTTTTAGTCTTTCAAAACGATTTCGGCCGATTGAGCATCACGGCTACCAATTCTTTGGGCCAATTTCTGAGTAAATTCTGCTTTTGCGAATTTAAGAGACATAAAGTGACATATGTCTAAACTTTCCTTTATGGTCTCACAATTCCTTGACACGCGACCCGGATAGCATAGAATTACTTTTGTGGACTTAAATAGAAATCGCTCAGCGGGAACTGAGCGATTTCAAAAATGTAATGTCCCTGTAGTACCTTGATAATCCACTTATCCAAGATCAAAAAGCCAATGCGGGCTTTTCGTTAGGGAACATTACGCACAGCGGGGAGGGCGGGAGCCGATCCCAGAGTTACAACTCCGGTCTGATCTGGATCCCTTCCACCAGCACGATCAAAGAAGCTGTGGAGATCATCCAGCACCATCTCGGGCAAATATCGGGCGAGAGCTAACAATCACTCCGACGGGAAATGGCAAACCAGATCCAGCCTCTCTGAATATGGAGAGGCTGGATTTTTTGTTGCAATTTCTACGGAGGAAAAATGGAAATACCTATCCTGTGCATCGGCAATCAAAAAGGCGGCACTGACAAAACCACCACGGCCATTGAAAAGGCGTATAGGGTTTCCACAATTCGAAATTGGGTCCAAAGTCAGGACAATGTCTCATGACAACAGGGCCTGGTTAGAAGTAAAGTGATACCAAGATATTTCAGATAGATTGTTCCATTATTCATGTTCGCAGGATTGAGGAAAGGAAGAAAATTATGTCTACTACTACCATTATCAAGGCCACCAAACGATGGCATTGGCGGACGATTGTTTATTCCATTCTGGCCGGCTTGTTCGGTCTACAATTTGCCATTGTTGGCCTCGTCGGTATCGCCCCCTATCCCTGGCAACCACTCGATCCTGCTACGCCGTGGATTACCAAATGGCATTCCGCTCACAGCGCAATGTTGGTGGGTATTTTAATTGGCGTCCTGCTGCTCGCAACGCTTTGGCGCCCGCAGAAAAAAACGGGGCTTATGCAACTTTTCGTATGGGAATGGTTTGTGGGGGTCATTATTCAGCTGCTCCGCATCCCTTACACGGGTTTTGATCCATCCGTTTTGGTAAATGATGTACCGATAGTGATCTTAATTGCCCTTTTTCCTGCGGTGCGGCAGTTATGGAGTTTGAAAGGGGAAGGTCCGCTCAGCAAACCACTCCTGATCCTCACGGGGATTGCCGGAGTCCTGCTGCTGCCCGATCTGTGGCGAAATTTACAGTGGCAAATCACCGGCTTCGGCGGTGACCCTGCCCAACGTTACTTCTGGCTGGAAGCGATTTTCTTCATCATTACGTTGATTGTCGCCGGATTCCTGACGGCGATCAAGCGCCCCGGCTGGCAGGTGCTTGGCCTCCTGCTCAGTGTGGTCTACCTGTACACCGGCGTCGTAGCCATGACCTTACCAGGTGAAATCGGCAGCTGGGGAACGGTGGGCGGCATCCTATCGATCCTGGGCGGTGTGGCTTACCTGGTGTTCACACTTTGGGAGATTCGCAGGAGCGCACCGGCTAATTCTGAAGTAATCAGGTAAACATTGCCTGTAGAATTCCGCAGAGGTACAGCGTAAAATGAAGAGTGTGAAACAGCAAGGCGGTTCCTGGAGGCGAGGAATATGCAAGCAATTGGGATGGCTTTTAAGAAAACCTCACCGTTGGGACTGGCCCGGGCAGCCTGGCTGGTCCTGGCGGCGTCGATCCTGGTCGCCCTTGTCCAGGCTGCCCCGATCTACCTGGCGCAGCAGATGCAAATCTGCACAATAGATTCCAGCCAATGCGCTCAGCAAGGGCTGATGACCGCCGAACGGCTGAGCCAGTTAGAGGCGATGGGCATCACCCTCCCGGTCTGGGGCGCATATACGCTGATCTCCCGCTTGATTCTGAATTTCCTTTTTTTCCTAACGGCGCTGGTGATCGTTCTGCGCAAGCCGGGGGAATGGATGCCCCTCTTTGTAGCCTTCTTTCTGCTGACGTTTAGCGCCAACAATGGGGTAATCAATGCCCTGGGCCTTTCAAGCGCGGCATGGGCCATCCCGGCGAGGGTTCTCACCGCTGCTGCCTGGGTTAGCTTTCTGTTGTTCTTCACGCTCTTTCCCGGCGGTCATTTCGCTCCGCGCTGGATGGGTTGGGTGGTGCTGGCTTACTCGGTGGTACTTCTGTCGAGTCTCGTTTTTTCCGGGACGTTTCTGGATATCGGCACCCTTCTGCCGTGGTTTGGAACGGTGTATTTTCCCAGTCTGTTTGCGGCCATGCTGGGTGCGCAGGTGTACCGCTACCGCCGCGTCTCCACGCCAACCCAGCGCCAGCAGACCAGGTGGGTGGTTTATGGCATCAGCATGATGCTAGCGCTGGCGATCGTATTTATCCTGCCCATGATATTCAGCCCGGCTTACACCCAATCCACCTTCTTTTTTATCCTTTCGGGGGGGTTGGCAAACTATGTCCTGCTCCTGCTGCCGCTTTCGATCGGGGTGGCGATGGTCAGCTCGCGTCT
>Ga0105092_10001801_pt1 | contig 11482 bp, 2 predicted proteins | sample PPLLak2March2015_FD_87021 | JGI IMG/M metagenome (GOLD analysis project Ga0105092, IMG submission 87021) | Freshwater sediment microbial communities from Prairie Pothole Lake near Jamestown, North Dakota, USA - PPLs Lake P7 Core (1) Depth... | ecosystem: Environmental > Aquatic > Freshwater >... | reverse complement strand
TAAGTAAGGAATTGGACCAAGGTGTTTCAGTGATTTTGAATCAAATACTCAACCCTGTTAACTGAAGATGTTTTAAAGAATCCTAACGCTCCATTATTTATATTGCCAGGCGGTGTTGCCGGGGAAGGAGAATAGACACCTCCATCCGCAACAAATTGCTGAAGCAATGCTTTGTAATAATCGTAACCCTCCTTTGTTAAGGAGTGCATTTCAATAAGATAATGACCTGTATTGGCATCCGGATAAGCTGTCATCCAATATTCAGGAGAAATGCCTTTGCAAACAACCGAGCATCTTAAAATTTTCTTTCAGAATTAAAGTATCAATTTGTATTTGAATAAGCTGAACAACCATGTCTTACTGTTGTTAGTTCATTCGAAAACCCTCCAAGATGACGAAAGACCAGATTATAGATTACCTATATTTCTTTTGGGCTCCGTTACTGAAAGCAAATGCAATAAATGAAAATGAGAGGAATGATTTTCAAAAAATAATCATCCTTACCTTAAGCCAGGCATCTGTTCATATTGAAGCCCCAGGTTATATAGCCGGCACATCCAGCCGTGATTTTACCGAAGAAATTACCCATGAAATAGATAAACTGGCTGATAGAATAGTTGCAACCATTCCTGTTCGGACTGCTGAGGATTCTTACTGGCTTCAAATTACCCCACATACTTATTTTGTTATTGATGTAATAGAGACCCATCTTGAGCCGGAATTTTCATTCGGGCCATATAGAACGGACGAAACTAAATTTATCGGATTTCATTTTTATTATGTACCCTATCAGTTACAAATCCAGCTACCCGCAACTGCTGAACTATCAGCAATCATATCTGCAAAAAAGCCTTTTCCCATTCAGGATGGAATTGTAACAAACATAGATTTAGATTCATGTTCGTTATGGTTATCAGCCATTCATTTTGATACGGATGCGGGCAATGCTTCATTGTATACCGGCATGCGGTTAAAGCATTGCCATATTTCATTTGATAGCGGCTATGCCAAATCGGGAAATAAAATAACAGCAGGATTAATTAATTCTTTTGCAGGATTTACTATTGTCTGTGTGCCTGAAGATGTAATTTCTGAATCGCCGGCCATTACAATTGCCGGCGGTAATACAATTACTTATCCGGGCAAATTTGTATTCAGCTTCAAACACAGCCCCGGGTTGCCACAACCTCCAAAAATTTCACTGACACATACAGAACCATTTGCTGCAACTCTCTTTGGAAGTGCGGTCGCATCAGCTGTTGCTGATAATGTTATCGCCAGTTGGGTTGCTGATAAAAACTTATTATCCTTTCCATTACCTATGCAGGATGATACTTTTGCAGCAACTGAAAATTCTTCAGCCATTTTTAATTTCAGAGGAGTTGGCAGGATAAATAATTTAAGTTGGTATTTTCAGCCTGTAAGTATCACTCACCCGCTCGGTTTTTCAAGATTGGGAATTGCTTCAGATGATGGATACCTGGGCTTTGAAAGTAAGGATGAATATACGCTTTCATGGGATGGATTAGAAAACGGGCCGCTTAAATTAAAAGACTTTTTTATCCGTGCTTCAGCCAGGGCATTTTTTCTTAGATATACCTTCAAGGCCAGTGTGTTTGCCTCACAAAAATTACAATTGTGGAAGGGGAATAACAGTCAAAAAATTGGTTCAGTTATAGATATAGATTACACAAAAGAAGGTAAAGGCAATTTCATTTCCCACATAGCAACTGAACAAAATGCATTTAACACAACTATCAATGTCAATATCGACCAGCCCTTGCATTCAAATGGTGACAGGATATTTTTAAAAACGTCCGGCGATTTAATTTTTATAAAAGACAAAAATGATATAACTGCTGTTGTGCTGGGAAGGGCAATGGATCCGGCCATTGCATTTGAAAACAGTTTTTTCAGGCAGCTTAACAGTTTTGCACTTTCCAATGCACTTATACTGGTAAACCCTGTTAAATTATTTTTACTTGCGGGAAGACTAAATGCAACGGGTACCGCAGCCGAAGGGCAATGTATTATTCAGTTTCCCGTGCCTTCTGTGGAACACACACTTCCGGACCCCTATATTACCACAATGTTTGATGAGCAGCGAGATGGTAATGTTCAGCCAACCCGCAGCCTGCTGGCAACTGTTCGCTGGAACGAGGCAGATGATGCCGAATTGATCATGCAGCTTGCAGATGAGAATGGCAAGGTGTTTACACCGAAAAGTACACTCACCGATGACCAGTTCGCCGATATTTTATTGCATTTTCCGCTGCAGCATCCTGCTGAAAGAGATTATGAAGCTCTGTTAAAAAATGCAGTAAGTTCAAAGCTTGGCAATATTCCGGTTAACATAGATCCGGATGGTACACCTTACGGCAATTATCAATCTTTCTATCAATCAAAAACAAATACTGCAGGTGCATTTTCAGCACTGCATATATTGCCGGGAAATACTGCACTGGTTGATGTTTCAGGCAGAGCTTCCCAAATGGGCATCGCTTTTTCGGGAAGACTGGATCATGCCGAGAATGGTATTCAGCAAGTGTTGGAAAATACAGGGTATACGTTCAGTCAGACATACCGTATTGAAAATAATGAGGTTGTAAGCTCAGGCCGATTTGTAAGAGCATTCACGCTTCCGCATGTTCAATGGGAGCCAGTATATTTTGAGGAGAAGATTCTTTTTGTTGATCTTCTATTACCACGAAGTCCTTTCCCTTCGCATGGAGTACCCACCCGAATTTCAAGCGCAAACAAAGCGGATGTAACATTGGCTCCGATACCTGTAACTAAATATATTGTTGAAGGTTTCCGGGATGAAAAAAAGAATTATGCGGCAGCGGCACATTTTGCTTTACCATTTGGAATGAACGCGGTGGCATTATTTCACCCTTTTGTTGATGGTGTAGAATTGCCGTCTCTTCAACATGTCCGGACAAGAATACCAGATCCTTATTCTTATAGCACTGTAAATTTTAATCAGCCCGGTTTTAATCTGAAAAAAGGAGTTTTAACAGGTGCTATACAAATTAGGGTTACTTCTGAAGGTCTACCCAAAATACCACGCGATGAGATTAAATTCCCCGATCCTTCATTTCACGGTTCGGTAGTGCAAATGCCAGGCAGTTTTGAAATAAGCAATCCGCCATTGCAATATAAAGACGATTCTATTTTGGGTATTCCAATCACCAAACAGTTTAATAAAGTAATGTGGGGTGAATATTTTCCGGAGCCTGGTATTAACCCGCTAACATTGAAATTCAAGCGTTCACCCAATGCAAAGGTTCCATTAAGAAGAATTGATTTTTCCGGTTTTGGCGCAAGTGTATTCAGCAACTGGCTAAATAAACATGCAACAGCTGGTTCTGTAAGCCAGGTAAAATTTAATATTCTCATAGGAAGAGTGGCCCACGAAGTAGTACAAATCAAAAGTGTTATTATTCCCTGGTTTATACCTGTTGTAAGAACACTCATTATAGAAAGAAAAAATCAGGGCCATATCATTCGTACGGATACTGGCTGGGTGGCAACAGGCCCCGGTGAATTTCATGATGGATATACCTGGCACCCGGGTGTTATACAGGGTGTGGAGAATGTTACTTCTATTAAGGATACAAACATATCGCTTCAGCATAATATTCATGATAATACAATAGTCGAAATGGCAGGCGTTTATTTTGATGCTGATGTAAAAATTGAAAATGTAGTCAACGGATTTAAAAACACAAATGAGCCTGCTGAAGGAAATTTCAAACCCGTACCATCAAAAAAGCAATTCGGGTATATACTTCTCGGTAACCCTGATGATGGCGTAAGCCTTAAAGATTATTTTACAGATGCCGATTTGCGGGAATTCATGTTAAGGCCTGATGTTGGCGCATTGGGCGGGCCGGTTGATTGCGTTGTAAACATTGCGGGTTCTGACCAGATGATGCATCTGACAAGAGTAGATGTCAGCATTGCTGCAAATGCCAAGGCATCCGTTGCAGCAGTACGGGGTACATTGCAGTTACCAAAAGGCGGAAGCTGGGCTGTGGTTAAAAAGATAACCAACGGCGCAACGCTGCCATTAACCAACGATGAAACCGTACCGCTCATACGTAATGGGATTTTGCAGTTTGATGCTGCTGGTAATCCGGAAAGCATTGCTTTTAATAATTCACTGCATGTGCTTGGCAATCCTTCTGAAATTGAAAAGTATGCTACAGGTTTAACGGCTTTGGCGGATACTGAATATGCATTGCTTCAAAGCACTGATACCCAAAAGTTATTATTTCCACGCCCCTCTTTCAATTCTAAAAACAATTCAATAATTAATGATGGCATAACGGAAGGATTAAAGCAGATCTTTATTACCGATCCTGTGCTTGCTGACCCATACAGCCTGCTAAAAAGCAATACTATTTTTCCGGACAAATCGGATGCCCTGACATTACAAAATGTGGATACGGGCGTATTGGCAAATACACTCGATATTGATAAGGGAACTGAGGGTATTTCTTTTCCGGATGATATTTCGGATGCGCTCCAAAATTTCATACCACCTGAATGCAACGTTGCAGGCGGCAGAAAATTAACGATTGTAAAGGCGGGCACTTTTGAAATATATCTTGATTATGGCGATGATTTAATCAATCCACGGCAGTTATTCAACGTTGCGCTGAATGGAAAGGACGATGCCAATCGATGGAGGATGACAAATAAAAATGTTGCCATTGTAGTAAACATTGACGTGTTTCAGCCCCTTCTTACCGTAAAGGGAAGTTTTAATGCTGAACCAGGCAAAAATCCTGAATTTACTGATGCAACTATTGTGTGGAATGAAAATATAGATGCCCTGAAAAAAATCATCCAGGTCCTGACAATTCTGTACCAGCTTTCAAAAGCAGATGGCAGCGAGGATGTTGTTAAAAAAGGCTTCAGTTTTACCATGGGCAACTCACCTGATAGCTGGAGCTATAAATGCACCATCGAAGAGAAAATTCCTGTAATAAAATTTCCAAATCCAATACAGTTGGCCCTGCTTCCAGGACCTGCGCCCCTGATAATTGAAGCAGGTCTTGGACTTGGGGTTTTCTTTAACATGTCGCTTTCAGCTGACCCTGCCAATTTAATTAAACCTGGTGCGGGTTTAACACTGAGCTTTGAGTCCACAATCCAGGTTCTTATGTTGACCATTGAGGTCGCCACTGCATATGGCGTAGGCACTGCAAGGGTTGATATTTTTATTGAGCTGCCGGATGCCAAACCAACATTTAAATTCACCATGGGTTTTGGCGCCACTGTAGCCGTGCAGTTACCCGTGGTTGGTTATGTGTCGGTTACACGTGTAATAAGTCTGGGCGCTGCTATTGACAATGGCATGGTAATGACCGTCGGTCAAATGCTGAGGGGTGTTTTAACCATAGCCAGTGGCCTTGCTTCTGTAAGCATACAGGTGGAAGCTTCGGGCACTGTGACCAACAAGGGAGGGGAAGCACCACTTAGTGAATGGACGGCTATAGTACGTGGTGTTTTCACCCTGGATGTGACCGTTGCTTATGTATTAAGTTGGGATTTCTCAAAAGACTTCGAACACGAAATTGATTTGCCAGATCCTTTTTAAATTATGCATTATGACAATTGAGGATAAAAAACTATTTATACTTCCTTTCCCGCAACGTATCCTGGTTGATAAAGCAGTGCCGGATAACAATAAGCTTGTATGTAACATATTAGTGTTGCCTCGAAATGATCCTTTTGAAAATTTAGTGCTTAATGATGACCTTACTGCATTTACCAGCGCATCGTTCTCGTTAAAAGCATGGGTGGTGAAGGGCAACAGCGACAAGTTGCCCGTGTCAGGCGACCATGCAGCGGATGCCAATTACCAGGCAAAGCACCATCTTATTTTTCAAAACAATGACCGTGAAAACATTTTTAATGCGCTGGCCGCACAGTTTGAAATTGATCCGGCCCCTGTGCCCCTTTTAGGTAAACAGTCTGTTTCCTTAAAAAAATATTTGCCTGAAGCATACCGCAATGCATTTTCATTCAGCAAACCACGCAATGATAACGCAGTTACCGATGACAGCTATTTCTGTTCACTGAAAACCAACAGTTTTGCCAAACCCTATGTAAGGAATGATAAAGTAAACTGGGCTCAGATACTAGCTTTTGCACTTTCTCAACCTCTGCTCGCAACAGCGTTGGGTATTTTGTACAGGGATGTTGAAATACCCCTGGAAAATGCGGATTTTTTTAAGGAAGGGGGCTGGGTTTATTTTGATTTTGATGAAACTGACGATGCCAATACAACGCTTCATTTAACGGGCAATGATACTATAGTTCAATACTACGCGGCCAGTATACCGGCAGCAATTGAATCGAGACAGGTTTTTGCGCCGGTTCTTTTTCCTGTATTGCATGTGGATGAATTTGGAGTTGAAGAAGCATCGGTGCCTTTTGATGATGTATTTAAAGACCTGGTGCAATACGATGACGGTTTTGCCAAAATTGTGCATTGCAGCCAGGCTGTAAATACCAATCCTATCCTTGAAACAAAAGAAGGACCCTCCCCGCTGATGGATACCGGCATAAGGCTGGGTTGGGATGATGAACAAATTTTAACCTGGATGAGCAGGAGTTTTGCAGATACTCATCTGCTACCGGGCGATCAAAAAGCGCATTCCAAATTCACTGTCAGCCGCTATCGTATTGACGTGGCTGAAATAAGCAAGGCAGCTTTTGATTCAGATGACATCAGCCTGGCAGAAAATGAAACAGAGGGTAACTGGAAGTCTCAGGTTGCCATTACTTCCAATGAAACCTTAAATTTAACACCAGATATCCCTTTAGGAGATTATGAAGGTGAAACCGGCATACAGGTTTCACCGTCAAGAAGCAATGATAATGAAAGACAGTTGTGGCTGCCTGCATTCTTTGCTTTCTGGAACGGAGCCTCGCTTGCCATACCCGATCCTATCCCGGATGAAATCAATAACATAGCTAAGTATAAAGCAGATGCAGCATTAAAAACTTCTGATAAAAACACACCGGCCTTATATAAGCAAACACCGGGAACGGAAATGGAATTAAAATATGGAAAGCATTATTCATTTCGTGTAAGACTTTCCGATATATCAGGCGGTGGTCCGGTGGTGGAAGATAAACCTTTAAATCCCGGGGAAAATATATTGTGCAAACACAGTTTCACCCGCAATGTTGCACCCCTGCCACCAATAGTATCAGATGAAGAAAATGGCCTGAAAATTATTCGTCCCCGGCTTGGGTATCCTGCTATTTTATTTGCTGCGGATGATACGGCAAAAGCCATACAATTGCTGAAACAGGACCGGCTGGCATTAGATGCGCAATCAAGTCAACTTCTTGACCCTGTTACTAAAAAATATAAAAACCCGGAAGGTAATTTTGATCTTTTCAAACAAACGTCCAGAGAGGTGTCTGTTGCCGATCCGGATGCAGATAAAATACATATCGTTGTTGAAGCGTCGACCCTGGATATGGACCGGGAAGCCTCATTCAATGCTTTGCATGCTGTAACGCCAAAAGAGCCTTATGTTTTATTGTATGAAACCTTTCGCAGTTTTGGTGATTATGATCTATCCCTGGATGAAGCCGATCACACATTTCATCTACCTTTCGATTTCAGGGATGTGCCCGTTATATTTTTTAATGAAGGTTCTGACCCGAATGCGCTAGGATTGGGCAATGATGTAAGCGTTGAAAACGGACCGCTTATCCTGCCCACTGCAAGAAAGATACGCATAACCCTGCGTGCATTTTGCAGCAAGGCCAATACAGGTTATTTCGGGCATAAAGATTTTGGTTTCAGCACCCCCGTAAAACGGGATATTTTCAAGGCGGTTGAAAACCTGGAAGCGGCTCCGCTTTTGCTGGAAACACCCGATCCCTTGCTGAGCATTTTCTTTCGTCCGGAAATATCCAAAACAGCCCAGGAAAGCCGTGCCGCTGCTGCCAGAGGAGAACAAAATCAAACAGATGTCAATATCATAGATCGCCTTGCTTCCCTGTGTGGCTTCAATAAAAATGGTTTGTCCATTTTGGGTAAAGACAATGAACGTATTCAGTTTGGCTGTTCCAATTTAATAGGGCATACTTTGTCCCCCGATCACTCTTCCGTTACCTTCTCAACCATTGATGATCTGTCACACAAATGGATTTCTGTTATTCAGCTTGATCTTAACAGGGATTGGTGCTGGGATATGCTGGAAGCAGATAGTTTTGAAGTGTTCCGTCAATGGAAATACCGCCGGGAAGACGGGATAGAATTTGAAGAGGGTGATGAAGAAAAAGTGGGTGTTATCGGGTTGACCAAAGGGTTAAACTGGCAAAATATGACGGAACCTGATCGCTTAAAAACTCGATTGGTGTTTTTGGATGCATTAATTGCCAAACCAGGTACTGCACCCAGGGGCGCATTACAGGAGCCTGGAAAATTTCCTGAAATAATTGATGTTCGTTACCGGGTATCCCCAAGCTTTAATAACCCAATTAATTTTGATGCCGCTGCATACAGTTATGCCATGCAGCCCTATAATCTCACCAATACGTTACCGATCACTGATCCTCCCACACAAGTGCCGGAAATTGTTTCTGTAGGTTTGGCCTTATCACCTGCCGATAGTGAGGAGCAATTATTCAACAATCAATATGCTGAAACCTCTGAGCAAATAAAATATTTGTGGATAGAATTTGCAGAGCCAGTTGAGAACCCTGATGATGGGTATTTTGCGAGACTGCTGGCTTATGCGCCAGACCCGGCGCTTGCTGAATACCAGGTGGATGTGCAAAAAGAAATGGATGAACCTGCTATTAATCTAGATCCTGAAATTATTAGAGTTATACGCCCCAATCAGATACAGGACAATGCAGGGCATGACAGCATGACCGCGCTGATTGGCGCTACCAGTGATGTAGATATTGAAGCCAAAGGCATTCGACATTTTTTATTGCCTTTGCCACAAGGATTAACGGCTGATTCATCCGAACTCTTTGGATTTTTTACCTATGAATTCCGGGTTGGACACACAAAGTGGTCAGTTGCGCAGGCTTTTCCGGGACGTCCGTTAAGAATTACCGGTGTGCAGCATCCTGCGCCTAAACTCAGAATAAGTACAATGAGGCATCCTGACACAATTGAAGTGAGCGCAGCATTTGCAGAATCATTTTTCAAAGGCAGCAATTGTACTCCTATTTTTCCGAGAACAACTATATATGCGTTATTATATGCGCAGGTATTACAGGCAGATGGAAAACAATATCGTAATATTCTAATAGACCAGAGATCATTACAAAAACCTCCACGCCATAGTAATATTGATAAGCCTGTTGGGTTAACATCCTTGGATTTGAAAGATATACGAACCCGGCTCCTGCGTAAAGGAATGGACATTAATTCACCGCTTAGCGTATTGGCCATAGAAATAATGCCTGATAGCAGGCAGAATGACTTTCATATAAACAGTTTTATTGATCTTGAAAACATACGCATTTTAAGAACTTCGAGATTGTATAAAATCGCAGATAGCTGCCCGGTGTAATATTATTCCGGTTTTTATGCAGTAACCATTATTCAGCTAATGGATAATTTCATATAATACACTATTTCAATCGCTGTGAATATATCTTGAAGAATTTTCCGGTTAGATATTTCACGTGTTCTCGCTACTAAGAAAATCCCCAAACCCGGCCTCAGCTGGGTTTCAATACGGCAGTCACAGACTACCCTTTAAGAGTGCGGAGCTGCAAACTCAGTTTGATAGCTCCAGAAAAGATTATTGTTATCAGACTTACTTCTTGAATATGTCAGGTAATAGAGTCCGATATCATTTGCGATTTCTTGTTCCTGGAGAATTCCAGCGTACCGGAACCAGGATTTTATCTCATCAGGACCGCCCTTCCATGGAGGTTTATAATGAAAAGAAACCCAAGACAAGCTACAGCAGTTAAGAAATGCAGTCAGGTGCTTGAATTAATGAATAAATAAGCGACAGATGAATTTCAAATCTGACGGAGATGAGATATATTTAATTGATTCATATATTTGAAATTATAAACCCCATCCAAAATGAAATCTACATTAAGTATACGACATATCGAAATTGCTTGTATACTCTTTCTACTTTTACCATTATGCTTGGGATGTAAAAATCCAAAAACCAGCCAGATTCTTTTAAATGGGACATGGAAACTTTTCCTGAATGCTCCGCAAGGATTTGAAAGCAATGACGTAAATACAGAAGAATGGCATGACATCCAGGTACCGGGAGAATGTCAGATGCAGGGATTTGCCATAAAACATGACAAGCCTTTTGTTTACAAGAAAGAATTTGAAGTTCCTGCTCATTTCAAAAATCAGGATATCATTCTGTGTTTTGACGGGGTTTACAGTTACGCCCGCGTATGGGTTAATGGCGCTTATGTACGTGATCATACAGGGGGTTTTACACCCTGGGAATGTGATATTACTTCATTTGTAAAACCAGGTAAAAAGGCTTGGATTTCGGTAGAATGTACAGATAGAAGGAACGACCAGTCGTTTGCAAGCGGATATGCCAAACACCAGGTTGGTGGTATTCTTCGTGATGTTTCTATTAAGGCAATGCCAATTAACCGGATTAATGCCTGTGATGTTGAGACAATCCTGGATAACGATTACTCAGATGCAGTTCTTGCAGTGGATTTGTCACTGAAACTAAATGAATATGCTGAATTGATTGTGTCACTCTTTGATCCCCAGGGTAACCTGGTGAAATTGAATGAAAGCCGAATAAACCTCTTAGCTACTGATAAAGAACGCTTGTTGAAGTTTCCAATTACCAATCCCTTAAAATGGGATGCTGAACACCCCAATCTTTATAAACTCAAATTTGAGTTGGTTCAAAAAGGGAAGACAGTTCAGGTATCAACCCAAAAAGTAGGTTTCAGAAAAATTGAAATTATTGGAAATGAAATGCTGATCAATGGTCAACAAGTTAAACTTCGGGGGGCATGCCGCCACGATATCCATCCCTTGTTGGGCAGGATTGCCAGGCCTGAATTCGATCTGCTTGATGCTCAATTAGCTAAGGAAGCAAATATGAACTTCATACGAACATCACACTACCCTCCCACAAAAAGGTTTGCAGTCATTTGTGATTCCATCGGAATTTATCTCGAAGTCGAGAATGCGGTTTGCTTTGTAGGTACCCATCGCAACCAGGAATATGATACGATCAAACATTATGGACCTGAATTCAAAGAATCATTGATATCCCAGGCAAAAGAAATGATTCAAGCCTTTAGGAATAATCCTTCAGTTATCATTTGGTCGTTGGGCAATGAAAGCCGGTATGATGATAACTTTCAGCAGGAATATGATTATATCAAATCTGCAGACACAAGTCGTACTATGATCTTCAGTTATCCAGGTACGGTTTCAAAAGGCAAGAGATGTTTTGACATTTTGAGTATGCAT
>Ga0105092_10001800_pt1 | contig 11482 bp, 6 predicted proteins | sample PPLLak2March2015_FD_87021 | JGI IMG/M metagenome (GOLD analysis project Ga0105092, IMG submission 87021) | Freshwater sediment microbial communities from Prairie Pothole Lake near Jamestown, North Dakota, USA - PPLs Lake P7 Core (1) Depth... | ecosystem: Environmental > Aquatic > Freshwater >... | reverse complement strand
GGGCCGTCTGCATTGGCGTGAATCTTCGATGAAGGCGGAGGAAGAGTCAATCCAATCTCAGGATCCGGCGAACGCGGCGACGAAAGGCCGAGGGATCGATAGCCGGGTAGCGATATATCCTGGGCTCGATATCCTGAAAGTGCTCCCAGCCACACGAACCTCGGAGAGCAGGCGTATATATGCGACCTGGTAGCCGCAGGACGGCTCGGTGATTGCCCAGGAATTCAGTGGCCGGCTCGTGTTGAAATTTTTGTAAGACTTCTGGGCCGGTTGTCCCTTCGGGGGTGTGATCGACTCGGAGTTGCACAGCGCGTTGTTCCCGCTGCTGCCGCGAGGGAGAAAGCGAAGATTGACACTTGTTCGGATCGGGGGTTAGTCTGCGGACACGCCTGGGGAGGTCCAAGATGCGGAAACGTTTCGGGCTGGTCATTAGCTGTGCCTCGGTTTTGAGTCTCTTTGTCCAACCGACAAGTGCCGGCATGCGGCTGGAGGCTCGGATTGTCGACGAAGCCAGCGGCGCCCTAGTGGCGGCCCGGGTCGCCGTCACCGACGCTAACGGGAAGTTCCTCGAAATCGAGGGCAAGCACGAACACGTCCAGCAGCTGAATAAGCGGTGGTGTTACGTGGACGGCTCGTTTGCCGTGTCTCTTCCGAGCTCCGGCGCGACGGTCGACATTCGGAGAGGCCTTGAAACCCGTCCGTTTTCCGAGACGATTCAAGGTCAGACCACGGGAGAGCCAATCACCAAGACTTTCCGCCTGCGGCGCTGGACCGACATGCGCGCGAAGGGGTACATGAGCGGCGACCTTCACGCCCATCTCCCCGCTCTGAGCCACGCAGCCCTGGAGATGAGGGCGGAAGACCTGCAAGCATTGAATCTCCTGATTCTCGGCGGATTACCTCTGCCAAACGACAATTCTTTTAAAGGTAGAGTCGATGACAGTTCCGGACCGGACTGCCAGATCTATCTCGGCCAGGAGGTGATCGATTGGCACTTGGGACACCTCACAATGACCGGGTTGAAAACCCTGGTTCCTGGCTATCCGGCGCCGGGCGGCACCCTCGAGTATTGGACCAGCAATCCACATCTCGACATCCTGCGGGCGGCACGCGCAATTCGTAAGCAAGACGGCCTTGTCTCCTGGGCTCACTTCGAGAACCTGCCTGGTGCGGAGTCCCCTGTCGCCCTCGCACTCGGCCTGCTTGATGCGATCGAGTTGCCGACATGGTCCGATCCGATGCAGCTTCCGGCTCACCTCACTCCTTGGGACAACTCGGGGATGCCGTTGCCCGAATTCCCGCCGATGCGAGGAATCGATCTCTACTATCAGCTTCTGAACGCCGGTTTTCGGCTTCCGCTCGCGGCGGGAACAGACAAGTCGGGGGAAGACATCCCGATCGGCAGCAACCGTGTTTACATTCCGACGAAAGGAAAACTCGATTACGCCGCGTGGCTGGGAGGGATCAAGGCCGGGACGGGATTCGTAACCAACGGCCCGATCCTTGAACTCGACGTTGATGGACATGCCCCGGGCGACGTGCTGCAGTTCGAGGGAAAGAAGCAGATCAAGGCTCGTGTGACGGCGCGTTCAATCCTTCCGTTCACCACGCTGGAGATCCTGGTGAATGGCCGGCCGGTCGGTCATAAGCTGATCCTCGTCCAGAACAACTCCCCGGTCGACGGCGTCTACAGCATGCAGGTCGAGGCGACGGTCCAGCTCGAAAAGAGCAGCTGGCTGGCGGCCAGGGCCTTTTCGAATCCCGACATCACGCCGCGCCTCCTTGCGCGGGAATCTTCGGTGTTCTCCCACACGAGCCCGGTCTATTTCCTCCAGGAAGGGCGCAAGGTTCGGGATGAGGCTTCCATCGTCTACCTGCGCAAGTACGTGAAGGGACTTCTCCACTGGCTCAGCACCAAGCCGCGGTTTTCCAGTGAAGACGACCGGGCGGCGGTTCAGCGCGACGGCGAACAGGCCCTCCGGTTCTACGAGGAGCTATGACTCGCCCAGGCGAAAAAGTCGTCCTCGTAGCCGTGGTCGGAGGCAGCGGGGCTGGCAAGTCGGTGTTGGCCCAGGCGCTGTGCGAGGAATTCGGCTCGCTCGCGGCACGAGTCAGCCTTGACGACTTCTATCGCGACCTCTCTCATCTCTCCCTTGCCCAGCGAACACGGGTGAACTTCGACCATCCGCGCGCGATTGACTGGGAGACAGTGGGCCAGACGCTGGCTCGCATGAGCAACAGCGAGCGGCTCGAGTTGCCCGTCTACGATTTCGCGATCCACTCTCGCCTTCCTCGCACGCGACAGTGGGCTCCCCGTCCGCTGGTTTTCTGGGAGGGACTTTGGCTCTTATACCGTCGGGACTTGCGCAAATACTTTTCGTACAGCATCTACGTCGAGTGCCCGAGCGAGGAACGAGTTTCGCGCCGGATTCGCCGCGACGTGGCCGAGCGCGCGAGGACCGTGCAGTCCGTGAAGGATCAGTTCGAGCGCCACGTCGAACCGATGCACCAACTCCATGTCGTCCCCCAGAAAAGCCACGCGGCCAGTTGTGTCACCTCGCCAGTTTCCCCCGAAGAATTCAGAGCCGTCGTAAGCGCCCTGCGCGGTCTTCTCTAGACCAGTTACCAGTTGCCAGTTACCGGTTGCCAGTTACCGGTTACCGGTTGCGGTTGCGGTTGCGACTTGCGAGCAACGGTCGTACGGATGGTGAATGGGCAACCGGCAACTGGCAACTGGTAACCGGTAACCGGTAACCGGCAACTGGCAACCGGGGCCCTGGTGTAATATGGCCGGCATCTTCGAGCTAGTGAGGGCTTCTTAGAATGAAAGTGATCTACAGCTTGGTTGTCGTAATCGCCGGTATCAGTCTGATTCTCCAGGGAGGAGACAGATTCTCAACCGTGCAGGGCAGGAATATCCGGGTGCACACTCGATTTCTCTCGGATGATGTAACTGAAGGGCGCGGGCCTGGCACTCGAGGGGCGGAAGTTGCGGCCAAATACATCGCAACACAATTCGAATTGGCCGGCCTGACTCCGGTGTCCGGCGAGTCTTTCTTCCAGATGGTACCCATGATTGGGAGCAAGGCGAGCCGGCCGCCGGCCCTGGCCGTAGTTACGGGCACCGGGCGGGTCGAGTTTGAGTTTGCTCGGGATTTCGTCGGGTGGCCAACTTCCAACCGCAAAGAAGCCAGCCTGGCCGGCAACGAACTTGTTTTCGTCGGATACGGCATCAAGGCGCCCGAGATGGGATGGGACGACTACAAAGGCCGGGACCTGAAAGGGAAAGTACTCCTGATGCTCGTGAACGATCCTCCATCCGCGGATCCCGCATTTTTCGGCGGCCCGGCCCTCACGTATTACGGGCGTTGGACGTACAAGTTCGAAGCGGCGGCCAGGGAGGGGGCAGCCGGCGTCCTTCTCATTCACAATGCTGATATGGCCGGGTACGCCTGGCAAGTTGTCCAGGCGTCCTGGACAGGAGAGCGATTCGATCTGCCTGCGGAATCTGCCAAGAGCACGTTGGTCGAGGGGTGGATCCATCAGGCAAAGGCCGAGGAACTGTTCAAACAGAAGGGAATCAGCTTCGAACGCGCCATTGAGATGGCGGCTAAACCCGATTTTGCTCCTCTCGAGCTGGGGATGACCGTATCCGCAGAGTTTCATGCCGACATCCGGCGCATTGATTCCCCGAACGTTCTCGGACTGCTGAAGGGCAGCGACCCGGTCCTGCAGAAGGAAGCAATCATTATCACCACCCACTACGATCACTTTGGGATCGGTAAGGAAGTCCAGGGCGACAAGATCTACAACGGGGCCCTCGATAATGCCTCGGGAACAGCCGGGCTGATCGAACTGGCGCGAGCGCTTGCAGCGTCCGGCGAGCGTCCCCGGCGCTCGGTGATTTTTGCTGCGGTGACGGGGGAGGAGCAGGGATTACTCGGCTCGGCTTTCTACGCAGCCAACCCTAGCCGGCCTCTGGCCGATACCGTCGCAAACATTAACGTGGACGCGATCAATGTTTGGGGACGAACCCGGAGCCTTGTGACAATGGGCGCCGAGCGGTCCAGCCTGGAAGCGAACGTCAAACAGCTCGCCACCCGTCTTGGGTTGAGCCTTTCGCCCGACCCGGAGCCCGAGAAGGGGAGTTTCTTCCGGTCCGATCATTTCAGTCTGGTCAAGGTGGGAATCCCGGCTGTCTACGTCCGGTACGGACGCGACTTCGAAGGAAAGGACGCAAACTGGGGCAAGCAGCTGGCCGATGATTACCTGGCAAAGCGCTATCATCAGCCAAACGACGAGTTTGACCCGGCCTGGAGTTTTGAAGGGGCCGAACAGATGATGGAGTTCGTCCGATTGCTTACGCTGGACATCGGCAACGCAGCCAAGCGCCCGGAGTGGAAACCCGGCGACCCGTTTGGGAAAGCGCGCCTGAGCGCGCGCTAAGCGATCCACGAATTACACGAATTACACGAACGAGCGGGTTGGTTCGTGTAATTCGTGGATAAAAAAGACTGCGCTGACGGCTCTGATCGCTGCCTTGAGGCGTTAACATAGGCGCTCGTCGGGCAGGTTGGAAGCCGTTTTTATTGTGACCGGACTCTCCAGCGGCGATTTTCAGAGGCGAATTAATTAGAGTCGGGTGCCGGAGTTGGCCCATGTGCGAGTCTCGTCCCCTTCAAGATACCCGTCACGCCGGAGGCGTGAAAGGAGAGTAGCCGGGGGTGGAGCCGCATTTTGAGGCGACACCCCCGGAATGCAGCGTGGAACAAGCACGCGCACCACGGAGTGGTGCGAGGGTTGGTCCTCCCACCCTTTCAGGGTGGGGCTTCGGTTTGGCCCCGATCCGGGGGTGGCGCCTGAAAGACGGCTCCACCCCCGGGCTACTCTCCCTTCACGCCTCCGGCGTGCATGGCCGGGCTCTCGGCGAGCCCGGCTGCCGGACTCTGGAGCTGGAGAGTCCGGCCACAATAAAAAGCCGCCCACAACTACGTGGTTGCAGGCCCCTTACCGAATGGCTGTGAACTCGTAAGACCCGGATTTCAAAAGGTAAACAGCCCTGCCGTTGCCGTATCTCAGGAACTTGACGCCGGTCGCCTCGCCTGTTCCCTTTCCGCCTTCCTTCACTGAGGAGGCGTCCGCTGTCGGCAGACAAAGGGTGGCGGTCGTATTGGCGGGGACCGTGGCTCGATAAGTCAGGGCATTGCCGTCGATCCTCCAGGCACTACTGACCCTGCCGTACATGGAATCGTAATGGCCCTCGGCCCAAGTCATTGTCCCGGTGGGATCGGGCTCGGGCTGCAGGATGAACTTGCGGAAACCGGGTTCGTCGCGCTCGATGCCCAGCGAGTGCGCCATCATCCACTGGCCTACGGCGCCAAACGAATAGTGGTTAAACGAGTTCATGCTGTTATTGCCGCCGAACCCGTTTTCAACCGTGTATCCATTGAGCCGCTCCCAGATGGAGGTCGCGCCCTGGTCGATGGCGTAGAGCCAGGACGGGTACTGGTTGTTGTGCAGCAGCCGGTAGGCGAGACCGCTGTGGCCGCTCTCCGAAAGGGCCTTGCTGATCCACGCGGTGCCGATGAACCCAGTCATCAGCGAATACCTCGGCCGGAGCTTTCCGTTGTCGTCCTTGTTTTCACGCGATACACTTTCAGCCAGGCTGCGAACCGCCACAGGAAGTTTGTCCGCGTTGAACAACTCCATCCCGAGGCCTACGGCATAGGACGTCTGCGTGTCCGCAATGCGGAACTGCGGCGGGCCGGCCGGCGGTGGTCCGAAACCGAAGCCGCCACCGGTGGCCAGCGTCTTTCCCTCGGAGTTTACGAAGGTGCTGTTGAAAAATGCTTTTCGCTTTTCATACAACGCCCGGTACTTCACCGCATCGGAGGACCGCCCGAGAACTTCGGCTGCCTTTGCCACGATGTCGAGGTCATAGGCGTGGTAGGCAGTCGCAAGAAACGCCGAGCCGAGCGCGTTGTTCTGTGGCCCAAGCCAATCCCCCAACTGACCGTCCGAGCTCAGCCCCGTCTTGGGATCGACTGTCGTCTCGAGGTAGTCGATGTAAGCGGCCATCGCCGGATAGTGGCGTTCGAGCAGAGCGAGATCGCCGTACTGGAGGTAGGTCTCCCACGGGACGACGATTCCGGCGCTTCCCCACAGCACTCCGCCAAAGCCGCCCCCGACTGGCGCGACGTCCGTAAATCTCCCTGAAGGGGCTTGCACGTCCCGCATGGCGTACATATGGCGAGTCAGGAACTGGTCCGCGTTCGACACGTACGTCGCGGTGCGAGAGAACACGTTGATGTCGCCCGACCATCCCATGCGCTCGTTTCGTTGCGGGCAGTCCGTCGGGATCGTGAGGAAGTTATCGATATTCGACCAGACCAGATTCGACCAGAGGCGGTTGACTTTTTCGCTCGAAGTTCGGTAATCGGCGGTCAACTCCCGGACGGAACTAATCACCATTCCCTCCACAGACTCGGGCGGAAGTGGCTTGTCGATGCCGGTGATCTCGATGTACTGGTACCCGTGAGACGTGAAGCGGGGCTGGAAAACCTGGGGCCCGGCCTTCATCGTGTAGAGGTCCTGGCTCAAGGCGGCACGATAGTTTTCGGTCATAATCATGCCGGTGTTCTTTCCGGATTCTTTGAGGTCCGGATACAGCATCTCCGCGTACCGCACCGTGATTCTCGCACCGGCACGGCCCGCTGCAATCCGGATACGCGGAACACCAACGATGTTCTGCCCCATGTCGTAGACGAAAACACCTGGCCGCACTTCTTTCACGCTCTTCGCGGCCAGGGTCCGAAATACGCCCGCGCTGTTTCCGATCTGGCCGAGGAGTGAGAGCTTGTCGTACTCGATCGGCGTGCCTGGCATTCCGAGGAATCCGACGTCCTTGCCGATGAATGCCGTACCTTCGAGCGGCACTACCAAAGCCTTCTTCCACTTGCTGTCGTCATACCCGGCAGTCGACCAGCCTTCCACTGCACGCTCTCTGGCAGCATCGTAGACCTCACCGAAATCGAGGCTGCTGTAGATGATTGGACCGGAACTGTGGTACTTCCATGTGCGATCGTTCGTGACAATCGTGTCGGCGGTGCCGTCCTTGTATGTGACCACCAGTTTCGCGAGCAGCGACTGCCGATCACCGAAGTGATTCCAGACGGTGCCGAAGCTGAGCAGACCGCTCCACCAGCCTTCGCCGAGCATTGCGCCGATGGCATTGTCCCCTGCCGTGACCATACTGGTGACGTCGTAGGTCTGATACATGTGCGTGACGTTGTATTGAGTCAGTCCCGGGTTGTAATAGTCATCCCCCACACGACTGCCGTTCAGGAACACTTCATAGATGCCGCGGGCGGTCACGTAAAGCCGCGCAGACTCAATCGCCTTCGCTGACGTTTTGAACGTGGTGCGAAGCATCGGCGCGGAGTTCCGGCTCGGATCTCTCACCAGGAAAAGGCCTTTACTGCCCCCTTGGACAAGGTAGCGGCCGTCGTCAACCGAAAATCCGGAATCAGGCTTGAGGGCATCCGCGAAGATTCCTCCATACGGCCCGCTAGTCAGGTTCTCGTGGAAAAGGATGTTGTTCGGAGAGCGGTCATTTCGCACGGTGATGTCGCGGAACATGGCTGTCTGGCCAGGATCGACCGAGAAGCCGATGTCGCAGAGCATTCCGAAAGGAAGGTAGTCGCCTCCGGAACCGGCAGGATTAAGGTTTACCGCATTCGCCGGCAGGGGTCTTCCGAATCCTGCTGGCGGGCCCGGAGAGGCAGGTTGCTCGGTGCGGCCCGTGAAGGACTCCTTTCCATCCACGGATAGAGCGATTTGTCCGAATGTGCTGCGGAGCTCGATGACATGTTCGGCGTTCTTGTTTGCCTTATGGATCAACTCCGTGGAGACGTCAAACGTCCGCAGCGGCGTGGACGGAGTGTCGTTGTCCTTGTAGCCTGCGCGGTAAACATGCAGCTTCGCCTTGCCTCCGGGTGTCCCCTCCACGGCGGAGATGTCGAGCTCGAGTTTGATGTAGCTTTGGTCCTTGCCGCTCGCGATCTGATAGATGTTTTTGTACTCGTCCATCAGCCGTGAGTCGTTCGCGCCATAGACAAAGCCCGCGCGGGTGCTGCCCTCCGGTATGGTGACGGCATACTTCAGTTTGAAAATCGCGAGGTAAGGTGCGTAAAGCACCAAGTCCTCATCTCCTCCGCCGATCCACGTGGCGCCGGCCCATGCGGCTGAATCCGGAGCCGGGTTCATGAGGCCGGTCTCGAACCAGGAGCTGGCCGTGAGTTTTTCACCGGCCTGGCTCCAAACCGTGACAGTCCAGGAGTACCTGGTCGCGGCTCTTAGCGGACTGCCGGCATACGTGATGCCAACCGAGCGTGACTGCTCGGTCCGTTTGCTGTCCCATGCGACATTGCCTTCAGGATCCTTTACTTCGATGTGATAGGCGGCCTGGGAGTATCCGCGTTCGCCTGCGGTTGTGGCCATCTGCCAGCTAAACCGAGGCTGGGCGACATCGATACCCAGCGGGGCGCTTCTGTACTCCACCTGCAGGTTCCTGATCTCGACAGCCGCACTGGCGTGGACGACCCCGGCGAACAGGATTGCTGCCACGAACCAGGCTTTTCTCGGCGACGGTCTGGATTTCGACATTTTTTCCTCCCGGATGTCACCCGACTTGCCGCGTGTTCGTCAGGGTGACTCGTCGAAGGTCTGGCCTGGGGTCACACCACTGTCGTTGAAGGCATCGACCCGATACCAGTACCTCACGCCGTGCATCAGGGTGTGGACCGTCAGCTCGGACCTCGTCCCACCCTGCACTTGAATACATTGATAAAGCTTATCCGCTGCAATCCCATAGCGAAAAAGGTAGCCGGTTGCCTCGGGTGACGGTTTCCAGGCGATCGAGACGTTTCGGTCATCGTCCCTGTGACGACGCACAGTCACGGACTGGATGCGTGCCGGATGTGAACGTTCCCCAGGCCCAAACACGCGCAAATCACGGACTGCAAACTTACCTTCTCTGGCTGCGTGCCGGTTCACCAATTTCAAGTATCGGTAACTCTCAGGACTCTCCAGCTGGACGTAATCATGGGGCACCGATGTTCGATTGTCACGCCTGTCCAACACGGTCCGCCACTTCTGGCCGTCCTGAGAGGCGAGAAGCGTGTACTGGTGATAATCGTGGCGTAACGCCTCGGCGGTGTCTTTGCAGTCCTGTTCTGCGAAATTGACCTGAACGGCGGTGACGACCCGCGGTTGCTGAAGGTCGATGGCCAGCCACTCTCCGGGTTGTCCGGTTTCTGCCGACCACCAGGTCCGTACGTTCTCATCGGAGGCCGATTCAGGACGGCGTTCGGGCAACGCAGACGATGCGGTACATGGTTTCCCGAAAGACTGAAGCCACCAACCGGTACGCACGGAACCCGAATCTTGCCCCGATCCAGGCGGCAGCACGGTCGGGTAATCACCGAATGCCGTATCGGTTTGCATCCGTCCCTCGTCGTCGAAGCGGACCGGGAACAGACCGATTCGCCGCTCAAAAAGATCGAGAACGCCGATCCACATGGTCGTCACCCGCCACCAGTTGGAATTCTTGTCCTGGAATACCGAGCTGTGACCGGCGCCTGCGATGAATCCGCCTGCTTTTAAAGAGACGGGAGCATATTCGGCTTCCCGAAAGGGGCCGACAGGGCTCGATCCCTCCAGAAGCCCATCGCAGTACCATTGGGAGACGGTTCCGGGGGTTGCGTACTGAAAGTAGTAGCGTCCCCCGTGCTTGGTCATCCAACCGCCTTCCTGACACGGCGGCATTTGAAACCTTCCTGGAAGATGTCCAACATCGACTTCGTCGAAGACTTCCCGGCGTCCTCTCTCGAAGCCCCCTTTCAGCGCGGTTAACTCGGTGATCCAGGGACGCACCACTCGATCAGAGCCGGGTATTTCCGTCCATGTCGACCGGTCGAGCTCTAACACTCTCAGCGGTGAGCCGAGCCCGTAGTACAGGTAGACTCGCCCATCGTCGTCGACAAACAGGTCCGCATCCGGACAACGTCGGACCTCACTGAACTTCTCCCACTTTCCGGAGAGCGGATCCCGGGTGCGCAGGATGGAAACGGTCTTGTCCGTCGTTTTCACCGGCTGGTGTTGAACAAAGTAAAGATAGTCGCCCTGGGCGGCGACGCCCGCCGCGACGTAGCGTCCACCGGGGGGCAGCAAATGAAGAGTGTCCGGCTCGAAATAGATCCTTTTCCAAGACAACAAATCGTCGGACACGCGATAGCCGGCGAACTCCGAAGTGGTAAATAGATAGTACTTTCCCTGGAACAGGACGATCACCGGATCGGCTGCAGACCTGCTTCCGCTCCTGAAGGAACCGTAGTCGAGATTCAGCGGGTTGCAAAACGTTGAGACCGGCCGTTGAGTCTTACCGCTGTCTCTGCTGTTGATGCTGCCGGCAAACCAATTGGGCAGGACCATGAGGATTGACAGCATCAGCAATACAGATCGGAACTCGGGCATCGGCCAGTATTCTAACCTTGACACCCGGAGGACGAACACTTATGTTGCAGCCTCAAACAAATTGATGCGGAAAATCGATTTGAGCAACTTCCAGGTTGCGACAAGCGAAACAGCGCGAGAGGTTAACCGGCGGATTGTCCTGAACCTGATTAGAGCCAACCAAGTGATTTCCCGGGCCGAGCTTGCCCGCAAAACCGGTCTGCAGCGCAGCACCGTGTCCCTCATCACCGAGCAACTGATCGCCGAGAACCGGATTGCCGAGGGCATGGTTGGGTATTCGCTTCGCGGCCGGAACCCCGTTATCTTCGCTTGAACGTGTTGTGGGCGAGGTGACCCGAGCCTGGCGGATACAACTCGCGGAAAGCGCGAATCACTCAACCGCCGCTGAGATCCAGCCGTCGCTGAATCCCGCGTCACGTCACCTTGTCCCCCTGTACTTCGCCCTCCATTCCCTGACCAACTTCTCGCCTTGTTCGACCACCGCCGACAAAGGCAGGGGGCGGGGACTCGCGTAGTGGAGGGTGCCGACCGGAGAGTTGCCGGGCGCAAACAAGCCCGAGAGCGTGTTCACAGCTACCCGGGCGTGGATCAGGTTGATCGAGGAACCGGCCTCTTCATCCGTCGGCTCGCCGACCCTGATCTCCGGAAAGCCGTTGAGGTTCCAACTGGCAACGAGTCCGCGCCCGGACTGGGCCGCGACCCAGCCGGTACCCTGTCGTACTTGATAGCTTTCCTCCCGATCCAGCCCCAACGGATACGATCCTTCGATAATTTCAAAGGGACGGTCCGGCGGGCAATCGACAGCGGAAATCCAGTGCATGCGCTCCTCGAACTCTCCGATCAGCCTCACCTGGCTCGTCACGTCGATTCGGCGCCCCAGCAACTCGGCCTCCCACACCGTCACAATTCCGTCCGCGGTCAGCCTGCCTTCTTTGGCCTGCTTCCGGCC
>Ga0105092_10001799_pt1 | contig 11487 bp, 12 predicted proteins | sample PPLLak2March2015_FD_87021 | JGI IMG/M metagenome (GOLD analysis project Ga0105092, IMG submission 87021) | Freshwater sediment microbial communities from Prairie Pothole Lake near Jamestown, North Dakota, USA - PPLs Lake P7 Core (1) Depth... | ecosystem: Environmental > Aquatic > Freshwater >... | reverse complement strand
CCCGTTCCAATAGACGCGTCCCAGTGTGTGACTGCGGCGGGTCTCGATCGCCGCGTGGCAGTTGACGCCGGCATGGAAGCCGGGTCCCAGTCCAATGTGAAGAGCAACTTCAGTCGGAAGAGGAACGGGAGGGGTTTTCCGGAGGCGCGCGTCGATGACCACAGGGAAGAAGAAAGCTTGCCCTGAGCTGTGTCGAAGGGAGGAAAGAAGGATGTCGGCGTCCGGATCGACGAGCACGGGGATTTCATCCGCCTCCAACGCAGCCGGTAATTGCTCCGGTGTGACCAGACGCGCCGCCATTCCCTCGACGGTATGTCGGCCCTCATAGACTGTCTCGGCAAACGAGACAGCCCGGCGGACAGCCAGGGGCTGCTCCAGTTCGGTGATGATGACCCTGAGTCCGGCACGCTGCAAACGCAAGGCCACGCCCGAGGCGAGATCGCCGCCCCCGCGCAAAAGGACGAGTGCCTCACTATCCACAGGCCTGCTATGCTTGTTATTGTGCATGGGAAGGCTGGGTGGAGGCGAGTTGTTCCGGGGTGTCGTGACTTCTCACGATCTGTTCACGCAGCATGTGGCTGAACGAGTAGAGCAGCAGGAAGATGAACAGGAAGAAGGACGTATACAGCAGGGTAAACGCGGCAAGCCGCCTGCTCGGGTCGATGATGATGCCCAGGACTTCCAGCGCGGTCTCCGCCGGGTCCTGTAAAATGTCCCAGGAGTTCAGGCGCACAAAGCGACCGATATAGATTCCGAAACTGCTCAGGGCGGAGATGACGAAGACAAAGACCCAGCCGGCAAGCCGGCCAACTCTGCGAATGATAATATCCTGCATCAGGTAGAGGGAGATCACGCCCAGCAGCATCCCGGTCCACGAACTCCAGACGACGATGATCACGTCATACCAGAGCGGCGCACCAGATGCCCGGCGTGCCAGGTCCTGCAGGTCGGTGAGCATATAGGGTGCGTTGGGGAAGAAGATCAACCATAGGAAAGCAATGATTGGGATGATGAGATAGAGGGTTGCCCGCCGCCAGGAAACAGCATGAGCCAGGTAGGACAGCATAAAAGGGATCCAGGCGAGGAATAGATTCCAGACCAGCCCGGTATGCCGGTTCGAATCACTGTAAGCGACCCGTGCATAGACCAGCCCAACACATACTAGACAGGCAATATTGAGTAACATGAAAACAGAGATGCTGTAGCGGTGGCGAATGAAATAATGGCGGAAATTTCTGAACATATTCATGGATTATTGGCTCTCGATTAAAAAAGAGATCATGTCAATATCTCCCGGCGAATGACCGAGATCGGTAAGGATCGCCGCGGCTTCCGTGCGATGCTGTGTCCCATGGTTGACCACATGCGCCATCACCTGCCACAAAATTTTGGTAAAGGGTTTGCCGGATGTGTTCTGGTAATTGAACGTGGCGTTGAGTCTCTCCTCGCTGACATCAGCAACAAAATCCATCAGTTGTTTTTCTTCCTCCGCCCAGCGCGCACGCAGAGCCTCCAGCGTAGGAAAATCATCCGGGTTCAGACGAGTCGTGGGCGATGTGCCTTCCCATCTTGTACGCCAGATCCATTCGGCAAACATGGCATGGACAAGCGTACCCCGCAAACCGCCGTGCGGAAATGAGGCGGAGGCAAGATATTGTTCCTGGGTTACATTGGCGGCTGCCTTCAAGATCCTGGCGTTCGCCCATTGGTTGTAGTTGTAGAGAGTGAGGATGTCCTGTTTGTTCATGCTGATTCTCCAAATTACGCTGTAGGGACGACCCGCTCCTGTTATGACGAATCATAACAAAGATCGTTCCGTTTTGTTGACGGTCGATCAGCCCTAAAGGGTCGCCCTTACGAGGATTTGTTTACCGGTCTCTCCAGCAGCAGATGTCCGAACGTATACAGGGTGATATACAGGAATAAAAAGAACGCGCCGAAAAGGCCGATGAACCCAATCGACTGTAAACTCGGATCCTGGGCACGTTCGAAGGAATACAGTGCAATGCCTGTCGGGTCCCGCAAAATATCCCAGGAGTTCCAGCGCAGGAAGCGTCCCATGTACACGCCGGCGCTGCTCAAGGCTGCCACCAATGCCACGAATGCCCAGCCTGCCCAGCGCCCGAACTCCCTGCGGATGATCTCCTGCATAAGAAAAAGGGAGACCATGCCGAGCAGTAAACCCGTAAAGGCAAACCAGATCAGCATCATCACATCATACCAGACCGGCAGGTCCTGCCATTTGTTGGCGAGATGCTGAAAATCTGTCAAAATGTAGGGCGCGTTCGGGAAGAAGATCAGCCAAAAGAATGCCGCAATCGGGATGACGATGGTAATCCACTTCCTGCGGATCGTCATTGTATAGGTGAGATAAGAAATCATGAAGGGAATCCATGCCAGAAACAGATTCCAGATCAGGAACCCGTAGCGGTATGTGCCGGTGTAGTCCAACCGCACGCGCCAGATCGCGACCGAAAAGACCGTGGCGCCCGCCATCAATGTAAACATCATCAAGCGGTATTTGTTGTGTGAAAAGTAAGCCAGGAGTTTTTGATACATGAATGCCTCAGAAATAAACTTTCGATCATCGTACCTGTGATGATCTGTCAAAGACTTGCAATGCCGATCAACTTTTTAGAAATTGCAGCAAAATCGGGTTCACTTCCCCTGGTTTTTCATGGTGGGGGGCATGCCCGCAGTTTTCGATGACATGCAATTCCATTCCAGGTATTGCTGCCCGCAGGATGTCGCTGTGTTTGAACGGCACTGTGGGATCGTTCCGGCCCCAGAATAATAAAACAGACTTATCCATTTTGCCAATGTGTTCATAGACGTTCAGGAACGAGCCCAGCACGTTGCTGCGGATCGTAGAGAGGATGGCGCGCCGGAATCCCTTGTACCGCATCTGAACGATGTAGCGGGATCGGAATTCCTCGACAAGCTCACGATTAAATAAGGGTGCGATCTTCATCGCCATGCCGTCGCTTCTCACGAGGCTGAGCAGCGCTTCGCCGACGAATGGCATGGCTGCCACCTTTAAGAGCGGTGCAAAGGGGAGAGGCTTTGCACCGATGGGATCGATCAGCACGAGTTTGCTCACCCGCTCCGGGAAGCGCGCGGTAAACGCGGCAGTAATGGGTCCGCCCGTCGATAAGCCGACCAGGCTCACGGGCCGAGTGAAGCGCAGCGCATCCAGCAAGTCGCCGAGCTGCCTGACGAAGAGATCGATGTTGTATTGGGTATCGGGCCTGTCAGAGAATCCACGTCCGAACAAATCATAGCGCACAACCCGAAATCCTGACTGTGCCAGGAATTCAAAAGTTGTATCGAAGACAAAATAAGGAACCGAGAATCCATGCACAAGTAGGACGGTTTCATCTGCTTTAGGGTTCCCCAACTCGTAATGCGTAAAACCATCGGAAAGCTGGATAAATGAACCACTCGCCTCCTGGCGAGTGAGCTCATTCAATTCTCTGTTTTCATCGCGATAAGCGAAAGACATAAACTATGCTCCGAACGCCGTCCTCGGCGTTCGGCAATCCGCCGGGGACGGTGGATTGAGCAGTCTATATTTTCCCCATTGCCCTCAACACCCGTTCGGGCGTGAATGGGAATTCATTTACCCATACGCCGGTCGCGTCATGGATCGCTGCGCCGATGGCAGGCGCGACAGGCAGGAAGGGCAGTTCGCCAAGTCCGCGGGCGCCCCAGGGTCCGTTCGGGTCGGGCACTTCAACCAGCACCGTTTCAACTTTCTCGGGAATATCCCAGATGGTGGGGATAAGGTACGTGCTTAATTGATCGGTGAGGACGCGTCCATCTTTCGTTTTGAAATCTTCCATGATCGCATAACCCTGCGCCTGCACGACCGCGCCTTCCACCTGACCCTCCACCAGGGCGGGGTTGATCGCCTGCCCCACATCATCCGCAGAGACGACCCGTAGGACATTCACATGACCGGTCTCGATATCCACTTCCACTTCCACCGCCTGGGCGACGAAGGCATAGGCAAAGTTCGGCGTGGAGTGACCGGTCTCCGGCTCGAACTGGGTGGTGCGCGGGGCAAGATATTTGAACTCGCCGATCGCGGGACGTTCCTCCACCTGCCACTTCTTCAATGCCACTTCTGCCGCACCCCGGATGGCATTCCCGGACATAAAGGTCATGCGCGAAGCCGAGACCGAGCCGGAGTTTTCCATCGTCGCAGAATCGGAGGTAATCATGCTTACTTTTTCGAGCGGCACACCGACCGCTTCCGCCGCCATCTGTGCCATCACCGTGTGTGTGCCCTGACCGACTTCCGCGCCGGCGTGGTGCAGAACGACATGGTCGATCTCACTCTTGCCATGGATCTCCACCTTCGCCCAGCAATTCTCCTGATAGCCAAACGAAAAGCCGATGTTCTTGAAACCGGCGGCGAAGCCTTTGCCGCGCTTGATATGACTTGGCAGCTTTTCATCCTTCATCCTTCTGCCTTCATCCTTCTGCCTTCTGCCTTCATCCTTCCATGCGAAGCGCTCTCTCGCCGCCTCGATACATTGGATCACAGTGACCGGGCTGGGCGACGGCGTACCGACCCCGAGCGGGTCGCCATCCTTTAGCGCGTTCTTCAAGCGCAGCTCCACCGGGTCCATGCCCAGTTTCTCGGCAAGCTTGTTCATCTGCATCTCCGCCATGAACAAAGCTTGTGGTGCGCCGAAGCCGCGGAATGCCGCGCCGGGGAGGTTGTTGGTATAAACGCCGTATACATCCGTCTTTACATTCGGGATGTTGTAGGTTCCCGTGGAGGTGATGGTGGAATTCCCCAGCACCTTGTTGGACGTGTACATATACGCGCCGCCGTCGCCGATGAGTTCATTTTCGATCGCGATCACTTTCCCATCTTTGGTCGCACCCCATTTTGCGCGGATCACCGAGGCATGGCGTTTGCCATGTCCGATCATCGATTCGTGCCGGGACCAAATGATCCTGACCGGCTTCCGTAATTTCCACGCCGCCAGGGCGAGCACGATCTGCACAGACATATCTTCGCGTCCGCCGAAAGCGCCGCCGATCGCAGGATAAACGACACGAATATCCTCGTTTGCCATGCCCAGCGCGTGCGCCACCTGGTGACGATCTTCGTGAGTCCACTGTCCGCCGCAGGCGATGGTGATGCGCCCGGCCTCGTCGATGTAGGCGAGTCCGGCTTCCGGCTGCAGATAGGCATGCTCCTGCACGGGCGTGCGATATTCGCTCTCGACGATCACATCCGCTTTTGCAAAGCCGGCCGTCACGTCGCCTTTGCGGATCTTGTAGTGGACGCAGATGTTCGAGTCGCCGATGTGTTCATGGACGCGCGGCGCGGCCGGCTTCATCGCTTCGATGGGATCGCTGACGACGGGCAGGTCCTCATACTCGACCTGGATCAGCTTGACCGCGGCGGCCGCTTCGTCCTCGGTCCGCGCCACCACCGCCGCAACCTGGTCGCCGATAAACCGAACGACATCTGTCCCGGGTTTGGCTGAACCGATGCCGCAGAGCACGGGTTGGTCCTGCCATTGCAAGCCATACTCATTGACCGGCACATCCCTGGCAGTATAGACCGCGACGACACCCGGGGCGGCTTCTGCCTGGCTGGTATCGATCGATTGAATGCGCGCATGAGGGCGGCCGGCAAAGAGGAGTTTCATATGCAGCATATCCGGCATGCTGAGATCACCGGAGTAAAGTGTTTCGCCTGTCACTTTACCGCGCGCATCCACACGCGGCAGGGATTTCCCAATCGTCTTGTGAAGAGTCATTTGCTGGTTTTCATCCGCCATAGCAGTTCGATATTTGACCTATCTTTTATATTCTTTGACTTTCCTTCTGATCGGCGGCGCATCCTGAGGACCATAACGCGGGGACCCAAAGATACTATATGTGTATCCATAGATGATGGATACGAGGCCGCCAACAATCACTGTAATGACAAACGCGAAAGCCAGATTGGCTTCCAGATTGTTTTGCGCCTGAAGGAAATTCAATATCGGCACTAAACCCTGCACCTTCCACAGGAGTGGGTGAATGGTCGGTGGACCATACCAGGCCCGCACCATGACCCAGCCCCGGGCTGCCCAGTAGTTGACCAGCAGGATGGATCCGAGATATGCAAGGATGGGGACGAGAACGATCATGATGCAGCCAATTCCGCGCATGACCGGATGTACACCGCGATTGCGTGGCTTAGGTTGCGGACGACTGTAAGAAGAGTATTTGCCCATTATTCACCTCGTTGATTCGCTTATGGCTGCACGTTGTTGGCTGCCGCGCTGTCGACGGCCTGCACGATCTTATAGTAACCGGTACAGCGGCACAGGTTGCCGGTTATCGCTTGTTCGATCTCATTGTGGGTCGGGTTCGATTTCTCTTCCAGTAATTTTGCGGCGGACATCAGGAAGCCTGGGGTGCAGTAGCCGCATTGCACCGCGCCGTGTTCGATAAACGCTTCCTGGACGGGATGGAGCTGGCCATCGCTGGCGAGCCCCTCGACGGTAATAATTTCCGCCTGGTGGGCGCGCGGTGCAGGGACGAGACAAGCCATCACGGCCTTGCCATCCAGAAAGACAGTGCAGGCGCCGCATTCGCCTTCGGCGCAGCCTTCTTTGGTGCCGATCAGGTTGGCTTCTTCGCGCAGGAGGCGCAGCAGGGTTTTGTTGTGTCCGCTCTTGAACGTATATTTCTTTCCGTTGATCGTTGTTTCGATGGGCGCAGACGGCGATCGGTGCGCTGTTTGGATGCCGCTTTCGCCATCCTGTTCGCCCCACAGCAGGATCGGCTCCACCGGCATCCCGGCCTGTTCCTGACCCTCACGGGCGGACCTTAACCCGCGCAGCGTGCAAACACGTACCATCTCGCTGCGATAGGCAGCCGAGCCGCGAATATCATCGATGGGCTTGCAGGCATTCATCGTCAGGCGTGCGGCTTCCTCAAGCACATCGTCTGTGAGTTGTTTACCCACAAGATACCCTTCTGCTTCCGGTGCACGGATGATCGTCGGGGCAACGGCTCCCAGCGCGATGGCAGCTGATTTAACGAAACCCGCCTCGGTGTCGAGAATGACCGCCACATCGATAATGGAAATTGCCTGGGCGCGCCGCAATGCCAGTTTGATGAACGTCCCACGCGCCGTGGTTTCCATGGCCGGGAAGGAGATGTCCACCAGCATCTCATCAGGTTGCATCACTGTTCTGCGGACGCCCGTGTAAAAATCCCTGAGCGCGACGGTGCGCGTCCCTCCTGTGGATTGCAGGGTTACCGAGGCATCGAGCGCTATGAGCGGCGTGATCGTATCGTTGGCAGGCGAGGCGGTGATCAGGTTGCCCGCGATCGTGCCGCGGTTGCGGATCTGCGGCGCACCCACCTCCCAGGCTGCGCGTGCCAGCGGATATGCCCGCGCCCGGATCAACCTTGATTCAACACAATGGTTGTGCGTCACCAGCGGGCCGAGATGGATCAGATTGTCCTCGTCGATTGTGATGGCATCCAGACCGGGAATGCGGGTGACATCGACCAGCGTCTCGATCCCCTTGCGGACCCCGCGTTCGAGTTCGAGGATTAAATCGGTCGCACCCGCGACAATGCGGGCGCGCTCTCCTCTCTCTGATAATGCTTGCAGTACTTCATCTACGGTTATGGCGTTTATATATTCTTTCCACATATCAAAACCCGTAGGGGCGGATCATGATCCGCCCGGGCAGATCATGATCCGCCCCTACAATTTATTTTCCATCTCCGACTACAACTTCAGACCTTCGGTTATAGGTTTCCACTGCCATCCTGGCGATGGAGGTGACGTTGCGAATGGCGGCGGGCAGTGCCGCTTCATCACCGAGGCTTGCCTCCACGTTATCGAGAGCGCGCCCGACCTGTTCGGCAAGATCAAAAAATGCCGCATCGTACTGATAGATGGCTTCGAGTTCCTTTTCGTTGACCTTCACGGCATCGAACAACCCGGAGTACCCGCGCGGCGCCGTACTGATCTTGTCGATGAAGGTGCGCAGTTGCAGCACAGCCTTCTCCATATCATCCACATACTGGATCATGCCATTGCTGACCATATCCACCTGGATTTGCGATGCCCGCTTCCACTGCTCGTCGAAGCGGCGTGCAACGGTATCGCGCAGCAACTTGTCTGCATCACGTCGATTCTGTCGTTCGACATAGCCGCCAAAGCCGGGGATATACGACGCTAATTTCTTGAATGGGTCCACCTGGCTGGTCACTTTTTCAAAGAATTCGTTCATTTGTGCCTCCTGTCGAAGAGTAGCGAAGATGGCGCTGTAGCGCTACGATGATATACGTGTCCTTGCGCATTAAGTCGCACCTATACATTATAGCCTGAGATAACGGTTATAATCAAGAAACTTGGCGCAGCCGGCTTTCCAATTGCCATGGTCTGTGCCCTGGTCACAGAACTTTCCGTCAAAGTAACCATGTAAACTTACCTCGTTTTCTGAGGAAGAAATTAAACTGCCTGGCAGGCGCGCTGCGTACAGTGCCGGGCAAGGAGGAATGTAATGGCAGTCGCAACGAAAAATGATATTCAGTCCTTACTGGGTGATAAAGCCGAATCCCTGCTTGGGTTCGATTCGCCCAAGATCCCCAAAGAACGCTTGCAGCTACCCGGTCCCGACTTTATCGACCGGGTGTTCATGCAATCTGACCGCAATAATCGCGTGCTCGGCAACCTGGAATGGATGTACAAGAGCGGGCGCTTGGCCGGTACAGGCTATCTTTCCATTCTGCCCGTCGACCAGGGCATTGAACATTCGGGCGGCGCAAGCTTCGCAAAGAACCCCGATTACTTCGATCCTGAAAATATCGTCAAACTCGCCATCGAAGGCGGATGCAACGCGGTTGCATCCACATTTGGTGTGCTGGGCGCGGTCGCACGCAAGTACGCGCATAAGATCCCGTTCCTGGTCAAGCTCAACCACAACGAACTGTTGACCTATCCCAACAGCTTCGAACAGATCCTGTTCGGCACGGTGGAGCAAGCCTACAACATGGGTGCCGCCGCCGTCGGTGCGACGATCTACTTTGGCTCGGACGATTCACATCGCGAGCTGATCGAGATCGCCGAGGCATTCGCGCTTGCTCATGAACTCGGCATGGCAACTGTATTGTGGTGCTATATCCGCAACAAGGCATTCAAGGCCGACAAGGACTATCACGTCTCCGCGGACCTTACCGGACAGGCAAATCATCTTGGCGTCACCATTCAGGCGGACATCATCAAGCAGAAACTTCCCGAGAACAATGGTGGTTATCTGGCATTGAACACCGGGAATAGTTCCTACGGCAAGCTGGATAAGCGGATCTACAGCGAATTGACCAGCGACCATCCGATCGATCTGTGCCGCTACCAGGTGGCGAACTGCTACATGGGGCGCATAGGTCTCATCAACAGCGGTGGTGCCTCCGGCGAGAATGACTTCGCCGAAGCCGCGGCAACGGCCGTGATCAACAAGCGTGCCGGCGGCATGGGACTCATTTCCGGACGCAAAGCGTTCCAGCGCCCCATGGCGGAAGGCGTCAAGCTCCTGAACACCATTCAGGATGTGTACCTGGATAAGAAAATTGCGGTTGCATAACCGGTAAACAAAGAGAAGTGCGGCGCCCGGGCGCCGCACTTCTCTTTTATGCTGGGCACTAGCCTGCTTTTTCGGTGAAGAACTCCACCAGCACCGGAGCGATGACCTCCAGGTTTACATCATGGCTTTGACCTTCCAGGGTGCAATGCTCTGCATGCGGCATGGCATTCGCAAGCGCCTGGGCTGTATCGCGCATAAATGGAATCGTAGTGCCGTTCATCACCAGCGCGGGGACAGTAACCCTGGACGCCCGTTGGATAGGTACCGAGCGATCTTCACCCAGGGCGGCCGCATCGTAAGCGAGGGTAGGCGCCACGGCTTCGAACATCGGCCAGATCGGCGACTGACGCATCCCCTCGATTTGCTCATCAGGTGTGCCCACCGACTTCATGAACAGTGCCGCAGCATCGCCTCGGCGATCCGCTGCCAGCAGCTCTGCCAGTTGCTTTCTATATTCCTTCCACACCTGCTGGACGGCTTTCTCGGAGTTGTAGGGCGCTTCGTACATTGCAAGTTTCTTGATCTTGTCGCCGAGCTGGATCGCCGCCTCGAGGCTGAGACAGGCACCTGACGAGGTCCCGAAAACGAAGGCGGATCCACCGGCCTCTTCGATCAACGCTTCGATGTCCTCGATTTCGCGTGTGAGCGCATAGGGTTGAGTATTGCCACTGTCGCCGCGCCCGCGGCGGTCGTAGGCGTAGACCGTAAAGTGTGGTGAGAGCAGTTCAGCCAGCTTTGACATGGGTCCGAATGACCGGGAGCAAAGTGCGCCGTCCACGAGGATCACTGCCGGTCCTATACCGCTCTTTTCACATGCAATCTGAGTGCCGTCGTTTGAAGTTACTTTTTTCATAAAATCTCCTTATCGCTAAAGCCTGTGTACTCACAAAATACTGTCTGTTTCATGTACAGAAAATCAGGACGGTGCAGAAACAGATTGTGAGTAGAACTCTATTGTCCTTTGAACTTCTGTATTGTATCGAAGCCAGGAGGGATTTTTCTTGTACAAAAACGACAGGCGCTCGGTCCGGTCTTCATCTATGATTTGAGCCGGTGTTAACCCGATGAACTGTTTTAGCGATCGGGTCAGATGAGGTTGATCGAAATAGCCTGCCTGATGGACGGTGTCGAGAATCGAGCAGCCTTGTTTCAGGAGAGTTGCCGCCTGTTGCGCACGGTTGATTTGATATATCGTGTTATTTGTCAGCCCGGTCGCCTGCAGGAAGCGGCGCTGCACGGTGCGCAATGACATGTCCACAGGTTGACCTTGCAGGGCTGCGCCCACGACGGGATCATAGATGAGCAGACCGTCACGCACCAGCCGGCTCACAAATGTATCTGCATTTTCATGATCCGGGTACTGCCAGGCAGAACCCTTGAGCCAGAAGGATTGACTGGTTGCTTCCGGCAGGTTCACGTCGTGGTGATCCATGACCATTTTTGCCGGCAAGTCAGGCAGAAACGCGCCAGGCTTAAGCTGGATGCCGAAAAATTCTGCATCTGCCGGGCAGAATGCGGGCGTCGCCCTGGTCGTTGGTCCGCGCAGAGTTATGGATGTCTTACCCTCGTATTTCGTCACGACCAGGCTGCATTCGACTTCAGCAATGGAAATAAAGGGACCGGCGCGCTCCCCCTGGCTGCGCCAGATCCTCTCCACAAACGGCGCCTCCGACAACCTTTCTTCACACATTAAGTCCATACTTTTACTTCCTGTATACCTGTAAGAAACTGTCTGCCTGCACCTTGCCCCGGCAGCCGGGTCAGTCATCCTATAGTCATCCTTCGCTCATCCTATAGCCATCCTATATCCATCCTATAGCGCGCCCGATTGCGCCCAAAACGACCTGTTACTGCGTGTAGGGAGATCCTG
>Ga0105092_10001798_pt1 | contig 11488 bp, 8 predicted proteins | sample PPLLak2March2015_FD_87021 | JGI IMG/M metagenome (GOLD analysis project Ga0105092, IMG submission 87021) | Freshwater sediment microbial communities from Prairie Pothole Lake near Jamestown, North Dakota, USA - PPLs Lake P7 Core (1) Depth... | ecosystem: Environmental > Aquatic > Freshwater >... | reverse complement strand
GTACGTGAAGGCCTTCCACCGGGCGCAGCTGTCGAAGCTGGCGGCAACTGACAAACTGACAAACTGACAGACTGACAGACTGACAAACTGACAGACTGACAAACTGACAGACTGACAGACTGACAGACTGACAGACTGACAGACTGACAGGCTGACAAACTGACAAACTGACAGAACTGACAGACTGACAAACTGACAGTCCTGACGGAGTGACAAAGTCGATCTCAGGTGTGAATGTCAGTTGTCAGTTCAGTTAAATCAGTTCTCAGTTCCCAGTTCTGAGTTCTCAGTTCTCAGTTCGTCAGCTTGTCAGTTTGTCAGTTTGTCAGTTTGTCAGCCTGTCAGTCTGTCAGTCTGTCAGTTTGTCAGTCTGTCAGTTTGTCAGTTTGTCAGTCTGTCAGCCTGGCCGCCCCACCCCTGTCACCCTTGTCAGTGACTCAGGCTCCGCTGCCGGTCACCGGGGAGTTGGTTCAGATCCGACAGGGCCGAGGAGAGGACGAGGACCAGGTTCTGAAGGCGGGCGGCGTGTTGAGCGATCTCGGCGGCGGCGCCTGCTGATTCCTCGGCGGACCCCGCGGCGCCCTGCGTGACCTTGTTGATCTGATCCATACCGTGCGCCACTTCGTTCAGCTGATTGCCCTGATCCTCCAGGGTTCCCTTGACGGCTTTCAGAACGTGGCTCACGCTATCTACCTGTTTTTCGATCGCCTGCAGCCCGTCGGCGACCTGGACGTTCAACTGGACTCCCTGATCGGCGTGACGCTGGGCCTCTTCGATGAGCCCTTCGCTCTCCCTGGCCGCTTGGGCACTGCGGATGGCCAGGCTGCGAACCTCTTCGGCCACGACTGCAAATCCACGGCCGGCTTCTCCTGCCCGGGCGGCCTCAACGGCCGCGTTCAGCGAAAGGAGGTTCGTCTGGAACGCGATTTCACGTATGGCCTTGATGATGTGCCCGGTCTGGTCGGATGATCTTTTGATCTTCTCGACCGCCGCGCTCAGTTCGTTCATTCGGCTGACCCCCGAATTTGTGCTCTGGCGCGCGGTCTCCGCCAGCTTGCCCAAGTCTTCGGCGTGCTTGCGCGTTTCCTCAGTTCCGGCCGCCACCACCTTGAGGGCGGAGGAAATTTCTTCGACGGCCCCGGCCTGTTCGGCGGATCCCGAGGCCAGAGACTGGCTGGCGTTGCTTATCTGGCGCGAGCCTTCGGCCAGATCTGTCGCCATGTCTGCCACTTCGCCGACTCCCTGGGTCAGTTCGGCGACCGAGTGGGCCATCTTCTCGTAAAGCTCTCGGATTCGCGCTTCACTCTCTCTCGCCAGACGTTCGGCTCTCTGGCGCTCGCCCAGTTCGCGGCGGATGTTCTCGTTAGCCGACGCCAGCTCTGAGGTTCTTTCCTGCACCTGCGTGTTGGCAGAGGTCAGCTGTTCGATCATCCGGCCGCGTTCGCGGAAGTCCTTCAGGGCCCGCCTCCCAAGAAAGAGGATGCTGATTGCGGCCATCGCAACGACGGCCAGGAAACCGGTCTGCAGGTACCAGGGCAAAAGGACCGTGAACTCGAAAGCGGCCGGCGTCGGGTCGGTATTGCCGTTCCGGTCCATGGTACGGACTTCGAACTTGTGGCCGCCTGACCCCAACCGATTGAAGGGCGCGAGGGACTCGGGAGCAAAGGCCGTCCATTCCCCCTCGTCCAGGCGGTAGGAGTAGAGCAGCCGCTCGTCCCGGGTCTGCTTCCAACGGTCACTGCCGTTGAACGTGAGGCGCACCGAACCGCCGGGCGGAGTTTCACGGAGATTCTTACTCGCAGGGATAAAGGTCTCGGGAGCATCACGATCGGCCTCCGGCTGGTACACGCCGATTCCGCGCGTTGTGCCGCACCAGACGCGTCCTTCGCGGTCCTCGAAGACCTCCCAGGCCATCGATGACGGGAGGCCATCCTCCGCCGTGTGGCTGATCCATTGCCGGTTGTGGTAACGGTGCAGTCCAGTGCCTGACGCGACCCAGACGTCACCGCCCGGGCACGGGAAGATCGCGCGGATTCGATCGACGCCGTTCAGGAGCACATTCCAGGACCGACCGTCGTATTCGACCAGCTGATCCCGCCCGCCCACCCAGAGCCGGCCTGCGGCGCCGGTGTTCAAGGTGAAAACCCCGTTCCTTTCGCCGATCGCTTCGAAGCCGAACCTCTCGGTCTTGCCGTCACGGTATCGCAGGAGCCCGTTCAGTCCCCCTAACCAGAGATCTCCGTTCGGCGCTTCATAAAGAGCGCGAACATCGCCCACCTGGTTTTCACCCAAATCGGCGAAAGGGCGAAACGTCGTACCGTCGAAAATGTCCACGCGCCCGGAGTACGTCCCGCCGCAATGGGCGAGGTAACTGCCATCCGAGCGGGGAAATACCATCCGTACCGGCAGGCCTTCCGGGTGAGGCACCGGACGAAAGTCGCCGGAGTTGGGATCGAACACCAGGAGCATCTGAGCTGTAGGGGGCTGGTTGCGGACATCCCCGCAAATCAGCATCTGACCGCCGGGGAGAGGGAAGATTGAGTCGGTGCCGGTCGATCGGATAGTGACGTTTGGTGGGGCAGGGATGACGCGCCACTTACCGTTCTCGAGAACGGCCAAGGAGTCCCGGTAGGCGAGCCATACCCGGCTGAGCGCGTCGTCGCAAACGGAATAAGGAATGGTATCATGCCCGGCCAGGTCCGGCGGTGAGAGCCAAATGCTTCGTGAGCAGTGAGCCGCCCCTTGAGACGTTCCCACCCAGAACTCGCCGTTACGGGCGGCGAAGATGCTCAGGATATTTCCGGACAGAACCTCTTCGCGGTCGATGGCTTGGAGTTGGCCGCTGGACAGGGTGTAGAGTTGATCGTCGAGCCTGATCCAGACAGTGCTCCCCGGACCTCGCCAGCCTTCGACATTGGTGGCGGTTCCCGAATAGACCCTCTGCCAGTTCCCTCGGTCGACCCGCACGACCACCTTCTGGTTCCCGTCTTGAGCAGTGACAAACAGTTCGGCGTTGCCTTCATGCATCCGGGTCAAGTCCTGAAGTCCTCCCGGGGCGGAGAAAGAGCTCAGGCGAATGCCGGCAAGCCCATCCCCGACGCGGGTCGCAGCGATCACACCGCGCTGCGCGCTCAGCCAGAATCCATTGCCGTCGAGCCGAGCCAAGACGTCGTTGAACGCGCCTATATCCGATTGCCCCGCTGTCGTGATTACCTCTGTTTTCCCGGTCTTTCCATTGAAGAGCAACAGGCGGTCCGGGAACAGGAGAACGACGTCTTCGAGGCCGAGCGGACAGATCGCGCGAACGTTGGTGTTCGGAGGTAAATCGGCGCTTTCCAGCCGGTAAGTCTTCCACTGGCCGTTCTCCAGGCGGATGAGCGAGTTCTGATCAAGCGCCCAGGCTTGCCCGGCCGCGCTTCCGTATATGGATAAAGCGGTCAGCGAGTAGGGGGAAGTCCGAACAGTGTATCCATCTAACATCGAGAACGAGCCGACTGAACCGAGGGTGAACCAAACCCTCCCCTCCGGGTCCTGGTTGATGTTCCGGATGTAAGATTCGGCCAGGCCGTGAGCCGAGGTCCAGAAGCGCCATTCGTGCTGTCGCTGGCCGAACGACTCCCCGGTTACCAGCAACAGAGCCAGGCAGACGAAGATCAGCGGATGGAGCGAGGCGCGGCGAGCTGGTGATGAAGAGCCTGAGCTGTGAACCTCCACGACGGGGAGAAAGCCTATCCCAATCAAGGGCTAATTGACAAGCGGGTGGTGTCCATGTCAGTCGCACTCAATTTCTACTTCAGGCTTCGGCGGCACGGCCAGAGCCGCTTCCAAGGGCTCGGGTTCCGGTCTGACGCCGGCCAGTTCGACCAGGAAGCCGGCAAGCTGGCGAACACGCTCTTCATTTGGAAGATACCAGATAAAGGTCCCATGCCTGCGGATGGCCACCAGCCCGGCCGCTCGAAGTCTTTCAAGATGATGCGAAAGGGTGGAACCGGGTACGTTCACCGCTTTCTGGATGTCGCCGACCACCAGGCCGAGAGGCCGGGAGTTGAACAGAAGTTGAAGGATCTGCAGGCGAGCCGAATTCCCGAGAACCGCGGCGGTAGTCGCCGCTTCGCGAAGCCGAACTTGGATTGCCATGATTCCACATTTTACGAAATATATTTCTACAAAAGTAGAATAAAAATAAGAAGGGTCCGCGACTCTTCCTCCGTGTGGGACGGAGTGATACCATCCCTCACCGAGGAGGTTGCACATGTCAGACAACCAGAAGAGCATGACGCGCCGTTCCTTCCTGGGAAACTCCGCGCGGGCCGCGACGGCGGCGGGACTGGTCGCGCAGGCAACGATTGGACCGGCCAGCGGGCGGGTCCTGGGGGCGAACGACCGGATCAGGATGGGTTTCATCGGCATCGGAAACCGAGGCTCCGAGTTGCTCGGCTATTTCATGGCCGCCCCGGATGTCGAAATCGCGGCGTTGTGTGACGTTTACGAGCCGTATTTGTGGCGGGACCGGAGCAAGGTCCACCCGGGCATTCTGAAAGAAGTCGGGAACAAATCGCCGCAGATGGGCGAGAAGTTCGCGAGCGAGCCGTTCAGACATAAGGATTTCCGTAAGATCCTGGAGCGAAAAGATATAGATGCTGTCTGCATTGCGACTCCCGACCACTGGCATGCGATTCAGATGATTCTCGCTTGTGAGGCCGGCAAAGACGTCTACGTCGAAAAGCCGTTGACCGTGGCCGTCGCGGAGGGAAGGCGAATGGTCGAAGCGGCCAAGCGCACCAACCGGGTGGTCCAGGTTGGGCTGAACCGAAGGGGATCGAGCACTTACAAGGAAGCGGCCGGTCTGGTCAACTCCGGGACAATCGGCAAGGTCACCGTGGCCCGTGCTCTCTATACCAGCCGCATGTATCCGAACGGCATCGGCCAGGCGAAGCCTGAAGACCCGCCGCCCGGGCTGGACTGGGATATGTGGCTGGGACCGCGCGCTTTCCGGCCTTATCAGCGGAACATTGCCCCGTACAAGTTTCGCTGGTGGCAGGACTATTCCTCACAAATGGCGAACTGGGGCGTCCATTATCTCGACGCGATCCGCTGGCTGGTCAACGAGCGGGCGCCGGTCTCTGTGACCGCCTATGGCGGCAAATATCTGTTGACCGACGATCGTACTATTCCCGACACGCTCGAAGTCACGTTCGAGTTCCCATCAGGGGCCCTCGCGGTCTTCGGCGTCTACGAGGCCGCCGGCGGAAGTACGCTTCCCGAAGGGGAGGTCGAACTAAGAGGAGCGCAGGGGAACCTTTATATCGATGACCGCAGCTACCATGTTCTCCCGTCCAAGCCGGGGCAGTTCCAGGAAGGGCAGGCGACCATTCAGGACCAGAAAAAGACTCTGGCGGATCGCGAGAATCCGACAGTCAACATGGTTCGCAACTTCCTCGATTGCGTGAAGTCCCGGCAAAAGGGGTGGTGTGACATTGAAGAAGGGCATCGGTCGACGACTTTTGCCCTGCTGGCCAACATTGCCCTGGCCACGAAGAGCCGGCTGACCTGGGATCCTGACACGGAGAGGATTACCAACCTGCCCGAAGCGAACCGGTATCTGGATTACGAATACCGGAAGCCGTGGGGGCAGAGCTAAGTAATCGCGCGAAAAGGACCCCAAAGACCTCAAGGACCTCAAGGACATTGAGCACGATTTGGCCTTGGGGTCTTTGAGGTCTTTTCGCTCTACCACCCCGGCTCATCGGGAAACACATTCCCGAACTTCACGCTGGTTCGCGGTTCCACCATCATGTCGGTGACCGTGTCTCGCCACTTCGCATAGTGGGCCGTCTCTTTGTGACGCGCCGGTGCTTCCGCATTCCGGTACACCTCTACCAGAACAAAGCGAGTCGGATCGTCGGCCTGCTCGAGGAAGTCGAAGCGCGCGATTCCGGGTTCCTTGACGCTTTGGGAAGCGTTCTCGATAGTTGCCGCCCGGAATGCTTCAAGAAATTCCCGCTTCACATGGATATGGACGTGTACGATCAACATGTTTGACTCTCCCTCCGAAGCGTAGCAAGCCCGTCGCGGACGATGCAACAGGCCTGTCCTTTCACCTCGCTAAACGCTAAATTGAGAAGAGGGCTGTTCTGCCAAAGGAGGCGCGATGCTCTTCCCAATCGGGGACGATGACCGGAATCTTTCCGGTCCTGCCTATGTGACGATCTTGCTGGTCGTTGCCAACGTCCTGGTTTTCCTGATTCAGCTGGCCTATCCTCCGATAAGTACGGGCTGGGCGGTGGTGCCGAGCGAGATCTCCACCGGCCAGGACCTGATCGGGATCCAGGCAATTGACACGGGTCAAGGAGTCGCGCAGATTCAACACACGCCCGGCCCAAGTCCCATCTACCTGACGCTTCTGGCGTCGATGTTCATGCACGGAGGCATCATGCACATCCTGGGCAACATGATGTATCTCTGGATCTTTGGAGATAACGTCGAGCACCGGTTTGGCGCTTTTCCTTTCCTGCTGTTCTACCTGGCATCGGGTTTGGCCGGTTCACTGGCCCACGTCGCGCTTGATCCGGCTTCCACGATTCCGAGCCTCGGCGCTTCAGGCGCTATATCAGGAGTCTTAGGCGCTTACCTGGTCCTGTTCCCCAGGAACCGGGTGCACGCGGTCATTTTCTATACGGTGGTTTCGATACCGGCGGTAGCGGCCATCGGACTCTGGATCGTCTTCCAGTTCATCAACGGAATTGGCTCAATTGCCGTCAGCAGCCAGACGGGAGGGGTCGCTTACGCCGCCCATATCGGCGGCTTCTTCGCTGGTGTGATCCTCGCCCTGATCATGCGCGTGATCATCCGGGAGGAGAAGGTGAGCGTGCTCAGTCGCTTCGAGAGTGCCGACTCCCGGCGTTGGTGGTGATTCCAGATGATTCCCCACCGCTAACTCAGTTAACATAGACTGCAATCGAGCCATCCCATGGATCAGGACACATCGATTGGAGGTGCCGCCCACGCCTTTCCGGCGACCGGCCTTTCTCTGCTCGTGCGGGCCGCCGATGAAAATCCCTCCGCCCGCCGGGCTGCCCTTGATCGACTGATTTCCGCCTACTGGAAGCCCGTTTACAAGTACGTCCGTTTGCGTTGGCGCGCGGGAAACGAAGACGCGAAAGACTGGACGCAGGAGTTCTTTGCTGTTGCTCTGGAGCGCGAATATCTTCAGAAGTACGACCCCTCCAGGTCCCGTTTTCGAACCTATCTGCGTGTCTGCATCGACGGCTTTGTGGCGAATCAGCTAAAAGCGGGGCAACGGGCGAAACGCGGGGGAGGAGTGGAAACGCTCTCACTTGACTTCGGCTCGGCCGATGCCGATCTGGCCTCGCAAGCAGGAGTAACGGATCCCGAGGAGCTGTTCCATCGTGAATGGACTCGTAGTCTCTTTCAAACTGCCGTGGAAACGCTCGAAAAGGAATGTTGCTTGAAAGGCCGGCCGGAGGTTTTTGCCGTTTTCGCTCGATACGACCTCGATCCACCGGTGGAGAAGAAGACCTACCGCGAAATGGCCGATGAGCTGGGAATCACTCCCACGCAACTAAACAACTACCTGGCTTTGGCGCGTCGCCGGTTCCGGGAGCTGGTGCTCAGCCAGCTGGGGGAGATTTGTGCGACCGAGGCGGAGTTTAGAGCCGAGGCCGCCCTCCTTTTTGGAGCTGTTCCGAAGTGAAAACGCTGCCCGATCAAGTTCTGAACCATCTTCGAGATGTCGGCGACTGGCCCGATCTGACCGGGACGCGCTACGAAGTCATCGAGAAAATCGGTCAGGGGGGAATGGGGACCGTCTACCGCACGAGAGACACGCTATTGGACCGGTTGGTCGCTCTGAAGGTTCTGAATCTTGATCTTGACCCGTCCCAACTGGCTGGGAGGCTGACCCGGGAGGCGCAGATTCTCGGCGCCCTTGAGCACCCGGGGATCGTTCCAGTCCACGATCTCGGCTTTCTGCCTGACGGCCGGGTGTTCTATGTCATGAAGCTGGTGAACGGCGCGAGGGTCGACGATTACGTGAGCGGGACGCGCCTGCTTTCCGAAAAACTCCAGGTTTTCCTCAAGATCTGCGAGGCCGTGAGCTTTGCCCATTCCCTGGGGATCGTTCACCGTGACCTGAAGCCTCAGAACGTAATGATCGGGCCCTACGGTGAAGTGCTGGTCCTGGACTGGGGCGTAGCGGGATTTCTCGAATCCCTTCGCGATGAGATCGCGCGGCCCGAAGGCGACCAGACATCGCCTGGAGCTGAGAAAATGGATCGGACGGTGGAGGGAACCGTGATGGGGACGCCCGGTTATATGTCGCCCGAGCAGGCAGCAGGAACCGTTCGCGAAATCAACGAACGGACTGATGTTTACTCGTTGGGGGCGATCCTCTATTTCCTGCTGACCGGAAAGCACCCGGAACCCGTGAACCGTGTGGGGCCACTGATGATTCGGCCGGAAGGTGTTCCCAAACCTTTGCAGGCGGTCTACCGGAAAGCTACGGCGCCGGATCAGGCAAACCGATACCCGGATATCCGCACCCTGGCCGAAGATGTCCAGCGTTACCTGGCCGGCATCCGGGTCACGGCCTACCCGGAAACCGTCTGGGATACGATCCTGCGGGTGACGGCAAAGTATCGAACGCCGATCCTGCTCGTCCTGGCGTACCTGGTGATGCGAGTCGTCCTGCTGCTTTGGAGCCGAGCCTGAGGTAACGGAGATTGGTTGCGAAGGAAAGGACCTCAAGGACCTCAAGGACCTCAAGGACCAGTTTACAGTTCCTGTCCTTGAGGTCCTTGAGGTCCTTGAGGTCCTTTCTGCTAGTACATCTTCGCGTACGCCTGGACCTTGAAAGCTGGTTCACCAGGGGCGGTTCGCTGTTTCAGGTCTTCGAGAATGCCTTCGATGATGGGGGGGGTGACGTCACCGCCGCCCAAGCCGGTCAGGTAGCCCTGCAGGAGAATGTCCGGGCGCGCCATCAAGGCACCGCACAGTTCGAGCCAGAAGATACCGCCCGAACCGGGAGAGATATTGCGGTCTATGACGCCGACCCGCCGGGCTCGCTCCAGTGCTTTGCGTATCTGGGCGCGGGGAAACGGCCGGAAAAGCTTGATTTTGAGAAGGCCGACCTTCTCTCCGCGTTCGCGCCGCTCGTCCACGACACCCCGCACGGTACTGGCTATGGAATTGGAGGCAACCAGGACCGTTTCTGCGTCTTCCAGGCGATAGCCGGTCACGGCCCCATCCGGGACGCGCCCGCAAACCGTTTGGAACTCCTCGCGGGCTTGTTCAAAGACCCGTGGCACCCGTTCCATGGTTTCCGCGAGCTCCAGCCGGTGTGCCGCGGTATCCTCTGGGGTCACCATGGCTCCGACCATGTGCGGTCTCTCATGATTCAGCCGGGGATGCGCCTGATAAGGGGGCAGAAAGCGGTCGATCTTCTCCTGGTCCGGCAAATCAACCCCGGTTGAGGTGTGGGAAATGATGAACCCGTCGTAGGCGACGATTGACGGGAGGAGGATGTCCGAGTGCTCGCTAACCCGGAAAGCCAGGAGAATCGTATCCGCCACTTCCTGGTGTGACTCGCAATAAAAGTGGAGCCAGGCGGCGTCGCGAAGGGCCAGCGTATCTCCCTGATCGACCCAGATATTCCACGGCGGCCCGAGCGCGCGGTTCACCGCGACCATGACAATCGGAAGCCGGCAGTAGCCGGCCATGAAGACGTTCTCCGTCATGTAGGCGAGGCCGTTCGAGGAGCTGGCCGTAAACGCCCGCGCTCCCGCCATGGATGCTCCGATACACATGGCCATCGCGCTGTGTTCGGACTCGACCGCCTGGACGATACCCTTCGTGAAGTGGTAGCCGCGGAGATACTCCATGATCTCGGTCTGAGGCGTAATCGGATAACCGCCTGCCACGCACCCGCGTGCAAGGCGGTTGGCTTCACCGGCCGAAGCCAGAGTGTACCCGGCCACATAGTTTCCCGTGCAAAGCTTCCGAGGCATGGTTGGTTCTCCTGAAAAGCTGTTTATCCACGAATCACACGAATTACGCGAATTCAAAGGACCTCAAAGACCTCAAAGACCTCAAGGACAAAGCAACAGTCACCGTCCTTGAGGTCTTTGAGGTCCTTGAGGTCCTTTTGAATTCGTGTAAGTCGTGTAATTCGTGGATAAACAGCTTTCTGATCACAGCTGCTCCATCACGATTACTCCGCGCGGGCACTCAAACTGGCACAAGCCGCAACCTTTACAGTAGTCGTAATTGAAGGAGTATTCGTCGCCTCGACGACTGAGCACTCCCTCGGGGCAGCTGGCGCGGCAGATGTCGCAACCGGTGCAACTGCCGCAACTGAAGCAGCGACGGCTTTCTTCCACCGCCTCCGCGTGGGCGGGTCGCTCTTCAAGCCCCAGTCGCACCTCTCCAAAGTCAGCCAGACGCTGCTCCGGCTTCCTCAGAGCAGCCTCGTGTCTGGGCACCCGATTGTGTGCACGGAGCCGTATGGAAGTGAGAGGCACCGGCTCACTTACGACGGTGGGAAACAGATTCTCCCCGCTTAGGACTTGGTGAATGTGCCAGGCCGCCTTGCGCCCACTCCCGATTGCTGCAGCAACTGTCCCTTCATTGCTCTGAAAATCGCCGCCTGCAAAAACAGGGGCACCGGTCAGCCCGAGGAGTTGTCCGTTCTCCCGGATCTCGCTGCCCTCTGGAAAGACGGAGAGGTCGGGATTTTGGCCCAGCGCCAGGATAAGCCGGTCGCAGGGAAGAGCAACCATGGCTTGGGCGCCCTCGACGGGAACCGGTCGGCGCCTTCCGCTTTCGTCGGGTTCCCCGAGTTGCATCCTTTGGCAGCAAAGCGCCCTCTGGTCATTTGCGGCGCTTAGGGTCACGGGAGCAAGCAGTTCGGAAAGGCCGATTCCTTCCTCCAGCGCCTCTTCGATTTCCTCCGGAATGGCGGGCATCTCGGCTCGCGTCCTTCGGTAGACGATTTGGACTTCCGCCCCCAGCCGCCTGGCTGTCCTGGCTGCGTCAATCGCGGTATTGCCGCCGCCGATCACGATAACGCGCTGCCCGTCCATCCGCTTTGCGGCTTGACGCGAGCAATCGAGGAAGTCCACACCCTGGGTGACCACGGCCGAGTCGAGATTGCCCAGGTTGAGGGTCCGGGATTCCTGCAGACCGGTCGCGACGAAGATTGAGGCAAATTCCCGGGACAGGTGGACCAGGTCGGCTTTGAGAATGCGCCGGTTCGTCTCGGCCGTGACCCCATGCTGCAAAATAAACGCGATCTCGCGGTCGAGAACGTGGCGCGGCAGCCGGTAGGGCGGGATGCCGTTCCTCATCACCCCACCCAGTTCCGGTTGGTTTTCGAATATACGAACAGGATATCCAAGGCGGGCCAGATGATAGGCGGCGCTCAGTCCCGCCGGCCCTGAGCCGATCACCGCGACTGGTTGCCGGGAGCTCG
>Ga0105092_10001797_pt1 | contig 11488 bp, 11 predicted proteins | sample PPLLak2March2015_FD_87021 | JGI IMG/M metagenome (GOLD analysis project Ga0105092, IMG submission 87021) | Freshwater sediment microbial communities from Prairie Pothole Lake near Jamestown, North Dakota, USA - PPLs Lake P7 Core (1) Depth... | ecosystem: Environmental > Aquatic > Freshwater >... | reverse complement strand
TGCCCGTGACGGATTCTCCTCGTTTCGCGACTGCTGATCGGGCCGGCGTTTTTGCTCTTTCATCTTGTTCCACTCCTGGTTTCAAGGGTGCGCGTTGCGGCTACAATTATACCCTTGCAGACCGGCTCGCGATGGTTCTGCGCTGTTTCTCGTATCGCCAGGGTTGGATGGTATCATTGAAGGCACTGTTCAGCCTGCTCGAGGCAGCTTCTTTTTTTGTTGATCATGCCAATGTAGAAATATCCCTATCCAAAATCCAATGTTTATGTTAAACTAGGCCCTGCATCCAAACCAAGTTGTTACTTTCCGTTCTCTGCCCACCTACGGTGCTGTCAGAGGACTACCCCGAGGAAAGGAGGTTCCCACAATGCGTAACTACGAGGTTATTCTGATCGTCCATCCCGAACTGGATGAGAATGCCGTGAAAGGCTTGCTCGACCGTGTTCAAGGTTGGATCACGACTGCTGGCGGCAGTATTGACAAAGTCGACCAGTGGGGTAAGCGCCGTATGGCTTACTCGATCCGCAAGCAGCGTGAAGGGCAGTATGTGTACATCGAAACACAATTTGCCCCAACGTTTAGCGCCGAACTCGAGCGCAACCTGCGGCTGCTGGAACCGGTTATCCGGTATTCCATCATCAGCGTGTAAGATATTGTAATCCCCTGCCAACCACGCAGATGCGCACGGCAGGGAAAGCCAGATGGTAGAGTGGTGGGATTGCTGGGTCGTAAATCAAGGAGCGCGAAATGAGTCGTGGTTTGAACAAAGTTATGATCATTGGTCACCTGGGACGCGACCCCGAAATGCGGTATACCCCCTCTGGAAAACCAGTCACGACGTTTACGGTAGCGACCAGCCGCACGTGGAATTCCACGGACGGTGAGCGCCACACAGAAACAGAGTGGTTTAACATCGTGACCTGGGGCAACCTTGCGGAAATTTGCAAGCAGTACCTCACCAAAGGCCAACAGGTATATATCGAGGGACGGCTGCAAACCCGCCGCTGGGAAGACAGCGAGGGCATCAAGCATACCAGCATCGAAATCGTTGCAAACGAAATGATGATGTTGGGTGACCGCCGCGACTCGGGTGCACCCCAGGCCAGCGATGCCAATCTGGCAGACGTTGATCAAGTTGACGATGAGTATCCATTCTAGATGGAGTACGACCTATGAGTGACGATATGATGAATGAGAACGAGCAGCCTTCGTTTCGTCGGTATGTTGCCCGACCGAAGATCTGCCAGTTCTGCGCGGACAAAAACACCGCGATTGACTACAAACAGTCTGATTTCTTGCGCCGCTTCGTTACCGAAGATGGCAAAATCCGTCCACGCCGCCAGACAGGGACCTGCGCAAAGCACCAGCGTGAACTTGCGACCGCGATTAAACGCGCTCGCCACCTGGCGCTCCTGCCGTTCTCGTTTACCGGTGAGATTGATTATTAATTCTTCCGATTGCTAGAGTGGGGCATGGGCTGTTCAGGCTTATGCCCCACTATTTAAATTAGAACGAGAGGTCGCCCATGGCTAGACAGCCAAACCAGCAAGTTCTCACCAAAAAACACCTGGCGCGCCTGGAAAAAGAGCGAATTCAACAGCGGTACCTGATGATTGGTACGATCATTGTCGTCGTATTGATTATCGGGATAATCGCTTACGGCGTTCTCGACCAGACGGTGATCAAAGCAGCCCGTCCGGTGGCAAAAGTTGGCAATGAGACAATCACCAGCTCGGCATTTCAGAAAGAAGTGCGCTTCCAGCGCTTTCGCCTGATTGATCAGCTGACCGGGATGGCTCAGGACCAAATGATGCTCCAATTCTTTGGCTCCTACATCCAGCAGATCCAGATGCAGCTATCATCGCCAACCACACTGGGCCAGCAGGTGATTGATTCGCAGATCGAAGATATTCTCGTGCGGCAAGAAGCGCAGAAGCGGGGCATCACCGTTACGGATGCAGAAATTGATGGCGCTTTTGAGCAAGCCTTTGGTTTCTATCCCGAGGGTACGCCTTCCCCAACTGTCACAGTAACGCCGTTCAGCACTTCCACCTTATCACCTACCCAGGAAGCGCTCTTCCCGCCCACAAAAGAACCTACGGCCACTCTGGAACCGACCGCGACGGCCACTGCGACCGAAGCACCGGTGACGCCCACCCCAGAGCCCTCCGCGACGCCCACAACAGCATTCACAGCCACACCTGACGCGACGGCTACTATCACCCCAACCCCCACAGCATACACAGAAGATTTGTTTAAAAAGAATGTCAATGAATATGTGGGCACGCTCGGTGAAGTAGGCTATTCGCAGGATGACCTGCGCTCGCTGCTGCGCCGCCAGCTGCTCAGGCAGAAAGTTTATGATGCGGTTACCAAAGAAGTTCCTGCAGTCGCCGACCAGGTCTGGGCGCGCCATATTCTGGTAGCGACGGAAGATGAGGCCAAACAGGTTCTCGATCGCCTGAACAAAGGCGAGACCTTCGCCGATCTCGCGAAAGAGCTTTCGACCGATACAAGCAATAAAGATCAGGGCGGAGATCTCGGCTGGTTTACCACCGGGAAAATGCTACAACCCTTCGAAGAAGCAGCTTTCAAATTAAAGGTCGGAGAAATCAGCCAGCCGGTTCAAACTACCTACGGCTTCCACATCATCCAGGTGCTTGGTCATGAAGAGCGCTCGTTTGACAGCACGCAGCTCGAGGAAGCCAAACAAAAAGTGTATACCGATTGGCTCGAAAGCGCGAAGGCTGCCACGACCGTAACAACCTACGAGGACACCTGGACGCAGATTGTGCCAACTGACCCTGAAATCCCTGCCCAGCTTCAAGCAATCCTTCAGCAGTTGAACAGCGCCACCCAGGATCTTCCTCTCCAGGAAGCGCCGTAACAAGAACAGAAAAAAGATACCAAAACCGGCGGCCTTGAATTCAGGGGCCGCCGGTTTCTTTTCTTCAAAATCTATTTTATCGCACCATTTCTTCGCTGATTTCATCCAGCCGCAGGCTGATCACCTGGCTGGCGGAGTCGCGGCCCATAGTAACCCCATAAATTACATTGGCCGCCTGCACGGTATTACGGTTATGGGTGACCAGGACAAACTGGGTGCGGTCGCTCAGCTCGATCAGCAGATCGCGAAAGCGGCCCACATTGGCTTCGTCGAGCATCGCGTCTACTTCATCCATCACGCAAAACGGTGTGGGAGAAACTTTTAGCAGAGAGAAGATTAATGCCACCGCCGTCAGGCTGCGCTCGCCTCCAGAAAGCAGTGAAAGGCCTTGCTCGCGTCTCCCAGGCAACCGGGCTTCGATGTCAATCCCGGCTTCCGTAGGATTTTCATCATCGCTCAAAACAAGGCGAGCAGAGCCGCCGCCAAACAGGCGGGTAAACATTCCCTTGAATTCAGCGGCAACGGCATCGAATGTTTTTCGGAATTCCCTGCGCATCAGATCATCCAACTCGTCGATTACCACCCGCAAGTCTTCATCCGCTTTGCGCAAGTCGGCCACCTGGTTGGTAAGGAATTCAAAACGCTCCTTGACCGATTGATATTCCGCCTGCACGTCAGGGTTGATCGGCCCCATCCGCCGCAGCAGCGCGCGCTGCCGGTTGATGCTCTCCTCCACCTCCGGTGAAAGCTCGGTCAGAGCAGGAAGTGGCTCGACCATTCCATCTAATGGCAGCGGGGTCTGACCGGAAATTTCAGGGTTATATTCCAGGTTCACCAGGCCAAAATCCTCTTCGATCCTCCGCCGCAGTGAATCCATCGATTCACGTACGCGGGTCATCTCCAGCTGCGCCTGGGTTGTATGACGATCTGCAACCGACGATGCCTGTTGTGCAGTGGCAAGCACCACCTGATGTTCGTTATATTCACTCTCAACAACCTGCATCTGGGCTTCGGCCGGTTCGATCTGCAGGCGAAGGTCGTCGATCTGCCTGTCGAGGCCGCTTTCCTGCTCGCGCAGCGCCGCCTTTTCGATTTCGAGCTGTTCGAGACTCAATGCTGCCTCGGCCAAACGGGTTGTATAGGTTTCGGCCTGGCGCCTTCCGCTTGCAATCGATTCACGCTGTTCGCTCAACCGCCGCTCACCATCTTTGAGCGCCCGGGTTGCAACTGCCACGGTTGTGTTCCAGTGCACCAGCTGCGATTGGAATTCATCCAATGGAAGGCTCCCCAATCGGCGGTTCTGCTCGCGCACCTGCTCGTTGAGCTCGGCGATCTTCTGCGCGTTTTTCTCCATTTCGCCCTGGCCCTGGCGCTGTTCTTGTTCGGCGCGCTGGATCTGCCCATCCAGCCCGGCCAGCTGTCGGGCCTGAAATTCGTGCCGCTGGCGCACCTGTTCCACTTCGAGCACAGCGCGCTGGTAATCCTGGTTCGCTTTGCTGGCTGCCTGCCCTGCCTGGCGCATCGCGTTTTCCAACTCACGCTCACCGGCGCGCAGGCGGGTTGTTTCGGCTTCAATTTCTTGAAGGCGCTGCTGCGCTGCCTGTACCTTGCCTTCAGCGGCGTTCAGCGCCAACTGCAGCTCCTGAATCCGTCGCGGGCGACCAATGGTGCTGGATCGGTTTTCAGGCCCCGCAACGACCACCCCACTGCCGTGGAACACCTCACCGTGCAGCGTCACAACGCGAGCGACGAACGGCACTTCCGCTTTCAGGCGCCCCGCGGCCGCCCGATCCTGTACGATCAACACCTGGCCCAGCAGCAGGCAAACTACTGCATTCAAATGGTCGGGTGCCCGCACCAGGCGCGCGGCAATGCCAATGCAGCCATCATCATCCGGCAGTTTCAACTCCTCCGGCGCGCGCGTCCAATCCAGCGGTAAGAGTACTGCACGGCCTTTATCTGTCTTCGAAAGCACCTGCAAAGCAATTTCGGGGTCGGTGCCACCTTCTACCAGCACACCATCCAACAGGTCTCCCAACGCGGCGGCAATCGCTGTTTCATATTCTGCGGGCACCACAAGCTGGCTCCCCAACGCCTGGTAACCACCTTTCAGGCGTCCCTGCCGCGATTCTTGCATCAAAAAACGCGCTCCGTTTGCCAGCCCGCTGAGCGACCGGTCGGCCTGCTCCAACACCTCGAGCTGCGCCGCAACGCGCGTGCGCTCACCGTCAAAGCGGGTGCGCTCATCCTGGGCGATCTTCCGCTGCCCCTCTAAACTGGCAATTTCCTTGCGGTGTAATTGGAGAGCTTCCTCCGCCGCCTTGTGTGCCTCATCTGCTCGAGTGCGAAGTTCCGCCTGTTTTTCCAGGCGCGCCTGAAGCTGCTGCAAAAGCTGGGCCTCATTGGCAAGCGTTTGAGAAATTGAAAGCTGGTTTTTCCGCAGTGATTCGATGCGGTTTGACAGCTCGGATTGGTGCGCTTTTTGCTGCACTTGCGATGTTTCACATTGCACGAGCAGCCTGCGCGTATCCCGCACAGCCTGCTCCACACGGTTGCGCTCGGTCATGCGCTGTTCCAAATGTTTGCGCGCGGCATCCACCTGCACCTGCGCGTCTTCCAGCTCTATCTGCCAGCGGTCGCGTTCCTCGATCAGATCTTGCAAACGCTCCTGGCGTGCTTTCTGTTCTTCTTCCAGCCGGCTGACATCATTTTGCAGGTTCTGCTGCTGGTTTACCAGCGCGTGCTGCCGCTCATCGAGCACAGCCAATCCTCGACTGACCTTTTCCCAACGGGTATGCAGCGCTGCCGAGCTGGTGTGCCAGGTATTGAGATCGTTGCGCAGCGACTGCAGTTTTGAGCGCAGATCTTCAATCTGCACTTCCACCTCAGACTGACGCTCGCGGGCGCGTTCTAAACGCGCTTCCTGCGCGCGCGCAATCTCACGCGAGTGAACCACTTCGTTCTGCAGCCTATGCCAGTGGTAACCGTACCAATCACGCAGCAAAAGGCGCAAGTCAGCGCGGATACGGTCGTGCTCCATTGCCCGCCGGGCTTGCTTTTCCAGGCTGCCCAGCCGGGGTTCCAGCTCGCTGAGGATATCGAGCACACGCTCCAGGTTGCGGCGGGTGGCATCGAGCCGGTTGAGCGACTCTTCTCGGCGACCGCGATACAGGCCTATGCCGGCGGCCTCTTCAAAGAACTTGCGCCTTTCCTCCGGCTTTAGCGCCAGGGCAGCGTCAACCAGGCCCTGCCCAATGACAGTGTAGGTGCGTTCTGCCAGCCCTGAGCGGCTCAATAATTCGGCAATTTCTTTCAGGCGCACCTTCTGACCGTTTAACAGATATTCATTCTGCCCATCGCGGTAAGCGCGGCGTGTGATCGAAACTTCGTTGTAATCAATTGGCAGCCAGCCATCTTCATTCGAAAAGGTGATCGACGCCGACGCCATCCCGGCGCGCGGTCGCATCTCAGAGCCTGAAAAAATCATATCTTCGGTCTTGCGCCCGCGCAGCAGCGAGTAAGATTGCTCGCCAAGCACCCAGCGCAGCGAGTCGGCGACGTTTGACTTTCCCGATCCGTTCGGGCCTACAATTGCGGTAATATCACCGGGAAATTCAAAGACCGTCCGGCTGGCAAAGGTTTTGTATCCGTGCAGTTCAAGCGATTTTAGGCGCGGCGTCATTCCTTCATCAACCCCAGTTGGATCAATGCACTACGCGCAGCGGCCTTGGCTGCGATTTGCTTACTGGGCCCCTGGCCACTGCCATATACTTTCCCGTTCACCATTGCATCCACTTCGAAGATTTTCGAATGATCGGGGCCAACCGCGCTGCGAGTCATATACTGTGGCGCAGAGAAGCCTTCGCCCTGTGCCCATTCCTGAAAAAGACTCTTGGGATCCTCGTTGCGACGCATCGCAAGGATCTCATCAGATGCCTCATCGAGCAGCGGCGAGACAAAATCCAACACTGCCTCGATGCCAGAATCGAGATACAGTGCGCCGATCACCGCTTCAAATGTATCACAAAGCAGGGCCGAACGGTCACGCCCGCCCGCCTGCGATTCACCGCGGCCTAAACGCATCGCGTTGCCAAGACCTACCATGCGCGCAAAATTTGCCAGCTGGTCGGTATAAACCAGCGCAGAGCGCATGCGTGTCAGGTCGCCTTCTGGCATTTCAGGATAGCGATTGTAGAGCCATGCTCCAACCACGAAATCCAGCACAGCATCACCCAAGAACTCCAGACGCTCATTATCTTCAAGCGCATCGGAATGTTCGTTAAGGTAAGAGCGGTGGGTCAGCGCGCGGCTGAGCAGCAGCCAATCGTTGAACGGTAAGTTCAAGCGCCGGGCAAAATCTTGCGGCGCCTCTTGCTGAACGCGTTGGTTTTCCAAAAGTACCTCCCTGAGAACTCAGGGAGCGCGAGCCGCCCAACCCATTGATAGAGCGGCTGGCGTTCCATCAGTTCTCTATGAAATTGTTATTGGTAATTTTAACCCAGCACACCTGAAAATCAATAGCGTTAGCCGGGTAAAAATCTCTTTCAAATTCCCTCAATCTCCCCGGCGAGGTTGGTAACTGCCCTCTACCCAGGCTTCGCCGTCTGGCTTGACTTCTTTTTTCCAGACAGGCACAATTTCTTTCAACCGGTCAATACCATACCGTGCAGCCTCAAACACACCGGTATCGCGGTGCGCGGCTGTGCATGCAATCAACACTGTTGGTGTGCCCGGTTCAAGTCTTCCGATACGCTGAACAATGGCAATGCCTTCCACCGAAGGCCAGCGCTGGCGGATCTCTTCAGCCACCTGCGCCATCTTTGCTTCAGCCATCGGTTTATAAGCCTCATATTCCAGGTACATCGTCTCATGCGGGTCGCCCCTACCCGTAACTCCACGAACCATGCCTGTGAAAATCGCCGCTGCCCCGGTGGTAGGCAGCGTAATCTGCTGCACCAGTTCATCCAGATCAAGTGGATCAACAACAATGTGCAAGACTGTGGGGAAAATGCTGCCGCCGTCCGAGGCGTCGCCTTCCGAGGTGCCGCCTTCTGAGGTGCCGCCGTCGGCGGCGCCGCCGCTTACCGGTGGAAATAAAGCTACTTCTGCGTTTTCAGCCAGGGGATCTTCATCAAAAGCAAAATTTTGATTCACTGACACCAGCACATGGGCCAGCAGCGGTTGGACCGCCGGAAACAGCCGGGCTACCTCAGATTTTAGCTGCGCAACGGTTGCGCCCGCCGGCAGATCGAGCTCCACCCGAGATTGGCCAGCGCGGTCTTTGAAAGTAGCAAAAAACAGAAGATGAATTCTCATACACGCCTTGATGTTTTCATTTCCCCGGTGGGTCTCATTCGTTTATGATATCACCGCTGCGCCCGCCATGTTTTTCAATCAGGCGAATATTCTCAATTTTCGCAGTCTTTTCAACCGCTTTCACCATATCGTAAACTGTCAGCGCTGCCACTGTAACAGCGGTGAGCGCCTCCATTTCTACACCCGTTTTCCCAACCGTTCGCGCTGCTGCTGTAATCACAATGCCCGGTAGATTGTCGTCCAGGCGCAGATCCACCTCCACCTGGGTAAGCGCAATTGGATGGCACAGCGGAATGAGCTCGGAGGTCTTCTTTGCGCCCATAATCCCAGCGATCTTCGCCACTGTGAGCACATCCCCCTTCTTCATCAAACCCTGGCGGATTAATTCCACCGTTTCAGGCTTCAGGTGCACTTCTCCGCCGGCAATGGCCAACCGCTCGCTTTCGGGCTTTGCACCAACGTCAACCATTTTCGCCTGTCCAGATTCGTCCAGGTGCGTCAGTCGGGGTTCAGACATAGCCAACATTATAATCGTTTAACCTTATTTTGCGAAATATCCCCATCAAGCGCGCAGATGCAGTGCAGTGACCTTATGCTTCTCCTGCTCCAGCCTGGGCACCGGCCAGAAACCGGGCTGTCGAGAGCATCGCCATCTGCTATAATTGCGCGCATGAGTCTTCAAGTGGCTGCGCATCAAACCGAAGGATACCGGGTCAACACGTCAATCTATGAAGGGCCGCTGGATCTGCTGCTGCAGTTGATTGAACACGCCGAGCTGGATATTACCACGCTGGCGCTTGCCCAGGTAACCGACCAGTACCTGACACACATGCGCGGCATGCAAGCGCAGGATTTGGCGCAGGATGCGGCGGAAGTATCGGGGTTCCTCGTCATTGCCTCGCGGCTGGTGCAAATCAAGTCGGCGGCGCTTTTACCTCGACCCATCATCCATGCCGCTGAAGAGGAAGAAGAAGATCCGGGTGAGGCGCTTGCCCGGCAGCTGCTTACCTACAAACGATTTAAAGAACTTTCAACCGTGCTGGCGCAGCGCGATGAAGCCGGCCTGCGCACTTTCCTGCGCGTTGCCCCGCCCCCGGTCAAAATTGAAGCTCGCCTGGATCTCAACAGCCTGACCATCAAAGAGCTGGCACAGGTTGCGCGAGAAATTTTCATGAGCAAACCAGATTTACCCGCGCTAAGCCGGGTAGTTTCCATGCCACGAGTTACCATCCGCGAGAAGATCCACCTGATTGTCGACTCGCTGCGCAATTTTAGCATCACAACTTTTGCAAGCTTTATTAACCGCCGCGACGACCGCTTAGAAATTGTGGTGACCTTTCTTGCTATGCTCGAGCTGATCAAGCGCCATGTGGTTGAAGCCGTACAGTCCGATCTTTTTGGCGCCATCGAAGTTAAAGCCACCGGCGAGTGGAATGAAAAAGAGGACTCCCAGTTAGAATTTATCGAATAATAAGGGATAAAAAAACCGGGCTAGCCGCCCGGTCCTGGTTTACGCTTCCTCATCCTCTTCATCACCCTCTTCTTCGTCAGAGGCGTACATATCATACGGCAGCCTTCCGGCCAACCAGACAATCATCAGGCGAAGATCATTTTCTTCGAACAGTGCATCCGGGTACATGCTTTTAAACGCCTCACCCAGCACATCATAATCCTGACCTTCAGGCCAATCGGCAAGAAAACCCGGCAGTTTCGTGCGGTCTGCTTCCGCAGGCAGCAGTTCCCACTCCCGCGACTTTAGAAATTCATAAACCTTCTGGCGCAGATCCGGGTTCAGTTCGGACCAACCTTGCAGCACGTGGGCAACAAATTCAGGACGCCGCTCGAAAATCGTAACCGATGAGCGCGCCTTGACCCCTGCGGGCGCCTGGCTGCTGTTGCGGAAACCTGGAACCTGAACGTATCGTTTGACGATCCCGTTTAGCGCAGAGCGGCGCTCGCCGGGGAGACGATCGAATCCATTGAACACTACCTGGATCACATGCATGCGGTAGTCATTCAACATGAATTCATTAAGGGCATTGAAAGGGAGGAATTGAACTTTGTTGTCGTCCATAGGCGTCTATTATAAACAAAAGTACCAAAATATGGGGAATCAGGCTTCCAACCGGTCGCTGGCTTCGTCCAGCGCAGCAACCTCTGCCTCCGTCAGCCGCCAGCCAATGGCGCCGGCATTCTGCTCGGCCTGAGCCAATGTCTTCGCCCCAGGGATCGGCAAACCTCCTTTGCACATCACCCAGTTGATCGCCACCTGTGACGGCGTTTTCCCGGCATGGTCAGAGCCAATGCGTTTCATCAACGTCAGCAGCGGTGTCATGCGTTCCAGAAACTTGCGGTTGTAACGCCCGCCGCGGATGCCAGGTGGAGGGCTTTCTGGTGTATATTTTCCCGAAAGCACTCCCATGCCCAGCGGGCTGTAGGCCATTAATTTCACCCCCAGTTCCTGGCAGTGCCTTAACAGCCCATTCTTTTCCACCTTGCGGTTCACCAGACTGTATTCCATCTGGTTGCTGGCCAGTTGGATACCCTCGCGAGCCAGGGCTTCATAGGCACGCTGCATGCGGCTGCGATCGTAATTCGATACGCCCACATCACGGGTTAGATCCGCCTGTACGGCCTCAGTCATAGCCGCCATCCACGTTTCCACCGTAACCGGAGGCAGCGGTTGGTGAATTTGATAAAGATCCACTCGGGCGAGACCAAGCCGCTTCAGGCTGCCTTTTAGCGCTCGGAGCAGGCTTCCCCGCGTCAGCCGCCATGGGTATGGCAAAAACTTTGTGGCGATGATGAGCGGTTGGTCGATTGTCGTGAGAAACTCTCCCAAAAGCTGTTCAGAGGTTCCCTGCCCATACCCTTCGGCAGTATCAAACAGACAGACCCCTGCGGCAACCGAGGCATCAAATGCCTGGCGAACCTCAGCTTTGGAATAGCCCCGCCCATAACCCCAAAAAAGCCGGTCCCCCCACGACCAGGTGCCAACGCCAAACTCCACGCCATGCAAAACGGTTTGACTGCCAGGAGCTTCGCCCATTGCCTTCTCCACATCAAAACAGGTTCTCTTGATTATATATCTGGAAATATAATCCTGCCGATCCCGGAATGGTATAATCGGTCCATGCCCCCAATCGTAGCCCTGGATATAGAAACCACCGGCCTTGATCCCCGCAAAGATGTAATTATTGAAATTGGAGCGGTGCGTTTCACCGGCACTCGTGTAGAAAGCGAATGGACCACGCTGATCAATCCTGGACGGCCGATCCCCAGCTT
>Ga0105092_10001796_pt1 | contig 11495 bp, 3 predicted proteins | sample PPLLak2March2015_FD_87021 | JGI IMG/M metagenome (GOLD analysis project Ga0105092, IMG submission 87021) | Freshwater sediment microbial communities from Prairie Pothole Lake near Jamestown, North Dakota, USA - PPLs Lake P7 Core (1) Depth... | ecosystem: Environmental > Aquatic > Freshwater >... | reverse complement strand
TCATGAAAGCCGGGGCGAATGGAAACAGGCCGTGGAAGCCTACCGTCGATCAAAGGATTCGGGTCGCCGGGCGCTATGGCTGGCGGAGAGTGCGCTGCCGGCCCGCGGCAAAAAGGGACAGGCCCGGAGAGCCGTCAGACTTGAGCTCCTGGACCTTGCGGGCGCCGGCGAAGCCTGGGAGAAAGCAGGCGAAATCGAGTTGGCGGCGATTGCCAGACGCAAAGAGGGAGACTTCCAGGCGGCGGGGAGGCTGTTCGCCAGGCAGAACCGGTTATTGGATGCTGCGGCCATGTACGCGCGCAGTCCCGAGGACCGAGTTGCGGATTTCAAGGGACTGCGCAGTTGCTACTATCGATCCGGGGCAAGATTCTCGGCGACGTCGGATGACGCCTGGGTGACTCTGGCCCGCTCCCTGCGCCACTCCGGGGAATTTGAGGCAGCTGCAGCCCTGTTCCGCGCGCTTCGTATGTGGCTGGATGAGGCTGATTGCCTCGCCGAGAGCGGTCGAGTCGAGGAGGCGCTGCGCCGCTGGGTTGACGCTGACTACTACGAGCCCCTGCTCAAGTGCGTATCACAGACCGGTCAGTACTGGACGGCCGTCGCCTTGCTGGAAGCCAAAATCCATCGAGCACGGGGCATGTATTACGGCAACGACCCGCGCGACGCGTTGGCGACGGTTATTCGCCGATGGTGGTCGGCCGAAGGGTCCGAGACGTTGCGGGCCGAGCTGGCCCCGTTGCTCTCCAAGCTCTCCGTGTACCTGCCCCTGGACCTCCTGACCGAAATCCTCCAGCCGATCGGTTGGCTCGATGCAATGGTGACTAGCCGTGACTCCTTCACTTGGGGATTATCCCCAAGTGATCAGAGGCGCCACCTTGACAACCTGGCGAGGCGAGCGTGTGAGCTGGAGAAGGCCGGAGACCTTGTCGGTGCGGGTGCCTGGTACCTGTGCGCACACCGTGTCGACGAGGCAAAACGGTGTTGGGTCGACCTGCAGCCAGCCGAGCACAACGTGCGGGCTCTTTCCAGGGCCGCGTACCACGAGCGGGTAGCTGATTACCACCTCAGCCGCGACAACTTGCGCGAAGCAGGCCTGGTCCTTTGTCAGGCCGGGCAGATCGCGCGCGGCGCTGCACTGCTCGAGCGGGCCGGCTGGATCCTGCCGGCTGCCGAGTGGCTCGCGGACGCGGGCGACTTCGAGAACGCTTACCGCCTTTATCTCAAGGCGGACTCCAAGAAACAAGCAGCCCGGATGCTCGAGAAAATGAAGAAATGGACCGAGGCGGAAGCTCTTTACCGAGAGCTGGGTGATCAAAAACGCGTGGAGGCATGCAGGAAGAAAATCGCCGGCATCAAGTCACGAAAGGCACAAAAACGGTTCTTCTGATCGACTCAGGTTGTCAGTTGGTCAGTTGGTCAGTCGGTCGCAGCTTCTCCAGAGCCGGCCTTTCAACGATCGCCGTGGCCCAGAGGACCCCAGCCACGGCCTCCTTGGCGTTCACCGCTCGCCTGGGGTTGTTGACATAGTGGTCGTAGTCGACCTGCACACTCAGGCCGTCGCTGGCGCTGTAGACGTCCACCAAGCCGCGGTCATTGATCTTCATCAGGTTTACGATCGCCTGAAGACCCTTTTCGACAGCCGGAGCGTATTCACTCTTGTCCAACAGACCGAGCTCGACGCCCTTTTGGATCGTATAGACAAACATGGCGGTGCCGGAGGAGTCGATCCAATTGCCGCTCTGGTCCTGCTTGTCAACGACGGTAAACCAGCCGCCGGTTTTGGGATCCTGTGTCCGCTTCAGACCCGCCGCCACCCGGCGAAGGATCGCTTCAAGCTCAGCGCGGCGCGGGTGATCCTTCGGAATCGTCGCCAGTGTCTCGACAGTCACGAGCGTGTACCAGCCCAGGCCTTCGCTCCAGACCTCAGGTGAAAGGCCCGTGTTCGGGAGTGCCCAGCGGCATTCCCGGTCACCGTGCCCGGGCTCGTAGGTGCCATGCACCATCATGCCGGTACCACCCTTCTCGGCGGTTTTGGCGTAGGCGGCGATTTGGCCGGTCGCCTCGTCGAAACAGTATTCGGAATCGCCGATTGATTTGCCGTAGCGGATAAGGAACATCTGGCTCATGAAAATGCCGTCGATCCACCACTGGCCGTGCAAGCCGTGGGAGTGCCAGAGCCCGCCGTTGCTGTTGCGCGGGTAGCCGTCCAGGGCTTTCCGTACGGTCGTAGCGGCGTTCTTGTAGCGTTCGTCTTTCGTGTACTCGTAGAGCATCACCAGGGTATTACCGGTCATCATGTTGTCCTGGTTGGTGAAGCTCGGTACGGCCGGCGGCCGTCCGTTGCGAGTGATAGGTATGAAATCGCCCTTCTCATCAATGAACTGGTCGATGTACCGTTTGATGTAGTCCAAGTACTTCTTCTCCCCGGTTGCCCGATAAAGCATCTCGAATCCGTAAAGGGAGTATCCGTGAACATACGTCCATGGGGCGTGATAGGCCAGCTTGTAGTCCGGCCATCGGGCCATGATCGTCTCGGCGACAGCCACAGACCAGAACCTGGGGGCCTTGCCCGGCGCGTAATCCAGATGCGCGCCCGGTACTGCCGAGGCGGCCGCGGAATCCTTAACCTCCGGTACATTTGTCGAGGCGGCAGCCTGCGCCGAAGCAGCCGCCCAGCCTGAAGTTATAGTCTGTACGAATAGATAGACTCCAATGACACCACTGACAAGGCCAGCTTGCCGAGCCCTGGTCCATCTGGCATTCTTTTTCATCTGTGCCTACTGCCTCCCAGATGTTAACGTTATCGGGGTCCGCGCTGCAGTATACCCGCCTGCAACCGCAATATAAACCAGTTTGCCCGTGTATTCACAACGTGTATACGCTCCGGTATCGTTGCTGCAGCAGGGAAGGTATTAACTGGCAAACACGGTTTTGATCAATCTTCGCGCTGACAAGGGAAAACGGGCGCTGATCGACCGCGCAGCCGAAGCCGTCGGCAAGAACCGCTCGGAGGTTTATGCTCGAGGCGGCCTGCAGAGCGGCCATCGCAGTTCTCTTGGATCGTCGATTTTTTCAGTCTGAGTGAAACCGCTCTGCGGTTAACCTCAACTCTCTTGACATCCCTCTCGGCCTGAAGCATGATGCGCGAGGTCACCCCGTTAACGTTATCAGACGGCTGCTAACACCCCAAGTTAACGTTATCAGAGACAGGGAGGGCACAATGCGATCAGTCAGAATGGCAATGTTATTGGCATCCGCCGCAATGGTCTTGGTGGCGATGCTGCCGGGGTCGGCGTTGGCTCAGGAAGTCACCGGCTCTATCACCGGCACTGTCGTAGACAGCAGTGGCGGCGCGATCCCCGGGGCCTCGGTCACGCTTCTCTCCGAGGCAACCGGCGCCACCCGTGCGGTGGTCACCGACGATATGGGCAACTTCGTGTTCGCCGTTGTCAGGCCGGGCATTTATAGCGTCAGCGCCGAAATGCCGGGCTTTAAGAAGCTCCAGAAACAAGGGTTTGAATTGACTCCCGGCGGCAGCCTGCCGGTTGGGCGCCTGCAGCTCGACGTGGGAGAGGTCAGCGAGCTCGTCACAGTGAGGGCCGAAGGAGCTCTGGTGCAGACCACCACCAGCGAACGTGCCGGCATCACCACGAGCGATGAGATCAAAGACCTCACCGTCATGAACCGTGACTTTTCGGTCTTTGCATCCCTTCAGCCTGGCATTGCAGTGAACGTCGGAGCGGAGGTCCAGACCTTCACCGGCAACACAACTTTCAACGCGCTAGGCGGCCGGACGACCGGCAACATGATCGTCATGGACGGGGCGCCGACGGGCAATTCCAACCAGGGCAACATGAACACCACGCTCAGTCTGGATACCGTCCAGAGCGTGGAGGTCAAGGTCGCCAACTTCCAAGCGGAGTACGGCCGCAGCCAGGGCGTGACGATCATGGCGGTCAGCAAGGGCGGCACCAAGGAATTTCACGGCACCGGCTACTACTACAAGCGGCACGAGATGTTTAACGCCAACTCGTTCTTCAATAACCGCTCCGGTCTCGCAGAGACCCCTTACCGCATCACTACCGCGGGTGGCAATATCGGTGGTCCCTTCCACATTCCGCACGTCGACTCCACCAAAGGAAAACTCTTTTTCCTGTTTGCCAGTGAGGAAATCCGCGAGAAACGGCCCAAGACCCCGCAGAATGTCACCGTGCCGACCGAGTTGGAGCGCGCGGGTGATTTCAGCAAATCGACGATCAGCGGGAAGGCGGTGACGGTCAAGGACCCGCTCACCGGAAAGGCGTTCCCGGGCAACGTCGTGCCCTCGGATCGGATCCTGGCATCTACCCAGAAGTACCTGAAGCTGCTGCCGCTGCCGAACATGCTGGACGCGGCGGTCACCAAGGGGGAGTACAACTACACCTTCCAGGAAAGCCTGACGGTGCCCAAGCGCATAGAGACCTTGCGCATCGACTACCTGATAAGCGATCAGACAACGCTGTTCGGACGCTTCAACTATTGGTGGGAAGACCAGCGTGGAGCTTCGGTCTCGGCAGGTAACGCGGCCTGGGGCTGGCTGCCGGCTCACTACACGGCCACCACCCCCTCCTATGTTCTTTCCGGGACCCACGTCTTTGACCCGACCATGGTTCTGCAGACCAGTGCCGGTGTGCAGCGATTCAAAGAGGCAGGGCCACCGCTCGACGAGGCCGATGTTGCGGCGAAGAGCCGAAAAGCGACCGGGGTTGACATTCCGCAGTTCAACCCGTCCATCAATCCTTACAATCTGGTGCCGGCGGCGAGTTTTGGGGGTCTGCGGAATCCGGCCAATCCGACTTATGCGACGCGGTTTCCACTCAAAGGCGCGGAAACCACGATCCACAGCAACACCTCCATCAGCAAGATCTTCCCTGGACACACGTTGAAAGGGGGATTCTACATCGAGCGCTGGCAGGTGATGAAAGGCGAGCAGGCGACCTTCGCCGGTACGATGAACTTCGGGACAGACGCGAACAACCCGCAGGATACCGGGTACGCCTATGCGAATGCTCTCCTTGGGGTTCTGACTTCGTACACGGAGTCGTCTTCGCGTCCTCCTATGTACGAGTACACCACCAGCCTGGAGTGGTACGGGCAAGACACCTGGAAAGTTTCTCCGAAGCTGACGCTGGATCTCGGGTTGCGCTTCGGCTGGTCACAGCCCTGGCACAACAACGAGAATCTGGAGGCCGGTTTCGTCCCGTCCCTCTGGAAATCCGGGGATGCCGTGAAGCTCATAGAGCCGACGCTGGTCGGCACCAAGCGAATGGGCAAGAATCCGTACACCGGAGAGATCCTGCCGGCAGTCTACATCGGTGCGATAGCGCCCGGAAAGGGCAATCCTTTCAATGGGATCATCTATCGAAAGGACAACCCCGACTATCCGCAGGGCCTGCGCTACACGGACGGTGTTAAGGCCATGCCGCGCCTGGGGTTTGCCTGGGACCCGTTTGGCAAGGGGAAGACGGTCATTCGAGGAGGCGGTGGAATTTTCTACAGCATCCATGACCGGGACAACTACCAGTCGGCCATTCAGCTGACTCCGCCTATCCAGTACAACTCGCAGCTCAACTACACGACCGTGCAGACGTTTGCCGATTCGGCGGGATACATATTCCCGAGCAACATCCAGGGTTACGACCCGGACCGGCGCATTCAACAGACCATGAATTTCAGCCTGGGGTTCCAGCAGGATGTCGGGTTCGGCACCGTAGTTGACGTGGCTTACGTAGGAGCCCTGGGGCGCCACCTGGTGGTGAGGAAGAACCTCAATACCACGGCACTTGGCACCAATTTCCTGCCGAGCAGCAAGGACCCCACCAGGAACGCGGTGTTGCCCTCGCAGTTCCTGCGGCCTCACATCGGTTACGGCGATATCCAGTACTACTATTTCGGAGGCAACTCCAACTACCACTCGCTGCAAACCGCGATCAGACGCCGCTACGCCGGTGGCTTGTACTACGGTGTCGTCTGGACGTGGTCCAAAGCTATGGATTACGCCGACGCTGATTACACCGCGGACGCACAGGTCAGCTCAGTCGTAGATCAGAAGATCTGGAACTACGGCCGGGCTGGATTCGACCGGACGCACATTTTCCGCCTCTACTGGAACTACAACATTCCCAGCGTGCGGCGGTTCTGGGACAACCCGCTTGCGAGAGCCGTGCTCGACAACTGGCAGGTGTCCGGGATCGCGACCTTCCAGAGCGGAGCGCCCCTAGGTATCAGTTACTCGTTCACGCCTACGAGGGACACAACCGGGTCAACGGATGGCGGGCGAGTGATGATTGTGGCAAACCCGGTCCTGCCTAAAGACCAGCGAACTTTCAGCGCGCATTTCAACACCGCGGCGATAGCGGCCCCGGCTGTCGGGAGTTGGGGAAATGCGCCCAAGGACGTCTTCCGCGGCCCGGGAACCAACAACTGGGACATCTCGCTTTTCAAGAACATCCCGTTTCACAGCGAGCGATTGTCGGCCCAGTTCCGCGTCGAAGCCTACAACGTGTTCAACCATACGCAGTTCAGCGCCGTAAACACGTCTGCGAGCTTCGATGCTAACGGTGTGCAGACCAACGCGGCTTTCGGGCAGTACACGAACACCGCCAACCCGCGGCGGCTGCAGCTGGCGTTGCGGCTCATGTTTTAGAGGCGACAGTCAGTTTATTGTGGCCGGACTCCGGGGGCCCCAAAGTCCGGCCATAATAAACTGCCCTTCAGCGGTATTGTCAGCGCCGCGGACCCGATCCAGTCGCCCGATCGTGAAATCGAACAATTCGAGCCGGGGGCTCGCCGCCTCTCAACTCCCTAAGCTATTGCACCGACCGCCTCCTCAGAGATATCGCTCTCATCGAAACCCAGCCGAGCGCCCGTTGGAATACGATGGTTCAAATTCAGATCCTTCGAAATGTTTTTGCCGAGAAGCGGGAAATGACATAGCATACGCGGCCAGGGAATTGTTCGGGCGGACTCACCAAGTCTGCCGGGGAGGGTGAAATGAAGAGTTACTCATTTGTGGCGGTTCTTGCCGCTCTGCTTTTCTTTAACGTTACCAATTTCGCCTTGGGCCAGGAAGCGCGGGCCACGCTGGGCGGACGCGTCTTCGACGCCACGGGCGGTGTTATTCCAGGCGCTGAGATAGTTGTCATCTCGGAAGCCACCGGGGTCAAGCAGCAGACAATCACCAACAATGAAGGAAACTGGATCGTTCAGTTCCTGATTCCAGGCCCCTACAGCTTCACGGTCAGTGTGCCAGGCTTCAAAACCACCGAGCGCAAAGGGTTGACCTTGCAGGCCGCTGACAACAAGCAAATTGATGTGAAGCTGGAGGTGGGCGAGGTGTCCCAGGTTGTCGAAGTACAGGCCGAGACCCCGCTCATCGACACGACATCGGCCACTTCCGGGACGGTCATCACTGAGGAGCAGATCACGGAAATGCCCTCGATGTCGCGCGTCACCACGCTGTTGGCCACACTCTCGCCGGGCGTCATAGCTCAGGACCAGAACCAGAATGTTGCCCACCTTTGGTCATACAATGCCGCCTCCCAGTTCACGGTAAACGGCGGACGCAACAACGTTCGCTCCAACAACTTTGAACTGGACGGCATGCCGAACATCCGGGCGGACGGAAAAGTCGGTTTCATGCCTCCACCTGACGCTGTCCAGGAATTTCGGGTTCAGATGAACGCTTACGACGCCTCCTTGGGCCGTCAGGCCGGCGCCACCGTCCAGATGGTTATCAAGAGCGGCAAGGCTCAATATCATGGCAGCTCGTACTGGTTCAACCAGAACAATCTGCTCAATGCGAACCTCTTTCAGACGAACCTTTCCGGGGGCGAAAAACCGGCCATTCATTTCAACGAGTACGGCGGCACATTTGGCGGTCCGGTCCGGATTCCCGGCGTCTATAACGGCAAGGAAAGGACGTTTTTCTTTGTCTCCTTTGACGGGACACGCAACAGTGATCCGCGGTTCGATATCCGCTCCGTTCCGACCGATTTGGAGCGGAAAGGAGATTTCAGCCAGTCGTTCACCACACAGCTCGTCAGCGGCCAGCGCATCAAATATCCGATCAATATCTACGATCCCGCGAGTGTCGATTCCAAGGGATACCGGAAGCAGTTTACGAACAACGTGATCCCCACCAGCCGCCTGAACCCGATCGCACTGAAAATTTTGGAGTTCGTCCCTCTGCCGAATACGCCGAGCGACGAGACGAGCAACGCAACCAACAACTTCGTGCCCGCTTCAACCCGTGACAACAAGATGGCGGTGCTGGCGGTCCGGGTCGATCACACCTGGAACAACTCTCACAAGAGCTTCGGCTCCTATCGCTGGTACCACGAGGACGAGTTGACCGGCAATATTTTCGCGAACGCGTCCACGGGCCAGTACCAGACCCGAATTCCGACGGGGCTGGGACTCGACCACGTGTGGACGATGCGGCCGACGCTGGTGCTGAATCTGCGCTGGAATGTCAGCCGGTTCGTCGATGACAATCGCGACAACGGGGCGGGATTCGATCCTGCGCCACTAGGTTTTCCGGCGAGCTATGTCGCCCAGATGGAGAAGGCATCCTTCCCGCGCATTACCGGCCTGTTCGGCGATATCGGCACAAACAGTGCCGGCAACTACACAGCGACCACGTACTACACATGGAGCGCCACGATGAACCACTCGATGGGCAACATGATGTTCAAGTACGGGGCGGACTACTGGGTGCTGCAGTCAGCCGAGAGCAACATCGGAAACCAGGGGCGGTTCGATTTCGACAATACCAACTGGACGCGCCCTCGAGCAGACGTCAGCGGAGGAACCGGGAACGGATCTCGCCTCGCTGCTTTGCTCCTGGGCCTGCCCAACGCCGGCCAGTTCCCGCGTAATGCCAATGGCTTCTTTTCCCAGCATTTCACGGGGCTTTTCGTGCAGAACGACTGGCGCGTGACACCGCGCCTGACCCTGAACTTGGGTCTGCGCTGGGACTATGAGACGCCAGTCACCGAGAGGTTTGACCGCCTCACCTCCGACTATGACGTGACTGCGGTTAATCCGATCAACGACGCGGCCCAGGCGGCTTACGCGAGCATCCTTACAAAGAATGCCAGCAACGCGATCGTCCAGCAGGCGGCGCAACTGGTTCCGGCGAGCGCTTTCAAGGTTTTGGGAAACCAACTTTTCGCGGGGGTGGACGGTCATCCGCGGGAAGTTTTCAACAGCGATTTCAGAGAGGTGCAGCCGCGGATCGGTTTTGCTTACCGGCTGCGGCCGAGCACCGTCATCCGCGGAGGCGTCGGCAAGTTTGTACAGGCTTCGTTCGACAACGGCTGGCAGAACGGATTCAGCCGCACGACAACGTTCATAGCCACGCAGGACAATTACTACACGCCCTACGACACGCTGTCCAATCCGTTCCAGGGGGGCATCCTCGCTCCTACCGGCTCATCGCTCGGCCCCCTCACCAACCTCGGCCAAGGCGTGAACCTCTACAACCAGGACCCGGGGCGGTTGCACTCCTGGGAGTACAGCCTGCACGTGCAGCAGGAGTACAGAGGTTGGCTCTTTGAAATCGGGTATACGCACAACAAGACCTACGGTATTGGTCAGAATAGGAACGTGAACCTGCCTACGTTGGCGCTCTGGCAACAGTTGCGCGCGCCGCGCTTTGACGCGAATGGCCGTCCGCTCGACAAGCTGCTGTGGGATGAGCAAATTCCGAATCCTTTCTTTCAACTGGCGGGGGTTACGGGCTCAATCGCCAGCAACAAGAACATCAACCTCAGCCAGATCATTCGCCCGATCACCATTCTGGGAGACACCAACCGGGAGCTGAATCCGTTGGGCGAGAATCAGTACGATGCGATGCTGCTGAAGGTCGAGCGACGATTCAAGGGCGGCTTTAGCCTCCTCAACTCCTTCACCTGGTCGAAGCTGTTCGAAGACACCTCGCTGCTGGGGCCTGAGATTGCGGGGCCGTTCGTCGAGCACAAGCTGGGCGGCGAGGATCGTCCCTTGCACCTCTCCGTCTCCGGAATCTGGAACTTGCCGTTCGGGCGCAACAAGAAGGTCTGGGGGACGATGCCTAAAGCTCTGGATCTGGCCCTTGGCGGGTGGGAACTCTCGGGCCATTACAACATCCAGTCAGGCGTCCCGGTCGTGTTTTCGACCGATTGCTTCTATGACGGCCAGAACATCTCCCTTCCACGCGACCAGCAAAGCATCGACAAGTGGTTCGACACCAGTCACTTTATCCGGTTCCCGGACAAAAACACGGATATCTCAACTTACCCGTCCTGGACTGGGATCCAAAACTTGCCGGGTTACAACTACAAGCCGGCGGCAAATGACTCGATCAAGAACGGCGTCTACCAGGACTTCGCCACCAACATCCGGACTTTTCCGACCCGATGGGGCAATGTTCGGGCTAGCCGGACCAATGAGTTGAATATGGGCATTTACAAGAACTTCACGATCCGGGAAGACCTAAGGCTGCAGTACCGCTTCGAGACGTTCAATGCCTTCAACCATGTCCGCTTCGGAGCGCCGAATACCGACCCAACCAGCGCGAGCTTCGGCCGCGTCACCCCGACGCAGCAGAACAACGCTCGGCAGGTTCAGATGGCACTGAAACTTTACTTCTGAAGCCAGGCGTCCGTGTCTGTGCAGGAAGTGTTGCCCAAATCGACACAGAGCCGCAAGCCCAGCGGCTCCGTGTCGATTTCAGACCCGGCGTCCTTCCTGGTCCCATCGGCGGGGTTGATCCATGTTGCCTTCACCTCTTTGGTCGCAATCCGGCTCACATTCCCTCTGCCCTGCACTTTATTCACATCTTGGGCATGGGCGGCTCTTTTTTTGGAGTGCGGCGGCAGAAGGACTCCGACGCTTTATCAGCATGGGCTGGACCGCAGGACGGTCCGCCAGTCGGACCAAGGAAGTGGCCTTCGACCCCGATGACCGAGGAAGCGAAAGAGGAAGTCTGGGTTCTCGAGAACTTCCTGCCTGGTTCGTAAACCATGTCGATGTGGCGGTGGGAGGCCACCCGTAGAAAGAAGCCCTGAAGACTCCGTGGCTTCCCACCTCGCCTGCATCTAAGAATTTCCGCTTTTGCCCATAGTCCCGGCCTTCGGAGTCCATTGTGTCTCATCAGGCAGCCCTGACCAGCAGATGCAAGCACACCATTCGAAACCAGCCGCTGAACCCCGAAGGTGTTGCCTTCGTTCATATAAGGAGGAGCGGCAGCGGAATCAATACGGAGACTGTCCGCTAGTGGGACTTGGCGTCCGGAAACGGCGGACACAGTGTACCAGTAACACGAATGACACGAATACCTGGGGTTCCCTCTCCGGCCGCTGTTCGCGTCGTTCGTGTCATTCGTGCATAGTCTGGTTCTCCAATTGCATCTCCGCGGAAACAGGAGACTTGCCAATGCGAACACTTTTCCGCGACCTTGCGCACTCCTCGCG
>Ga0105092_10001794_pt1 | contig 11502 bp, 8 predicted proteins | sample PPLLak2March2015_FD_87021 | JGI IMG/M metagenome (GOLD analysis project Ga0105092, IMG submission 87021) | Freshwater sediment microbial communities from Prairie Pothole Lake near Jamestown, North Dakota, USA - PPLs Lake P7 Core (1) Depth... | ecosystem: Environmental > Aquatic > Freshwater >... | reverse complement strand
GACTGGCGCGTTCAGTTCGACAAGCGGCCAATGGTCATGGTCGGTGTGGCTTTTGGCGCCGGCTTGCTCGCAGCCACCCTTATTCCCAGGCGAGGGCGGTCGCGCAAGAGTCGTACATCCTCGTATTCCGGATACGCCTCCTCGGGCGCCGGTTCCTATCCCGGCTCATCTGCCCTTTCACAGGCCTACGCCGGCTCGCAGGGGTACTCGGGTTCCAGCGAGGGGGGAACGTGGACGGGCTCGTCCAAACAGCCGTCCGCCACGCGCCGCGAGATGCGCAAGGCATGGAGCATGCTCGATGACATCCGGGCATCTTTGATCGCGCTCGGTTCCAGTCGGTTGAAGGGTTACCTGGGTGACATGATTCCCGGCTTCCAGGAACATTACAGGCATACTGCCGAGAGCCGTGGCAGCCAGCAGGAAGACCGTTCGTCTTCACCCGCCTATTCGGAACCGGACCCGTCCCGTTCGAGTTCCCAGCAAGGGAGAAGGCCGCAGGGAAGTTACCCCGAAACGGGTTACTCGACCCCGGGTGGTTCTACTCAAACAAGCCACCCGGTTCAGGAGACTTTCTCGACCGGGACCCGTCCCACTACGGGAACCGAGTCCCACACTGAGCCGAAGTCGTCGAGCAAGCCGAAACCAACCCGCTAGGCGGACTGCAACCTCCCAACCAGGGCCTCCGATCGGTCGGATCAGTCCGATCGGTCGGATCAGTCCGATCGGTCGGATCGGTCCGATCAGGCGGATCGGTCCGATCAGGCGGATCGGTCCGATCAGGCGCAGTTCGAGACGCGCGTGTTTTTGTGGAGTGTTCAGGCGGGCAAAAAAAATCAGGGCGCAAGGAGCATTCCCCGTTCTCCCGTGCGCCCCAGCCTCTAGGTCGACCTACTAAATTAACGTAATCGTAGACCCCTTCCCTCCGGTAGAATATCGGTCAAACACTTTTTATTACGTACTCAGGAGTCCTACACCATGGAGGAGCCCGGCGAGCGCCGTTGGAAGTGGAGATGGCTAGGCTTGTCCTTGCTGGTGATCATAGTCGCTCTGACTTTGGCGGCTTGGCTGGGTGCCACCGGGCTGGCGCATAAGGTCGCGAGCGGATCGGTTGCTGGCCTGAAGTTTCAATATCTTGACGTCGGGTGGCGGAGTATCGGCCTGAGAGGCGGCCGTTACGAGCTTCCCGGTCCCACGATTCTCTCAGTTGCCTGTCGTTCCCTTACGGCCAGGCCGTCGTTCTTGTCGTTTCTCACCGACCGCGTGAGCATAGCGGACGTCGACGTGGACCAGCCACGCATTCGGATTGAAAGAACCGGCACGCGCGCAGCAGCGCCGAGTGACTCGCCCCCTGCTCCCGGCGCACCGGCTCAGTCGCACGGGTCCCGGCAGAAAAGGTCGGTAGGAGTGCGACGGCTCGTCCTCAAAGAAGGAAGCGGAACATTCATCGACCGAACGGTCGGTGGTCCCCGCCCGGTCCAGATTCTTTTCCTCCGCCTGGAGGGCAGCTTGGAGAACCTGGAGTGGCCCGAGGAAGAAGGACCGAGCGAGGTGGCCTTGAGCTGTGTTCTCCATGGGAAACCGGATGGTACCCTGAATCTGAGTGGCTGGTTCGATCCAGCCGCCCGGTCTGCCGACCTCACCCTGCGCCTCGCCGGTTGCGACCTGAATCTGCTGCACCCCTATCTTGCGGGCAAACTCCACACGGTTTCCGAAACCGCGGGCATCGGGGACCTCGATCTCGCCATTGTCATGACAGGCGGTCTTTACGAGGCCAAAGGTGAGTTGCGCCTGCACGACATGAAGATCCCCGCCACCTCAGACAAGTTTCTTGGCGTCCCGGCGGTACTTCTGCGGGAGTATTTGAGGCTCGGCTCAAACCGGCTGGCTATCCCGTTCACGTTTCGGGGAAACCTCAACGAGGAGCCGTTCCCGCCCGACATGGGAACGATCCTGGCGGGTGTTTTGTCTGGTCGTCTGAAGATCAGCCCGAGTGTTACACCCGAGCAGTTGGACAAGATCGACAAGGGCCTGAAGAAGCTGAAAGACCTCTTGCGGTGAACTTCCGCTTCTCCGCGAACGTACTTGAGGCTCAGTCGATGTCACGAATTTGAATGTCAGTTGTTAATACTCCTCTTCGTGATTCGTCATGAGTGCAGGAGATGAAATGAGGGTGAAGGCGATGGAATCAGCCATCAAGTATGAATCGGCCGGGCCGCTTTCAGGTGAGGTCGAAAAGCTGTTTCGTGATCACCACGCTCGGATCCTGCGAACAGCTTTTCGGATCACAGGGGACCCGATGGAGGCCGAGGATGTTCTTCAGACTCTCTTTTTGCGGTTACTCCACAAGAAACAGGACACGCAGTTCCGGCAGTCGCCTGGCGCATATTTGAACCGGGCGGCGGTGAACCTCGCGCTCGATTGCCTGAGAAAGCGAGTGCGACAGGTGGACATCGGCGACATGCGGACCGAGTTGTCCGATACTCGCCCGTCACCTGACCGGGATGCGCGGTCCGCGGAGCTCAAATCCTGGCTTCGTTCAGCCTTGGCCAGGCTGAATCCGAAGGCAGCGGAGATTTTTGCCCTCCACCATTTTGAGGGACTGAGCAACCGCGAGATCGCCAAGATCGTTGGAATGTCCTGGGGATCTGTGGCCGTAACGCTTCATCGCACCCACCTGCGTCTCCGAAAAGAGCTCCAATCAAATCCGGGAGGAAAATCATGAAGTGGAATAAGTCAGACGCCAAAAACCAGCTTGACGAAGCGATTCGCGCGGTTTGCGAGGAAGACCTGTCGGCTGGTCAGATGGAGCAGACGGCGACCAGGGTCCGGGGTTCGCTCGAGAACCGGGTGCCGGCAATCATTGCCGCCGAGACCGAGAGAATCGAGGGATGCCATAGCTTCCAGGCTCTGATCCCTGCTTATCTTTCCAATCGCTTGTCGTCAGCTCGCCGAACCCTTTTCGAGGACCACATGCGGGAGTGTGCGGCCTGCAGACGGGTTTTCTGGCAGGCGCGTTCAGGGGTTGCCGAGACTGCGCTGCCGCCAAAGAGCTGGAAACCGATCGTGGTCTACAAATGGGGAGTTGCGGCTGCGGTCCTCGTGCTGTTCGCCGTAATTAACATTTTCGTCATTCCAAACATCTTCTGGCCGGCGCAGGAAGTGAGCGCCACGGTTGAGCGGATCGACGGGTCACTGCACCAGGTAGCCGACGGGACCATGCAGCCGGTAAAACCGGGGCAGGTCATCAATGAAGAAGACACGGTACGGACGGCCAGGGGATCCAAGGCTTTTCTCAAGCTGTCGGATGGTTCGGTAGTCGAGATGAACGAGCGCACCGAACTTTCGCTTGATTCCCGGCGCGACGGCGCGAGCATCGATTTGCGGCGCGGCGGGATCATCGTCGAGGCCGCCAAGCAGAAAAGCGGCCGTCATCTTCAGGTCGCGACCTTGGATGCCCGCGTGACGGTTAAAGGGACGGTTTTCTCCGTCACTCGCGGCGTCAAGGGTTCACGCGTATCAGTCATCGAGGGCGAGGTGTCAGTCCAGCGTGGGAAATCAACCACCATTCTGAAACCGGGTCAGCAGGTAACCACACATGCCTCGCTCGTGACCGTTCCGGTTGCGGATGATTTCGCGTGGAGCCAGAACGTCAGCAAGCACATTGCTTTGATGCGCGAGATTGCCGTCGTCGGCCAGGCCATCAACGATGCGCTGGCGAAACAGCCGCTGCGTTACACGTCGAGGCTGCTTCCGCTGGTTCCGGCCGATACCATGGTCTACGCGACATTTCCGAATTTGAGCCAGACGGTTGGCGAGATCTACACGCTGTTTAGCCAACGGGTGAAGGAAAACCCCGAGCTGCAACAGTGGTGGGCGGAGCACCAGGACGACGAGATCGGTCTGGATGAAATCGTCAATCGGTTGACTACCGCGGGCAGCTTCCTCGGGAACGAGATCGTGATTGCAGTCGCCGATCTGCCCGGGGACGAAGCGCGACCGATCGTTTTAGCCGAAGTGAGTGATGCGGCCAAGTTGCGGGCTGCCATCGAAGACAGTATCGCCCGGATTGCGGGAGTAAGCGGCGAACAGCCGAAGTTGATGATCCTGAACGATCCGGCGGCTGCCCCGGACGGTGGCGAGGCTCTGCTTGTCTACATTGGACCGGACCTCTTTGTGGCGACGACAAACGCAGCCGAGATGAAGGCGATCGGACAGAGACTCGCCGGCGCCGAGTCCAGCTTTGCAACGACGCTTCTTTACGAGCGCCTGGCGCGATCCTACTCGGAGGGCGTCGGTACCCTGTTCGCGGTCGACATGCAGACAGTCATCGCGGCCAAGGGAGAAGAAGATACGAAAGGAACCGGTTTTGGCGATATCGCGCACCTGATGATCGAGAACCGGACGATCGAGGGCGAAAACCAGAGCCGTGCGACCTTGAGTTTCAACCACGACCGTCGCGGCATGGCTGCCTGGCTGGCGGAACCGGCTCCGATGGCTTCGCTTGAATATGTCTCGCCGGACGCCTTTGCCATGGCCTGTTTCCTGGTCAAGGATCCAGTGGTCATCGTCGATGAGTTGTTCGAGCTTATCCAGACGGCCGGCAAGGCGGATTTGGGCGAGCTTGGCGAGTTCCAGAGCAAGACTGGTCTCAGCTTGCGAGAAGACGTCGCCGCCCCGCTCGGCCGCGAATTCCTCTTTGCGGTTGACGGCCCGCTGCTGCCGACACCTGCCTGGAAAGTGGTCGCCGAGGTTGATGACCCGGCTCACTTCCAACAGACGATCGAGCGATTAGTTGCCGAAGTCAACGCCAGGGCTGCCGCGGAAGGCAAGCCAGGGCTGACGATCAGCACCGGTTCGACGGGTGGCGTCAACTATCACAAGATCGCCTTTGGTGTCCTGGGACAGGAAGCGGACTATGTCTTTACGCCGGATGGGTACATGGTGATGACCGCGTCCCCGGCCCTGCTTCTGCAGACGCTGCAGTACCGGGAAACGGGCTACTCTCTGGCGCGCTCCATCACCGCCCTGATGCCGACAGATCGTAAAGACCATGCGTCCGCTCTTCTGTATCAGAACTTCTTGCCGGTTGTTGCCTCGCTGGCGAACTATGTGCCGAACAGTACCCCGGGGCTGACCCCTGAACAGGTCAACGGTCTGAGGGAGGCTGCGGCCAACACTCCGCCGACGCTGATCGCGGTTTACGGAGACGCAGACCAGATCACATTGGCAAGCCGAGGCCTGCCAGGGATGAACCTGGTCAACATGGCGGCCTTCTCGGACGTCAGCCGGATGGTGGAGGCGAATACCAAGGGCGCCAACGCCTTTGCGCCCACCAAGTAAGCAGGCAATCCCGGGAATGAAAGCCGGGCAGCCGGGGAGAGCCCTCGCTCTCTCCGGCTTTTTTTCTTTTCGGGAGGGCAATCAAGCCCGGATTCTACAGGAGCCGCCGGCATTAAGATCAGAGCCGCACGCCCGGCAAGGGTGTTGCATAAGGGTCTTAAGGCCTGAAGGGCCGGCACATAATAGCCCAGGGCGAAGCGTGCTTTTCGCGTAGCCCTGGGTCAACACGGTCTCGACCGCTAAGCCCTGTAAGGGCGTAAGATCCTGATAATGTTGCCGTTCTTGCGCCCTTTCAGGGCTTGCCCCCGCTTCACCCTTAGACCCAGGGCTCCGCACAAAGCGCTTTGCCCTGGGCTAATATGTGCCGGCCTTTCAGGCCTTAAGAACTTTTTCGACACCCTCTATCGTGCGCGGCTCCATTTGGTGGTTGCCCGTGCCTCCCAGGCACGCCCAAAGTTGGTTTGCGTCGAACTTTTTGGCCCCCTTCAGCGTTTTGACTTATGAGTTACGATTAGTCAGCCAAACACAATAAGGAGCCCGAGCATGCAGCCGGTCATCGAACTCGACGGTCTTTCAATAAAGTTCGGCCAGCGGATGATTCTGAAGAACCTGAAGGCCTCCTTCAACGGCAAGGCGATCGGCCTGCTTGGACCGAACGGTGCCGGCAAAACGACCCTGCTCCACAGCCTGCTCGGCTTTCATCCCCCGGCCTCGGGGACCGCGCGCGTCTTTGGTTTCGACGTCCGCACGCAAATCAAGCAGGTGAGGCATCTCATGGGCTACATGCCTGAGAACGACAGCTTCATCGCAAGCATGACCGGTATCCGGTTTGTCCGGCTGATGGCGGAGCTGTCCGGGCTTCCCCCTGCCCAGGCTCTGGAACGAGCCCACGAGACGCTGTTCTACGTGGGGCTCGGAGAAGCGCGGTACCGGAAACTGGGCACCTACTCGCTGGGAATGAAGCAGGCGGCCAAGCTGGCTCAGGCGATCGTGCACGGGCCTGGGCTGCTGATCCTCGATGAACCGACGAACGGGTTGGATCCACCAGCTCGGCAAAGGATGATCAACCTCATCAAGGATATCCGTGCCCAGGAGAACATGCACCTCATCCTCTCGTCGCACCTCTTGCGCGATGTGGAAGAGTGCTGCGAGGAAGTAGTGATCCTCAAGGAGGGCGAACTGGTCGTCTACTGCAACCTCGAGGAAGAACGCAAGGCGAATCGGAAGTTCCTGGAGCTGGAGATCCGCGGGGACAGCCGCCCGTTCGTGGAAATGGCCGAACGGATCGGGTGCGAATGCGCCGTCCAGGGCACCTCGAAAATCAAGATGGTTTTGCCCCAGGAGGTCGAGATTCGGGACTTGTACAGCCTGGCAGCCGAGAGGGAAATCCAGATTCGAAAGCTCAATTACAAGCGAGACTCGCTGCAGGACATCTTCCTGAAGGCGATGGAGGTGAACCGTGGCAGTGTATAAGCGGAACTACCAACGGTACGAGGGCCCATTGACCACTCCGGCGTTGCGTTTCTTGATCCTGCCCCGGTACGCGTACGAGCAGATCTTTCGCTTCAAGATCTTCACGGCGTTCTTCGTGCTCTGCTTTATTTATCCGACCGGCGCAGCCGTTTTCATTTATCTGCACCACAACGTCAAGGCGCTGCAGGTCCTTCAACTGCCGATCAGCGAATTGGTCACGATCGATTCCATGTTCTTCCTCGTGAGCATGATCGTCCAAGGCAGCCTGGCCCTTGTCATGACGACCTTGATCGGACCCGGGCTGATTTCGCCCGACTTGTCTAACAATGCCATGCCGCTTTACTTGAGTCGCCCGTTCACCCGGACTGAGTACATCCTGGGCAAGGCGTCGGTCTTGATGATTCTGCTCTCGGTGATCACTTGGGTCCCATTGCTGCTCCTCTTCCTTCTTCAGGCGCATTTGGAAGGGGGAGGCTGGTTGCTGCAGCACACGCGGATCGCCGTGGCGGTATTTGCCGGCTCATGGCTCTGGATCCTGATCCTCTCGCTGTTGGTGCTGTCGCTGTCGGCCTGGGTCAAGTGGCGTCCGGTGGCGGGTGCTCTTTTGTTCGGGACATTCATGGTCTCATCAGGATTCGCCGCCGCTATTAATGCAATCATGTACACCAACTGGGGATACTTGATCGATATCTCTCAGCAGATCAAGATCGTCTGGAGTTGGCTCTTCAAGATCCAAACCGAGAACGCCATCCCCGTCTGGGGCGCCGTGCTTGGACTTGCAGGCGTGTGTGCTTTCTGCCTGCTGCTTCTCTCGAGGAAGATCCGAGCATACGAGGTGATCCGATGAGCAACGACACAGTCACTCTCGATAATGTCTCGAAGTTCTATGGAGAGGTTCTCGGAGTCAACCGCATTACCCTGAACATGACGCCGGGCATCACGAGCCTGGTGGGTCCGAACGGCGCCGGTAAGACAACGCTGCTCAACCTGATCTGCGGCTTGCTTCGACCGACTCGAGGGAAGATAAGCGTGCTCGGCATCGGGACGGACCACCCGGAGCGGTTGTTTACCAAAGTGGGGTACTGCTCGCAGTTCGACTCGTTCCCCAAGGGCTTGACCGGCTTTGACCTGATCAATGGGTACCTGCGCGTCCATGGTTTTCCGGCAAAGGAAGCGGAGCAGATGACGTGGGCTGCCATCGAGAAGGTGAATCTCACCGACGCGGCCAACCGGCGGGTGCACGGATACAGCAAGGGTATGCGCCAGCGGATCAAGCTGGCCCAGGCGATCAGCCACAATCCGTCGGTGCTCCTTCTGGACGAACCGCTCAACGGACTCGACCCGATGGCGAGATCCGAAGTAATCGGGCTGTTCCAGGAAACGGCCCGAAACGGCGCCCACGTGGTCATTTCGAGCCACATCCTTCACGAAGTCGACATGATCTCCGACCGGGTGATTCTCATGAACAACGGCTACGTGGTTGCCGAAGGAGACATCCACGGAGTTCGGGACGAGATGGAAGACCACCCGATGCAGATCATGGTCCGATGCGACAAACCGGCTCTCCTGGCCGCTCACGCCTTTCAACAGAATCGGGCAGTCGAGGTGAAACTTCACGAGGACGGCGGGGGACTGGTGCTGCGAACCCGAGACGCCGATCAGTTCTACCTGCTGCTCAACAGGGTGGTTCTCGACTGCAAAGTCGGCATCGAGGCGGTTGCGCCAACCGATGACGACGTGCATTCGGTTTATCAGTATTTGATCACCAATGATGGAGGGAAACTGTGAACAAGACGCCAACACCCGAAGGCACCAATGGCAGAGACCCGAACCATCATCATCCTCCCACCGAGGTCGAAAGCGTAGCTCCACCCACCGAGGAGAGCTGGCGTGATTGGCCCTGGGCCCTCTGGTATCGGCAGACCATGGCGATTCTTCGCCTGGAGATCAAGAGGAACTTCCTGGGCCGTCGCCTGATCGCGGTCTATTTCCTTTCGCTTGCTCCGATATCCCTTCTGGTGCTCCGCGCCCTGCTGCCGCTGCATGAGTCGGAGTTAGGGAACCCCGGCAAGGCGAGCGTGGTGTTTGCGATTTTGTACCAGGCCTTCACGCTACGCCTTGCCATCTTCTTCGGCTGCGTCGCCATATTCACCAATCTTTTCCGCGGCGAGGTGATGGAGAAGACCCTCCACTACTACCTGCTGTCGCCGGTCCAGCGGGAAGTGCTCGTCTTGGGCAAGTACCTGAGCGGAGTCATCTCGGCGATCACCTTCTTTGGCCTGAGCACGGCTGCCTGCTATTTTCTGCTCTACGCGCCCTATGGCTGGACCTTTATGGAAGAGCACTTCACCAAAGGCCCGGGGATGAGTCACCTGTTCGCATACCTTGTTGTCTCGTTACTTGCATGTCTTGGATACGGGGCGGTCTTTCTGGGAATCGGGCTGTATGTCCGGAATCCGATCGTTCCGGCTGGGCTTATCCTCATCTGGGAGTCGTTCAACTTCCTGCTGCCCCCGATCTTGCAGAAGATCAGCGTGATCCACTATCTGCAGTCGATCTGCCCGGTGAGCCTGCCTGCCGGGCCGCTGGCCATCATGACCGAACCGACCTCGCCGTGGATTTCGGTGCCCGGTCTGCTCGGCGTCAGCATTCTGGTGATCCTGGCCTCGAGTTTGCGGGTTAAGACTCTCGAGATCACCTATGGCACGGATTGACGGCTGACCAGCTGACCGGCTGACCAGCGAACCGGCTGACGGGCATGATGGACGCCAACCTGGCCGTAAAGCGGCGGATTCTGAACGGCGAATCCGCCCTACGAGGTGCCCGCTTTCGCATGTCGAGTGGTCGTAGGGCGGATTCGCTGTTCAGAATCCGCCGCTTTACGGCCAGGTTGGCTACTTCACTCAGCCCGGGCCAAACCCAGCAACCGGATGATCTCCGCTTTGTCTGCCGACACCTGCACCGGTTTGTTGGAATAGGTAGCAGTGAGCTTGCCTGATTTCTCAATCAGCACGTTCTGATAGCTCGCGTGCTCGTACAAGTTATCGAGGTGGTAGTTGACGGTGTACTCGGGATCCTTCAGCTGGTGCCCTGTCAAGATTGCGACGACATCCTCGTCGGGGTCGATGGTCACCGGGCTTTCGGCTTGGTTTCCGAGGTTCATGAGTCGTTTGAGTCCCGCGATCGTGGTAGCGGACGCGGGCTCGCAGCCGATGCCGTCCCGCCCGAGGATGGCTTTAGCATCGGCGATCTCCTGCTCGGTCACGACGTCGCACCAGCCGTCGCTGAAGCTCAGCGCGCGAAGCGCTTTCTTCCAACTGATGGGTCGCCCTATTTTGATCGCGCTGGCGAGCGTCCATGCCCCTTTAACCGGGACCAGGTCGGCTGAGCTGGTCACGAGGGTGCGGTAGAGCGGGTCGGCCCCGCTGGCCTGGATGATCGTGATCCGAGGCACCTTATCGATGAAGCCCAACTCTTTCAGCTCCATGAGAGCCTTCCCGTAAGAGGAGCTGTTGCCCAGGTTTCCGCCGGGAACGACGATCCGATCGGGTATCCGCCAGTCCAGCTGATCGAAGAGCTCGAGCATGACGGTCTTCTGGCCTTCCAGCCGGAACGGATTGATCGAGTTCATCATGTAAAGGTCCGTCTCGCGGGCCAGTTCGCGCACGAGTCCCATGGCTGCGTCAAAGTCACCGTGAATCTGCACCGTGAGTGCCCCGTAATCGAGGCTCTGGGAGAGCTTGCCGTAGGCGATCTGGCCCTCCGGTATGAACACGACCGAACGCAATCCTACCCTGGCGCAGTAAGCGGCCATGGAGGCCGAGGTATTGCCGGTCGACGCGCATGCGACGACGCTTGATCCCAGGCGGCGGGCCTGCGAGACGGCCACGGTCATTCCGTAGTCCTTGAACGAGCCGGTGGGATTCCAGCCGAGGTGCTTGACGCGCAAGCGACGAAGACCAACGTACTGCGCGCTAATCGGGGCATTCAGGACTGGGTTATTCCCCTCGCCCATCGTCACTACATGGCGAAGGTCATCTCCTCGAAACGGCAAGAGTTCCCGATAGCGCCACACTCCGCTGACGTCGAGGGGGTCGTTGGTCAAGCGCCGTGTTCGGAACTCCTTCTTGAGCTGACCGACGTCCATCTGCGGGAAGTGATAGCAGACATCCAGCAAGTCCGAGCATCTCGGACACTGGTAGAGCTTCTCTCCAATGTGGAACTCGCTCCCGCAGGCGGTATCGATGCAGCGAAAAAAGAAGGGATCGCCTACTCCAGCAGTTGTGCGATCTCCTGGCGGACTTGAGGTGAGTTCCATTGGTTATAACCGACGTGGCGATAGGCTAAGCGGCCTTGATCATCCACGATGAAGGTAGTCGGAATCGCGCTGATGTCAAAGCGACTCGACAAGGTGTTATCGGGATCGAGGAGAACGGTGAACGGGTAACGGTTCTTCGCTAGAAATGCCCGGACCGTTTCCGCATCCTCGTCTGTCACGGCGACCATCTGCAGGCCCTGCGGGCCTAGCTCTCTGTAAAGCTCAGCCATAGAAGGCATTTCGAGCCGGCAGGGACCGCACCAGGTGGCCCAAACGTTCAAGAAAAGTGCCTTGCTCGCGATCTGGTCCAGCGAAATCGTGTCCCCGTCGAGCGTCTGAAAGGAGCCAGACAGGTCGATCGCCGGCCTTTG
>Ga0105092_10001793_pt1 | contig 11507 bp, 8 predicted proteins | sample PPLLak2March2015_FD_87021 | JGI IMG/M metagenome (GOLD analysis project Ga0105092, IMG submission 87021) | Freshwater sediment microbial communities from Prairie Pothole Lake near Jamestown, North Dakota, USA - PPLs Lake P7 Core (1) Depth... | ecosystem: Environmental > Aquatic > Freshwater >... | reverse complement strand
TGCCTACGGGGGCGCTGAGCTCGATGCGGCTCAAGCGCGTGGTGAGATCGATGCGCGCGCCACCGGCCCTGACACGCTCCTGCAGCGTAACAGCGAGTGGCTCGAAAAAGATTTAGTGGACATTCATGCGATCATGGAAACTCCCAAGGGTGATAAGCACCCTCATTCGAGGTTCAGCCGCCTACCCGAAATCGAGAGTTTTGCCAAATCGGATAGAGAACGCAAAGTGGTTCAGTTGCAGCGCGCCTTTAGGATTAGCGGCACTCCCTTCGTTCTCCCTCCCGGGACACCCAAGGATCGGGTAGCGATTCTTCAAGAGGCCTTTCGCAAGACCTATCGGGACCCGGAGTTTTTCCGCGAGTACAAGAAGCTCACCGCCGACGATCCTACGCCGCTTCTGCCCGAAAATCATGAAAGGGCAATCCGCGAGATTCCGCGCGATCCTGAAGCGATCGATCTCTTCAAAAAGCTTGTGGGCGCCGAACCGCTCCCTGCCCGATAAGCTTTATGGCCGTTCAAAGCTCAATGTTCGGTTCAAGTTAGGGCGGCGGTGCTGATTCTCAAAGAGACTGGGCAGTTGCAGCCGCCGACGCGGCAAGAGAGGAGACTCGCCATGACGACAAAAGTTATGACGCGGATTTTATCCTCGGCGCTTTTAACACAGCTCGTCTTGCTGCCTGACTTCCTTTACGCACAGTCCGACTTTTATCGGGGCAAAACTATCAGAATCGTGCACGGGCGCGACGCCGGCGGCTCGGGAGACCTGCGGGTAAAAGCGCTGGTGCCGTTTCTGCAGAAATACATCCCCGGCAATCCCACCATCATTCATGAGTTCATGCCGGGAGGCGGCGGCCGGAAGGCCGGCAACTATATATATGGATCGGCGGCGCCCGATGGATTGACCATCGGAAACGCAGGGAGCGGCATGGTGTCGAGCGCGGTGCTCGGCGAAACGGGCGTGCAGTACGACATTGATAAGTTTATATTCCTTGGCTCTCCCTATAGTTCCACACATTATTTTTTCTTGACGCGCAGGGAAGTAGGTCTGACGTCGCTGGAAAAACTCCGGTCAGCCACGGGCGTGCGCGTCGGCGCACAATCCGTGGGGCATACCATCTATAATGTCGGCAGGCTCTTCGCCTGGGTTCTGGCTCTCAAGGATCCCAAGTTCATCACGGGCTATTCGACCCCTGAGCGCGATGCCGCTTTCATGGGCGGGGAGCTCGACGCTTTCGGCACCACCGACGATCATCTCGCGCGCCATCCCGAATGGATATCAGCGAATAAAATCGACCTCCATGCGTTGATGGAAGTTCCGCGGGGAAACAAGTTTCCCCGCTTTGGTCACCTGCCCGAGATTGAAACCTTCGCCAAGTCGGAGAGAGAGCGCAAGATACTGGCGATGTTTCGCAATTTGCGGCTTACGGGTTCGCCGTTCTTCGCTCCGCCGCGAATGCCGGCAGACCGGGTGGAAATACTCAAGCAGGCAATGAGCAAGAGCCTCAGTGACCCTGAGTTTTACAAAGAGCACAAAAAGCTCGTCAGCGAGGACCCCACACCGCTTTTGCCGGAAGAAAATCAAAAAGCTATTAGGGAATTGCCGCGGGACGCCGAGACCATCGCGCTTTTTAACAAGCTCGCCGGCCCTTCGCCGCTGCCGGCACGGTAGGCCCTATGGCAGTTCAAGGTTCAACGTTCAAAATTCAAGGGGCAAAGCGTTCAAGTCGATGAGCGGCGCGGGAGCTGCCGTCGAAAGCGTAAGGAGACTCGCCATGAAGATGCAAAGTTTGACGCGGATTTTATCCTCGGCGCTTTTAGCTCAGCTCGTCTTGCTGCCTGACTTCCTTTACGCTCAGTCCGACTTTTATCGGGGCAAAACGTTCACGCTCATTCATGGCCGGTCCGCGGGGGGATCGGGTGATTTCCGCGCGCGCGCGGTGGCGCCGTTTCTCCAAAAGTACATCCCGGGAAATCCCAACATCGTGCACGAGTACATGGACGGTGCCGGCGGGCGCAAAGCGGCCAATCACATTTTCCATAGCGCTCGTCCCGACGGCCTAACCATTGGGAGCGTCGGTGGCGCAGTGGTCGAAAGTGCCGTACTCGGCGAAATAGGCGTTCAGTACGATCTCGACAGACTTCATTTCGTCGGGTCACCCTACAGCCGTACGCACTATATCCTTGTGACGCGCCGCGAGGCCGGCTTTCGAACCCTCGATAAACTCCAGCAAGCCTCGGGCGTGCGCTTCGGCTTTCAAGCCGTCGGTCACACCAACTATACCGTCGGCCGGATCATGGCTTGGCTCCTCGGGCTCAAAGAGATTAAGGAGGTCATCGGCTTTTCGAATCCGGAGCGAAGGGCCGCGTTGATACGCGGCGAGATCGATGGCTTGGCGAGCTCCGATGATATTTTGGCTCGCGATACCGAATGGCTTGAGAAAGGTCTAATCGATCTTCATGTCATCGTTGCCGTTCCCAGGGAGGAAAAGCATCCGCGTCTTTCCCATTTGCCGGAGCTCGACGGCTTTGTCAAAACCGAGCGGGAGCGCAAGCTGCTGACCATGTTCCGCAATTTCAGATTGACGGGCGCGCCATACATTCTCCCTCCAGCCATGCCCAAGGATCGGGTAGAAATCATCAAAGAAGCGCTGCGCAAGAGTTTCAAAGATCCCGAGTTTTTCAAGGAATACCGCAAGGTCGGCGGCGAAGATCCGACTCCACTTATGCCGGAAGCAAACGAGAAGGCGATTCGTGACTTGCCGAGGGATCGGGAGGCGGTAGAACTTTATAAAAAATTCGCCGGCGCTGGCCCGCTGCCGGCGCGCTAAACCTTGCGGCAGTTCAATGTTCAAGGTTCAAGGGTTCAAAGTATTCAATGCGATCTCGCGTCAAAGGAGACAATTATGCAAAAACGCGAATTGAAGTTGCGAACGAACACTGCGCTCGTGCTCGGCGTGTTGACTGGCTTGATAGCGGGGCTTGCGCATTCTCAAGACAACTTTTACGCCGGTAAGACGATAACGATCGTCGCGTTCACCGCACCGGGTGGAAGCGGCGACCTTCGGGTAAAAGCGGCGCTTCCTTTTTTAAAAAAACATATTCCCGGAAATCCCACCATCGTGATCGAGTACATGGACGGCGGAGGCGGTCGGAAAGGGGCAAATCACATCTTTCATACGGCGCGCCCCGATGGGCTCACCATAGGCGGGGGCAGCGGGGCAATCGTGGCCTTGGGCATCATGCGTGAACAAGGCGTTTCCTATGATGTCGACAAGTTCATTTATCTCGGTACTCCGGAGAGTGAAAACCACGCCGTCATCTACACGAGAGCGGAACTTGGGATGGATGACTTGGAGAAGCTCAAGGCCAAACCTGGTATCAGGATCGGGGGACAGACCGTCGGTCATACTTCCTACGTTGCGGGGCGGTTTTTTGCGTATTTCTTGGACATGAAAGAGCCGAAGTTCATCGTGGGTTACACTTCCCCCGAGGTGGACGTAGCCCTGCTGAATGGCGAGCTCGATGCTAGAGCCAATTCGGCGGTATCGGTTTTGCGCCGTTATCCGGAGTGGTTAGAAAAAAGAGTGATGAATTTTCACGCCATTATGGAGATCCCGAAAGGGATTAAGCATCCTCGGCTCGGTCACCTTCCGGAGGTAGAAAGCTTCGCCAAGACCGAAAGGGAAAAAAAGCTTCTCACCGTCTGGCGTGCTTTCCGAGGCGTCGGCTCGCCTTACATCTTGCCGCCGGGAACACCCAAAGACAAGGTTGAGATTCTCGCAGAGGCGATGCGCAGGGCCTTTAGAGATCCAGAGTTTCCAAAGTACTTCAGAAAACTGGTAGACGACGATCCCTCGCCACTGGGAGCAGCAGAATTGAACATGCTGATCAGGGAGATGCCGCGGGATCCCGAGGTTTTAGAGCTGGTGAAAAAGTTCTCCGGGGCGGGGCTGCTGCCGCCGCGCTAGGCCTTGAGCCGTTCAAGGTTCAACGTTCAAGGTTCAAAGTCCCCGCCCCACCTTAAACATTGAACTTTGAACTGAATTTCTTGGTTGCGTAGGGGCGGGTTTCTAACCCGCCCTCTTTTTCCGCGAATCACGAACGTGTTGCCTCTTGATTGCGATTCCGTAATGTGGCATCGGTAGTTCGCTAATTATACGGCGGTAAAGTCGATTCAAGTGCGGAGGCGCCGAGGGTACCGAGCGGCAATACAAGGGTTACCGATCGCACGTCGTCTAACAACCTTAGTCACCAAGGAGCATTGAAGTGGAAATATCACTTATCGACGCCGCGATAAAAGGGTTCGAGAATATTTTTCACTTCAAAGTCTTCCTAGCCATGCTGGTGGGAGTGAGCATCGGCACTTTTACCGCCGTGGCGCCGCAAGGCCTGGGCATTCCTCTGGTTTACGCGATCATGCTGCCGGTGGTGATCAAGTGGGAGCCGGTGACCGGCATCGCGCTCTTGATCGGCGCCAGCTCGGTGAGCGCCATCTGCGCGGCGTACCTGCCCATACTGTTCGGCATTCCCGGCGGGTCGGGCTCGCAGGCGACGATCCTCGACGGCTACCCTATGGGCAAGCGGGGCGAGGCCAGACGCGCACTGGGGGCGTCTTTCATGGCCGGCGGCATGGGCGCGCTGATCGGGACATTCACTCTGGCGGCGGCCATACCGGCGGCGAGACCTTTGATTTACCTGATGGGGTCGCCGGAACTGTTCGTGGTGGTGCTCTGGGGTCTTAGCATGGTGGCGGTTTTGGCGGGGCGCCGCCCGCTGAAGGGGCTGATCGCCGCCGCCTTCGGGTTGCTTTTGGCCACCATTGGCCAGCAGGAGCAGAGCGGCATCATGCGCTTTGTGTTCGACCAGCCATATTTATTGGATGGGATTTCGGTCAGCATCATCGCTCTTGCTCTTTTCGGTATTCCGGCGGCGCTGGATTTGGCGTTGATGAAGCTCGGCGTAGAACAGCAACCGGCGCCGCTCATGGGTAAGCTGTTCGACGGGGTGAAGGACACGATTCGGGAATGGTGGCTGGTGGTGCGTTGCAGCTTCATCGGCGTGTGGGTGGGAATCGTGCCGGGGATCGGCTCACAGGTGGTGGACTGGCTTGCCTACGGCCACGCCGCGCAGAGCAGCAAGAGTGGTGGGGCGAGCTTTGGCACCGGGGATGTGCGCGGGGTGATCGCACCGGAGAGCGCCAACGATGCCAAGGACGGCGGCGATCTGGTGACGACATTACTTTTGGGTTTTCCACAGGGAGTATCGACGGCGCTATTTATCGTCGCGCTGCTGGCGTGGGGATACCTTCCCGGCCCGGAGATGATCAAAAAGAACCCGGAGGTGATCTATAGCGTGGTGTGGATTCAAGGCATTGCGGGAATCACCGGAACGTTGATCGGCTTCGGCCTCTCCAATCAACTCGCCAGACTGGCCCAGGTGCGCTACTCGGTGATGGTGCCGATCATATTTATTTTTGTATTGATGGGCGCCTTCAGCGTCACCCGGGACCCGGCGGATTTGTTGGCAGTGGTGGGCTTCGGCATATTCGGCTACCTCATGCGCCGCTTCGGTTATCCCAGACCGGCGCTGATTCTCGGGTTGGTATTAGGCAGTTTGATGGAGAGATATCTTTACCGTTCGATGATGAGCTACGGGTTTACCTGGCTTATGCGGCCCGCGGTGATGGTGCTTTTGGTTCTAGCCGCGACATCTTTCTTCTTCGCGGTGCGGGGCCGGATGAAGAGCGCGGCGCGACCCGGAGTCTCCGGCGGAACGGTGTTAGCGCAGAAGTAATATAACAGCCAATTTTACCTTTTGTCGCGGTATTCTTGGGCGCGCTCTGGTGGGGTTGGGAGGGCCCTATATCGCCAAACTCATGCCCGTCCATGTGGCGGCCATAATGTATGTTGGTTCACTCCGAGAACCGCCGGGGGAAAATCTCTCGGTAGGGAGGACTTCGATGCAAACAAAAACACGTCACTTTAATGTCTCAATCGTGCTTATGATCGCTGCTATAGTGGCCTTTTGTCTCGTTGCCCCCGGTCCATCTCTCGCACAGGCTCCGTTTTACCAAGGCAAAACCATCACTATTATTCAGGGCCGCGATCCCGGCGGCACCGGTGATATGCGGGTGAGAGCCATGCTTCCCTTCTTGCAGAAATATATTCCGGGAAATCCGAGCATCGTTAACGAGTATATGCCGGGTGGTGGAAGCCGGAAGGCGGCAAATCACGTTTTCAAATCAACCCGTCCCGATGGACTTACCATCGGAAACCTGGGTCTCGGCATGATTTCATCCGCGCTACTTGGAGAGGCCGGGGTGCTATACGATGTCGATAAATTTTTCTATTTGGGTTCGCCCTTTAGCAGCCATCATGCGGTCTTTGTAAGCCGCAAGGATGCTGGGCTAAGCAGCATAGAAAAACTCCGCGGCGCCTCGGGAATCAGGGTCGGCGGCCAATCCGTGGGTTTCTCGACCTACATCGAAGGCCGGCTGTTTGCTTACATTCTCGGTCTAAAAGAGCCGAAGTTCGTTACCGGTTATGGCGGAGCCGAGTTGGACCCGGCACTGATACGCGGTGAGATTGACGCGCGCGCGACCAGCGCCGATACGGTTCTGCAGCGCAACCCCGAGTGGCTGGAAAAAAAACTGGTGGATTTTCATGCAATGATCGAGGTGCCCAAAGGGGAAAAACATTCCCATTTCGTTCATCTGCCGGAGCTTGAGAGCTTTGCCAAAACGGAAAAGGATCGCAAGCTGATGACCCTGCAGCGCTCCTTCAGGGTCGCCGGCCAGCCTTTTGTCCTTCCTCCGGGCACCCCCAGGGATCGCGTTGAGATTATCCAGGAGGCATTCCGCAAGACCTACAAGGATCCGGAGTTTCACAAAGAATACAAAAAGTTTACCGCCGACGACCCCACGCCCCTCATGCCGGAAACCCATGAGAAGACAATCAGAGAACTTCCCCGTGATCCTGAGGTCAGCGAGCTGTTCAAGAAGCTTATGGGGGCCGAGCCGTTGCCGCCCCGTTAGACAACTGTAAATACTCAGGAGTGAAGCGGCGGGGCCTATCCAACCTCGAAAGGACGTCAAGAAGACATTAGACCTCATGGCGAAAACAGTATTAAGAAAAATATCTGCTTGATTAACCTAGTTGGGCGTGCATTAAATTAATTGTCACCTTGTGCGATGAATCGCCGTAATGAGAAATTACTCAAGGAGGTGCTTTCGTACGCAAAGGTTCTTTGAGGCAAAATTTGATCCGCTTGGCTTTGATTTAATAATCGGGAGGTCGCTATGTCGATTGTAAGACTCATTTTCGTTACCGTGAACCCTGATCAGGTTAAGGAAGCGGTCAGTCTTTGGAAAAACCACTGTGCTCCGCTCATGATAAAGGAGCAGGGGTGTCTGTCTGAAAAGCTCTTGGAATGCGCTGACGCGCCTGGCGAATTTATCTCCTATTCTGAATGGGACAGCCAGGCGAGCATTGACAGATACCGAAACAGGGAAGCGCACGCGGAGATTCAGAAACACTCACGCGCTTTGCAAGGCGGTCGAGCTACCGTGAAGCGCTACGAAGTAAGGTAAGGAGTGGACGGCCTAGTCGGGACACTCAAGAACGGAAGGAAAGAGCCTATGCAAATTATCACCATCTATCAGGGCGCGTCGGGCAGCGGGGAAGAGCTGGCGCGCATGGTGGCTCAGTCGTTGGGGTATCATCCAGTCGACCGCGAAGTTCTCGTTGAAGCGAGCCTAGAACAGGGAATACCCGAGGCCAAGCTCAGCGAGATCATCGAGCGCGAACCGACGTGGTGGGCGACATTTACCCGCAATCTGGAACCTTACCGCATCGCTTTGCAGGCAGCTTTCTGCGAGCTTGCCGCGCATCGTGGCATCGTCTATCACGGCCATCTTGGCCATGAGTTAGTGCCTAAGTTCACCCATGTTCTCAAGGTTTTGCTGACGGCGCCGATGGCGATGCGTGTCGAGCAAGTATGCGCGCGACACCACCTGACTGAAATTGCCGGGCGGCGCTATGTTGAGGAAATCGATAAGGCGCGCACACGCAGGCTCGCGGCGATGTTTGGCACTGATTGGCGGGACGCGAGCCGATACGATTTGGTCGCCAACCTTGGCTACATGACCCTGGAAACCGCCCGCCGTCTGGTCGTTGACACGGCCCGCGCTCCGGAATATCAAATAACGCCTGATTCCAGGCAGGCCTTTGAAAATTTCGCCCTGAAATCGCGCGTGCATGCCTCGTTGCTCCTTGGCGGCGAGTTATCGCAGGGACGAGTCGATATCGATGCCCGAGACGGAGAAGTATCCGTAAGTGGGACCATTCCGGACTGGGTGTCGGATGAACAGATCGTCGACAAAATCAAAAAACTTCCGGGCGTCAAACGCGTGAGCTGCGACCTGACTAACCTGTCTCCCAGTCTTGGTTTGGGCGATTGACGTACCTTTAGCGGCGGTACCAGGTCGATGCGAAATAATTGCGGGATCAAAATGGCCGCTGAGCTGCTGCCACGATAGTCTGGTGAATTTCCAGCGCGGCTTTCGGCCCTAAAAAAAAGAGCATCCTACCCGGGTAAGATGCCCTTTCTCGCGCTTTTGGCGCTTGGACCTTTTCCTGCTACCTGTTATTCCCGCCGCGCGGTATCGCTAGTTTTCTTGGACTATACTCACCTTCAGGGTTGCCGGAATCTCATGCCGCTTGCAACCTTCCTTTGTTTGTCGCCGCAGCGACTGTTTTGCCGACAGGCAATTTATTTGAGGTCTAGCGGAAGCGACTCCTTAACGTGAGACAAGGCTTCGATCCAGACCGCTGGAGGCCCGCATACGGCGGGCGCCGATCATCCGGTGGAGCACCGCTTTCTGTCATGAAGACCTCCTTTCTTCGCATATTGGCCCCGGGGGCGCCTTCGATTCTGCGCGATCCATTTGCCCCCACGCCGGGCGGCGTTCAATGGATCTGGCTAAACGTTAAACCCCGTTTTTTTGTTTGTCAATAGCAAAAAACAGGTGTCCCGGAAAATGATTCGGAGAAAATATCTTTTTGCTTGTGCCTCTTTTCCCGGTGCGATGGCGGTGGGTTGGATTCCCTCACCCTACACTCTTCGCTCCGCCGTCTCTTTGAGCAAGAGCGTGAGTCCCACGCAGCCGAAAGCAATTGCTCCGGCGAGGCTACGCCAGGCGACTGCGTAGGAGCCGGTTTGGTCGACGATGTAACCGAATAGCGGCGTTCCCAGTGTCGCCGCGCCGGCGTTGATCGTTATCATCAGCCCCATCGCCGCGCCGGTGCGGGTCGTTCCCGCCAGTTCGCCGATCAACGCATAGGAAACCCCTTGATAGCCGACGATACAGAGACCGGCAAGAAAAACGATCAGCAGGAGCAGATAAAGAGGCGCCTCCCTGGTCATCACGCTCAGCCCAGCGATCAATGCCACGCTGAGGAGGCCGATGATAACCAGCACGATTTTGCGCCGGCCGCCGAAGATTCTATCGCTGGCCACACCCCAACCGACGCGGCCGATCATCGCGCCACCCTGGGCGACGGCGAGAGCCTGGCTGGCCCAGTACGCTGTGAACCCCATCGACTCCTTCAAATATAGCGGCAGATAAGTGAGCAGCGACATCTGTCCGATCAAGAACAGTGCGGTGCCGAAGCTCGCGGGGAGAAATCCCCAAACATCCAGCGGCCTCTTTGCCGCCAAAGCGGTGGCGCGCTGGTCGCCGCCAAATTCGATTTCATTCACCGGTTCGCGCCACAGCCATGCGAAGACAAAACCGAAGAAGAAGTTCAGTATCCCGAGCCCGGCCAGAGCGCCGCGCCAACCGATCAGCAAAACCAGGGGCGGCGCCAACAACGCCGTCACAAATCCTCCCGCCGGAACCCCCGTCTGCTTGATGCCCATGGCGGTGGCGCGCTCGTCGCGGTAAAACCACGCCATTACGCCTTTGGTGGACGCCGGATTGAGAAAGCTATATCCCAGGCCCGCGAGAAAAAAACTGGCGACGGCCCACGCAAACGACGGCGCAAAAGCCGCCGATGCCGTGCACAGGCCGACAAAGACATGCCCTTGCAAGGTCGTCTTGCACACGCCCAAGCGGTCGGCGAGCCAACCGGCGCCGAAGGAAGCGCCGGTCATCGCCAGATAGAACGCCGAGAAAAATAAAACCACCTGGGCTCGACTGAGTCCAAGCTCGTCTTGGTAGAACGGCGCCAGCGTGTTGATGCCGTATTGCGCCGACGCGCCGATGACATGGGAAACGCTGACGAGAGCCAGTATGGCCCAGCGAAAAGCGTCGCGCCCTCGCCTGGAGTCAGTCATTCTGTAAAATCGCGATCAATCGAAAACCGTCTGCGCATACGACGCGACGTCGATAAACGCTTCGATGACGCTGGGGCCGTTGTGGGCCATGGCCCAATCGAGGGCGCTGCGAAATTCATCCGGCGTTTTGGCCGGACGGCATGGCACGCCGAAATAATGCGGCGGGGACTGCGGCGGCGTTCCCAGAAAAACTCCGGACAGCGGATAATTTCTGCGCTCCTGTTTCACTTTCATCAAGCCAAGCCAGCCGTCGTTGAGCACGATGGTCGGCACCGCCAGATTCAACCGCCGCGCCAGCGCCAATTCTCCGGCGGTCATCTGAAAACCGCCGTCGCCGACGATGCAGGCGACGTTACGCTCCGGGCTGACAAGTTTCGCGGCAAAAGCGGCGGGCATACCGTAGCCCATGGACGACCAGCCATTGGTCGCCAGTAAAGTTTTCGGCAGATCGGTGCGCCATTGGCTGGCAATCTGGTGCGTATGCGCACCCACGTCGTAAGCCAAGATGGCGTCCCAGGGCAATTTGTCGCGCAGGACGTCCAGAGCTTCCTGCGCCGCGAAGCCGTCGCAGGCCGGGCGCAACGCGCGCTCAAACGCTTGACGGTGTTGAGCGAGTTCTTTCGGTGTCCAATGGTTTGCCGCTGGACTTAACATACCCAACGCCGCCACCGCCCTGTCGAAGTCGCATGCTTTGTTCCAAAGGAAACTCAAGCCTTCGCCCGGCTCAGCAGCTTCGGTGCTAACGTGGATAATTGAAACACCCTTTTTCACCCATTCTTCGTAGTTGATCTCGATGGGATCGAAACCAACCGCGATGATCAAATCAGCCCTGTCCAAAAACCCCTTTATATCCGTGCGCCGTGCCCGGCCAATGACACCGGCAAAGTTCAGATGACTCTCCGGCAGAAAACCTTTGGCGTGCAGCGTGGTCACAAAAGGAATACTCTGCCTCTCGATGAACTGTAAAAGAACATGCGCCGCAGCGCTCCGCGTAAAGGTCAGCCCCGTTATCACCAATGGCCGGGAGGCTTGCGCCAGCGCCGCGCAAACCGCCTGCGCCAATTCACTGGAAAGATTGGGCGGCGTGACCGCGGCCGGCGCGCTTCCAGCGAATTCCTTTGCATTGGCCACAGCGGTGTCCTCGGGCAAATCGAGGTGCACCGGACCCGGTG
>Ga0105092_10001792_pt1 | contig 11512 bp, 10 predicted proteins | sample PPLLak2March2015_FD_87021 | JGI IMG/M metagenome (GOLD analysis project Ga0105092, IMG submission 87021) | Freshwater sediment microbial communities from Prairie Pothole Lake near Jamestown, North Dakota, USA - PPLs Lake P7 Core (1) Depth... | ecosystem: Environmental > Aquatic > Freshwater >... | reverse complement strand
GCGGCAACGTCACCGATCGCATAGGCGATGGTGTTGCTGCCCTCCGCCAAGGGCACATCGGCGTCGAAGGCCACGGTGGCCGCGTCGCCGGCGGCCGTGATCTTGATGTTGTAGGTGTCGGCCGGGACATCGGCGTCACCACCCTGGCCATTGGTCACGCCGGAGAACACGGCGGAGTCGTTGGCCAGGACGTCCACGGCGCCGAAGTTGGCGAGGTGACGAGCAGTCACCCGGGCATTCCCGGCTGCGATCGAGGAGTTGTCTTCGACGAAGACTCCCAGAGTCGGGCTCCCACCCTCCTCCAGATAGGCGGCGATGGTCGCAGCCGCACCTGCGGGGAGATCGGCAGAGCCTGCCAGGGCAGGATCACCGGCGGTCGGGTCGCTGCCCGCGCCGTATATCTCGATCTCGTAGGTGCCGGCGGGCAGGTCCAGCGGACCGGCCACATCGCCGAACTGGAAGCCCTCGAGGGTGAGCTCACCGTTGACGTACACGTCGACGTCCAGATCGGGAACACCGTGAACCACGATGACCCGACCCTCGTCCGACTGGGCCATTGCGGCCGTGGCCGGCAGTATCGCCACCACCATCACGGCCATGAGAAGCATCAGCTTGCGCATTTAGATCTCCTTCTGTTTACGACCGTCTTGTGTGGTCGCTTGCTTCACCCGTCCTTCGGAGCGGTCGAGTGATTCAGATGAGATCCGGGCTCAGGAATCTGGGCGAAGGAGCCGAAGGAGATCTATCAGCGGGCGAATACCCACTGCTCGACGTTGATCCGCCCCATGCGGAACCCCGCCTCGCAAAGGGCGAGGTACAGCTCCCACATGCGGCGGAAACGCTCGTCGAGGCCGTGTTCAACCTGGAGCGCCGGCCACGCCTCCAGGAAGCGGTCCCGCCAAGCCGCCAGGGTTCGCGCGTAGTCGAGGCCGAAGGTCTCGATTTGCTCCACGTCCAGACAGACCTTGCCGGCGAAGGCCTTGAGGACCTTGGGCGCCGGGATCTGTCCCCCGGGGAAGATGTACTGCTGTATGAAGTCGGCCCTGGATCGGTAGCGCTCCCACTCGTCGTCTTTGATCGTGATGATCTGCATCGCAGCGCGCGCCCCTGGCTTGAGGCGGTCGGCGATCAACTCGAACAGGGCCGGCCACTGGGTCTCGTCGACCGATTCGATCATCTCGATGGAGACGACAGCGTCGAATTCGCCGGTCATGTCCCTGAAGTCCGCGAGCCGGATCTCGACCTTGTCGGCCAGGCCGCGCTCGGCGATCCGCTTCTCGGCGTAGGACGCCTGCTCCTCGGAGAGGGTGATGGCGGTGACCTCACAGCCTCTTTCCGAGGCTGCGTATTCGGCGAATCCTCCCCACCCGCATCCGATCTCGAGTACCCGCATCCCGGGCGCCAAGCCGGCCTTGTCCGCGATCAGTCGGTACTTGTTCATCTGGGCTGCCGACAGCGGTTGGTCGGGGTCGCGGAAACGGGCCGAGGAGTAGGTCATCGTATCGTCGAGCCACTTCTCGTAGAAGTGGTTTCCCAGGTTGTAATGATCGTTCATGCTCCGCACCCGCGGGTGCCTTCTCTCGGGACGGATCCGCTGCCACAGCCTCCGGAAGGGCAGCGTCAGACGGGTCAGGGGGTGCTCGAACCAGGCGGCTTGGTTGGCCACGGACCAGCGGAGAAGGGCGGGAAGGTCCGAGGTCTCGATTCGCCCGTCCATATGCGCCTCAGCGAATCCGGTGAGGCCGGTGCGGAGGATGTCGGCCACGGCCGAATAGTCGGTGACCTCGACGTCGGCGCCGAGCGACCCGTGGCCGATCGTCACCGTCTCGCCGGTGGGCAGCGTCACCTGGATGCTCCCTGCACGTGCCAGCCAGGAGAAGACGCGGAGACCTAGCCGCTCCCGGGCCCTCATCCGACCATGCTCGGGTCCACGATGGTGATGCTATCGACGGGGGGCTGAGGGCGTTTCCGATAGGTGGCGCCTTTGAGCCAGAGCCGTAAGGCCTGCCAGTGGATCCCTCCGATGACCTTCACCGTCACCAGGGGGTGGGTGAAAAAGACCCTGAGCAGATTGCGGTCGGTCAAGGGAATTCGGGAGAGCCTCAGCCCCGCCCGGAACACCTTGCCGTCTTGGTCGGTCTGCTCGATCGCCACTTGAAGCCGCTTCCCGGGGGGGTTGACGATGAAGTGGTAGGTCTGCTCCATTGGATTGAACGGGGATACGTGCATCGCCTTGACGAAGCTGTGTCGGTACGACTTCTCACCACTGATCGGCACCACGTACACGTGGCGGTCACCGAATGTGTTCCGCACCTCGTGGAGGACTCCTTTGAGATCGCCGTCGCTCCCGTAGCAGTACCAGACACTCAACGGGTTGAAGGCGTAGCCGAGGATCCGGGGGAAGGCGAGCAACTCGATCCTTCCGCCGTCGATGTCCACCCCGGCCTCGGCGAGGACGTCTTCGGCCCAGGCTCGAAGGGAGCTCCCGTCGGCGGGGCCATGGTCCTGGGGGTGGAAGCTTGCCAGGTTGCGTCTTCCGACTGAGAAGAGCCTTAGTGCCCGGTCGAGGTAGTCGAGCTCGTCGATATCGAATAGCCCGTAATAGACCCGGTACTCGAAATCGTGATGAACGGGCTGGAGCCGGGTGTGCCGCACCCGGCCCTGGTAGAGGGCAGACCGCAACGGCCTCAAGGGACCACCACCCGCCCCGAGAGGGACGGGGCCGAGCTCACCGGTTCGAAAGTGCCGTGCCACGGCGCCGGGGAGCCGAGGGCCGCGGCCACGTTGAGGCCCGACTGGAGCCCGTCCTCGTGGAAGCCGTAGCCGAGGTAGGCCCCGGCGAACCAGGTGTTGCTCAGACCCTGGATCGCGGCGAGACGCTGTTGTGCCGCCACCGCTTCGGTATCGAATTGTGGGTGTGCGTATGTGAAACGAGCGTGAACCTGGTCTGGATCCGGCTCCCGCAACGGATTGAGAGAGACGAACAAGGGGTACGAGGGGTCGAGGTTCTGGAGCCGGTTCATCCAATAGGTCACCGAGGCCACCTGGTGACGGCGGCTGGCGTCCTCCGCCATCGCATTCCAGCTGGACCACACCCTCCGGTTCCGGGGCATCAGGCTCGGGTCGCTATGGAGGACAGCGACATTCGACTCATACCGGATAGCACCGAGTAAGGCGCGCTCGGTGTCGGTGGCGTCCTCACCGAGGATGGCCAGAGCCTGATCGGGGTGGGTGGCGAGGATGATCTGATCGAATGACTGCGCCTGCCCGTTGGCCTCGACCAAGACCTCACCGCCAACGCGGACGATGCGACCCACGGGGGAGCTCGTTCTGATTCGGTCGGCAAAGGGCCTCACGAGTCGATTGAGATAGCTCCGGCTCCCCCCGGTCACAGTCCGCCACTGGGGCCTTCTCACGATCTCGATCAATCCGTGATTGGCCAGGAAGCGAAGAATGGAAGCAGCGGGGAACTTGCTCATATCCGATCGCCGGGCCGACCAGATCGCACCGGTCATCGGGTAGAGATAGTCATCGAGGAAGCCTTGGGAGAAGCCGTACCTTTCGAGGAGCTCGCCGATGTTCTCGCCGGCCTCGGGTTCAAACGTGGTCCCGATACGGCGGAATCGATTGATCTCGCGAAGCATCCGGATGAACCTCGGGCTGAGGAGATTGCCCGGCTCGGCCAGGACGCCACTCAGGCTCGCCCCGTACTCGAATTGGCGGTCCAGGGAGAAGGCAAACGACATGTCGCTCGGTTCTGTGGACACGCCCAGCGACGAGAAGAGGCGGGTCAGGTTGGGGTAGGTGACCTCGTTGTACACGATGAATCCGGTGTCGACCGCGAGAGGACCATGGGAGGTTTCGACATCGACGGTATTCGAGTGGCCACCAATCCGATTGTCCGCCTCGAAGACCGTGATTTCATTGTTCCGGAACAAGGCCCAGGCGGCGCCGAGCCCGGAGATGCCGCTCCCGACGATCGCGATTCTCTGTCCCATGCCGCGTATTCGTCGCGGAACCGCCGTCCGGATGGGTCAGTTGTCCATCCGGGGCCCCAGTCGGTGGCGAATAGGTGTTGCAGATGGAGTCAGCTCGCTTGCAACCGGGGCATCACCGGAATAGGACCTACCTAACATCCCGGGTTCATGTGTCCGCCGGCAGGTCGATGAGCGACTCGAACACCCCGGATGCCCTTCTTGCGGAGAGAGTTGCCAGCCGCGACCAATCCGCGCTCGAAGCTCTATTCCAGCAGTACGGCGGCGCAGTCAAGGCCTTGGCTATCCGAGTGTTGAGAGATGAGGCTTTGGCAGATGATGTCGTGCAGGACACGTTCGTCGGTTTCTGGAACGCGCCGGAGAAGTACGACTCTGGGCGCGGCTCGTTACGCACCTTTCTGCTCACCATTGCTCATCGCAGGGCAGTGGACATAGTGAGATCTGAGGTGGCACGAGCACGTAGGGAAGAGAAGCCGCCTGATCCGGACCATTACGACGTCGCTGATGAGGTCTGGAACCGGAACCTTTCCGAGCTGGTGCGCAAGGCTCTCGACGAGCTCGCCGAAGGCGAACGGGAGGCGATCTCTCTGGCCTATTTAGGTGGGCTCAGCTACGTAGAGGTGGCCAAGAGGCTGGGCGAGCCCGAGGGGACTGTGAAGAGCCGAATCCGCAGCGGCATGAAGAAGCTGGCGGTCTTGCTGTCGGGAGCGACAGGATGACGAACCACAACCTCCTCCACGAGCTGATCCCGCTCTATGCCCTCGACAGCCTGGAGGGGGATGAGCTCGACGCGGTTGAAGCTCACCTCGACTCATGTGATGCCTGCCTTCGCGAACTGGACCGGTACGCGGCCATGACGTCACAGTTGGTCCCGGACGAACCCCCGCCCACCCATGGATGGGAGAGGATTGCCTCGGCCATCGGAAACGGGGCGGACATCCCACTCGGGCGGGTAGCCGGGGTCATCGATCTCGAAGATGGGCGACCACGGAGAACCAGCGCTGTGACCTTGCTCACCGCAATCGCCGCCGTGGCCGCCGTTGTCTTCGTCGGCATAGCATTCGCTCAGAGATCGTTGCTCAATGATCTGACGGGCGAGTCGGCGGTGACCGCCGCGGCCGAGAAGGCGGCCTCCAGTCCCGGTGCCTACGTCGGCGATTTCCTGGTCGACGGTTTCTCGGTTGCGCAGGTGGTTCTCACCGAGGATGGCCACGGCTTCGTCGTCCCTACCGAGGATCTCGAGCCACTTGTGCCTGAGCGCACCTATCAGCTCTGGGTGATCACTACCGACGAGCAGGTGATTTCTGGTGGCGTGCTTGGCAACGAGCCTCGCGCCTCGACCTTCACGTGGACCGGTGAGGTTTCGGGGTTCGCCCTGACGCGGGAGGTTGCCGGGGGAGTGGTCATCAGCGAAGGCGATGTCGTGGCGGTGGCTACTCAGGCCTGATGGGTCGACGGCGTTGCATTCAGAGTCGCCTCTGGAGTGGGACGACCTCGATTGGGTATCTCCGAAACGATCTCTCCCAGCCACTCGGCGACCATTTCCCCCAGGCCCTGGAGCGCAGCGATGCCACTGCATCGAAGCCATGCTGGGCTCCCAGGATCTCGTGATACTCGACCCGCCCCCCGACCCTCTCGAGGGCGGCCACAAAATGGCGTGATTCCTCCGGTAAGACGACGGAGTCGAACCCTCCGTGGATCACGAGGAAGGGGGGCGTGTCACTGCGGGCCTGATCGACCGGCGATCCCAGCCGATAGAGGTCTGGCGCCTCGTGCTTGGCGGCCTTCAGAACGTGCCGTCCGATGAACGGCCAGTCGAACCGTGTCGGGTTCCTCACCAACAGGTCGTAGATCCCGTAGAAAGGGGCGCATCCGATGACGCTGGTATCCGCGTCCTCGAAGCCGGGCTGAAGCTCCGTGCGGTCCCAGGTGAGCGAAGCCAGGGCGGCAAGGTGGGCGCCCGACGAGCCGCCCGAGATGGCGACCAGATTGGGTTCGATGCCGTATTCGCTACCGCCAGTCTTAGCCCACGCAATGGCGTGTTTCACGCCTATGAGATGTTCCGGGAACGTCGCTTCGGGAGAGAGGGGGTAGCGGATGTCGAGGACCACCCAGCCGGAGGCGGCAAGGAGGTGGAGCATCGCGCGGGCCTGGCGCCCAGGGCGTCCTCTCATCCAAGAGCCCGGGTGGACATAGATCAGGGCGGGCGCCATGATCGACTCCGGCCGCCTGTAGATATCGAGGGTCAGGCCATCCCAATAGTGCACTTCCGGAGTCACAGTGACTCCCGCGGGCAGGCGGTCCCAGATCCGGAACAGTGACCACGCGGAGAGGTTGACGCCCGTGGCGCGAGCGGAGGCGATCGTTCGCCAGATCAGGACCAGCAGACCCAGCTCCGACAGGATGAAGAGCACCAGCCCCACCCAGCCTGCCGCCGACTCCAAGACCCCGATCGAGACGAAGGCCACGACTGCCAACACCCTCACGAGGAGGAGCCAAGGCGCCAGCTCCGAGACGAGCATGGCGGGCAGCCACGGGGGTGGAATTCCCTTGCCTGGTTGCACCGGGCGGCGCAGGGCGTTGACGGTCAACACGAACGCGGCTCCGAACCAGATCACGAAGAGGGTGGACGGCATCAGCTGCAGCAAACAGCGGCTCGAGCGACTTGATTCCGGAGCGTGGTGAGCGAAGAATCCATCCAGTCCGCCATTCGGCGCCGAATTGACAGCGGATGGCCTCATTGATGGGCAACACAATCAGGCGGCTGGCCACGATCTCGGCCATCTACGCGGGTCTCGCACTGCTGACGACCCTGCTCCCGATCCTTCTGCCTCTCGGCGCGATGGTCGATGCTGCTCGGTGGGTGAGTTCCCGTACTCCGGCGATGGCACTGAGGATGGGCGCCTTCGCCTGGTACTACCTGCTCGGCGAGGCTTGGGCCATCCTCGCCTTGGCGGTCGTCGGGTTGCTGCCCAGGCACACGGCAATCGACTGGACCTACCGGGCGCAACGGGTCTGGCTCGACTGGAACTTCGACGCCTTGAGGGTGACCTTCGGACTGACCTTCGTCGACGAGGGCGCCTCCGCCATCCCGCCCGGCCCGATACTCCTCCTATCCCGCCACGCGTCCATGATCGACACGATGCTCCCTGGTCGCTACGTGGCCAAGCCTCACGGGATCAAGCTGCGCTACGTGCTCAAGAAGGAACTGCTGATCGACCCCGCCCTGGACATCGGTGGCAACCGACTCCCCAACTACTTCATCGATCGAAGGGGATCGGCGCAAGCCGAGATGGCTGCCCTGAAGGAGCTCGCCACCGGTCTCGCAGCGGATGAGGCTGTCCTCATCTACCCGGAAGGCACCAGGTACAGCGAGGAGAAGCGGATCAGGTACAGCCGCCGCTGGGTCGATCAGGGCGGGCCTATTGGGGAGATCGCTGCCGGCTTCCGTCGGGTGCTCCCCCCCAGGCCGGGGGGCACGCTGGCCCTTCTCGAGGCGAGCGTGGCCGACGTGGTCGTCCTAGCCCATCGAGGTCTAGAGGGCTTTGCCCGGGTCAAGGACATGTGGTCGGGCGGCCTGGTCGGCACCACGGTCGAGTTGAGGTTCTGGCGGGTTCCCCGGAGCGCCATTCCTGAAGACGACAAGTCCAGGGTGCGGTGGCTATTCGAGCTGTGGGCCGATATCGATGCCTGGGTGACCGGTCCGGAGGCCGCCAATCGCTGAGCTCTTCCGCTGATGTGGCCGCGGCACAACCCGGCCTAGTCCCGGTGGACGGTGCCCAGCGCGAGGTCCGCCCCGGTCACTCGGGCCAGCTCGGTCCACAGCTCTGACCGGTGCGACGCCGTTTCCTGGGTGGCATCCGTGAGATGAGTCGGCGCCTCCTCCCGGTCGAACCAGAACCTGCCAGACACACGTCCCGGCTCGTCTGCCACAGCGAGCCAGATGATGGTGTCGGCCCCCTCGGCCGGGGTGCGTAATAACGGCTTCATCAACTTGTTGAAGATGGGTAGGGACTCTGCCACCCCGGCGGTCCTCGACCAACCCGGGTGCATCGAATGGAAGACCACCTCCCGTCCCGGGAATCGCTCGGCCCACATCTCGGTGAGGATGACCTGCCCCCGCTTGCTGCTGGCATAGGCGGCCTTGCCTGTGTAGCTGCGCCGGATGAACTGGAGGTCACTGGGGTCGATCCGGGCCGCGTACATGCCGCCGGAGCTCACGTTGATGACCTTGGCCGACCCGGACTCGGCAAGGCGGGGAAGCAGGAGGTTCGTCAATAGGAAGTGGCCGGCGAGATTGGTGGCGAAAGACATCTCCAAGCCCTCGTGCGTCTCCCTGCGCTCGGGCAGGAGGACGCCCACGTTGTTGATCAGGACGTCGATCTGCGGGCTTGACTCGATCAGGCGGCCGGCGAGCTGCCGGACCTCTGCGAGCAGACTGAGATCGGCTTGCTGCGGCGTCACCTCGCCCTCGATGCTTTCTGCCGCAGAAGCCAGCTTCTCCTGGTTCCGGCCGATTATCACTACTCGGGCTCCCAGCCTGGAAAGCGAGCGCGCTGATTCGAGCCCCAGGCCTCCGGTGGATCCCGTCACCAAGACGGTCTTGCCGGTCATGTCGGCCTCGATCGGGGAGAACCGGCGAGAGTGGAGCCGGTAGCCCAGGTTCGTGAAGGACGCGATGCCCAGCTTGTTCATCTGTCCAGCTCGGCAGCGAGGCCGTCGAGGGCCTTGGTCCCGACCTTCTTAAGGCTCGGTCCCATGAAACGGGTCACGTTCCTGAACCAGTTCAGGAACGTGAGGTCAGCGGTGTAGTCGATCACGGTCATGTTGTCGTGCCGTGAGAAGCGGATCTCATCGACCGCGACGAGCTTGTCACCCCGGCCGACCAGGACGACCCGATCGCTTGGCTCGTATTCCGTGATCTCGTAGACCATCGGCATCGTGCCCCCGCCGAACTCGACCTCCAACTCGAATTGGGAGCCGACACCGACGGGCCCCCGGCCGAGCCTGCGGGAGGAGACCACACCTGGATCCCAGCCCTCGATGTTGGAGAAATCGGCGGTGTAGATGAAGGCTTCGTCCTGGGCTCGCTCGACCCATCTCTGCTCGATGAGGCGGACCGCCTTGCGATCTGCCGGTTCTGCGGTTCTCGTGGATTGTCTCATGTCGCCAGTGTCCCTCCGAATACCTGCCAGGCCAGGGCCGACTTGGCCACAAGGCTGAGCAGGATGTAGGTCGATTCTCCGAAGCTGTAATCCGCCCACCGACCGACCTGCTTGTACTGCAGGACCATGACGATCGCGAACACGTTGAAGAAGACAAAGAGGGAGAAGAAGATTCCGTAAACGAACCCGGGAGGGTTCGAATCGAATCCGGGGCTGAAGAGGTACCAGGCGATGGCGATCCACGGAATCGCCCCGGCCAGAACCCCGAACCAATAAGGCAGCCAGCTGACCGCCTTGCCTGGGGTCTCGGATTTCTCCTGGAGGAGGCCGAACAGGATCATCGATGCATTGACCCCCGCCATGGCAAGCAAGGCGGCGATGTCGGCGATCCCCGTCAGGAGAGCGATCAGTACCACCATGACCGATGAGGAGAGGGAGTACTCGATCCAACGGGCGTAGTTGCGCTGGCGATTCAGGTTCTGGCGATACCACTGGTAGATGCCGGGCGAGGCGATGAGGAAGTGGGCCACGGCGGACATGAACAAGAAGATGGCCACGCCCCAGGCCACGCTCACCTCGAAGAGGGGGGTCACTTCGGGCGGGGCGAAGCCAGGAGGCCCCGCCATGTACGTGGCGATGACCGGGAGCGTGAAACCGTTGGCCAGCCAAAGGACCAGGAAGCCCTGGATGGCGTGGAGGGCGCCCATGCCGACGTTGTAGGCACGGAGACGATCACGGGCCGGGCGAGTGACGTTGGTCTCTGTCGTTATCGCCATGCACGTTGTTCGTAGCGCCCGCACCGATCGGATGTCAGAGCATCGGATCGCGAGTCGCGGCTATGTGACAATGACCTGTGGAGCGGGGTGGGGCGCGTTTGGCCGAAAACCCCCCCGTGCCCAAATCAGGCTCGGGCATTTCATCAAACGCTACAAGGCGAAACCAGTGGAGCTGACGGGATTTGAACCCGTGGCCCCCTCGTTGCGAAAGATGTGGTCAAACATCTCTGACCATCTGACCAGGGGAAACAGCCTCCGTTTGCGAGTCTGTGGGGCAGCTGTGGGGCGAGCGACGTAAGACAGCGTGAGATGAGGGCCTGCGTATCGCGGTCGCGACCGGTCTATTCAGCTCATCCCGTAACTTGCCTTAGCCCGGCTCCATCGAGGCGTAGAGCTCTTCCTCTTGGTCGAAGTGGAGCCGCAGTATAGCGTGGAGGCCGTAGAGCGTCCGACGCAGGTCCCTGATGTCGGCTGGTTGGGGACCAGTCTCGGGCAGGTCGTCGACTTGGCGTTGGAAGACTTCGACCAGATGGAAGATCTCTCGATGAGCGCGGCTCATCGTGGCCATCGAGTCTTCGCCGGGGAGGATCTCATCGACCGCTGGGTAGATCTTGGTCTCATCGTTGGTCTCGTGTGGAAGGATTTCCTCCACGAGGAATCGTTCAACCTCGCGCAGTGAGCGCAGGTTGTCGACGGGAGTGTCGGTGTCGAGGGTGTCGGCGACGTGTCGGACTCTGTCGAGTTGCGGGATGAGTCGCTCATGTTCGATGCGGAGCTCCTCCGACAGCTCGGCAGGGAGTCGGGGTCCCGCCTGGGTCGGGGTCTTCCCACCGAGAGCGCGCAGTGCGTTGAGGATGGCGATGACGTCAATGGCCTCCTGCACCAGAGCTCCAACGACTGGAACCAGCAGTCCAAGCGCGGCCCCTGTCATGGCCACGAGCGAGAGCCCCATGCCGATGACGACGCTCTCCACCGCTATTCGACGTGTGCGCTGGGCTATGCCAATGGCGTCGACCAGCCGTTGGAGGCGGTCGACGACCAGCACAACATCCGCTGCTTCAGAAGAGGCTGTTGCGCCGCGAGCTCCCATGGCTACCCCAACGTCGGCCGCTGCCAGGGCGGGAGCGTCGTTGATCCCATCTCCCACCATGGTCGTGATGCCGGTCCGCTGCAGGTCTTCGAGTGCGAGAACCTTCTCCTGTGGTGTCGCCTCGGCAAGGATGTCGTCGACACCGATGGTCATCCCCACCGACCGTGCTACCAGGGGATGGTCCCCGGTAGCCATCAGGATCTTGTCGACACCAGTGCGGCGAAGTGCGCGCATGGTGAGAGCGGCGTCCGCTCTCACCTGGTCGTCGAACACGAGAGCTCCGGCGATGGCGCCATCGATCGAGACGTACACGATCGTGGGTGAGACCTTGGTGACGCGACCCCGGAAGACACTGACTTCCGACGGCTCCGGGGACCCGTCGAGGATCCAGGCGAGCTTTCCTACGGCGATCTCTCGTCCGCCGAGCTTGGCCGAGACGCCGGCGCCATGCTGCTCGTTGACATCTGTTGGCATCGAGAATTCGAG